>SMTZ1_10008102_pt1 | contig 10508 bp, 8 predicted proteins | sample DeeMarSWOR136_30_FD_25667 | JGI IMG/M metagenome (IMG submission 25667) | reverse complement strand
GTACATAGCTACCTCTACAGTGGCTGCTTCTCTCGCGTGGTGTAATGCGCAGATGAAGATTTCAGGTTCAGATTCTTCAGTTCCAACATTGTCTGAAATTTTGATACCTGGAATGTCTCTGCTTTCGTAGGACGTTCCTAAAGAGAAGACTTTGGCAATTGAAGAATGGTCTGTCTCGATCTGGGACAATTCGGAAACAACTTCCGGGTAAGTGTGGTATTCAGGTTCTAATTCAAAATGTCCTATACCATCCCAATTACACACCACTTCTACCTCAAAGCCAGCAAGGTACAAAGCCAGCAACTCTTCGTATGAAACGAGAACAGTCATGTATCCTCCCTTCAGGTCTACCGTGGCTATGTCTACACCCATGGAAGCAACAAATGTCCTCAAGTACTTGTTCTTTGCATACACATTGATTTCCAGTTGCTGTGCTCCTGCATACTGATCATAAATGCTTGTGTCAAAACTCTTCTTCAGGACAGAGTGCGGCAGTTTGATGTATAAGTCAGAACCTTTCATCTTTATGTCCTTCTTTGCAATGTTCACCATGTAGTACCCTTGTCCAACTTCTGTTACAGTGAAGTCAACATGCTCAACTGCTGCTGCAATAGCAAAGTGATACTGGAATATGGCCATGTCCACATCAGTGAATTTCAGTGTGACGAATTTCTTGTCTTCTGATATCTTCTCAACCTGGATTGTCAAAATGTCCCCTTTTTCTCCTGCTACTGTTACGTGTAACGTTATTGTGTTCCCCAGTCCAGATACTACTGAGAGAATCAATATTGCTGTTAGGAATACTAGAGCTCCAGTTTTACCTTTCAATTCTTTCACCTCCTTTCGGTTTGTTTACTTGCACAATCGTGCAATTTTTAGGTTTCCTTTCTTTTCCTTTCATGAGTGAGTGATAAACATAATTATCTCGTGTGGCCAAAACAAAAGAAAAAAAGAAAATAAATGGAGTTCGAATTCGTACTGGTCTCACCTTCTCCTGATTGCTACTCCTAGCAGTACCAGAGCAGATATGAATGCTGTACCAAGGCAGGAACCGCCACACTCACAGCCGCAATCTGCAGCATCACCTGGTGGAGACACGTTGGGGTTGTTGATAACCTGGTTGACAGCAGCATAAGCGTCAACACGACCCCAGCCCCACAAGCAGTCCTTGCCAGTGTTGTACTTGTCAATAGCAGAGGCACCTATACAGTTTTTAATCTGCAATGGTGTTGCTGTGGATCTGGCATCTAACATCAATGCAGCTACACCAGCCATGTGTGGTGTTGCCATTGATGTACCAGACATGCCAGTATCACTGCAGGATGTTCCATCGTTAGCAGCGTAAATAGATACACCGGGGGCTACAATGTCAGGCTTGACTCTGTCATCTGTGGTAGGACCTCTGGAAGAGAAGCTTGCCAGTCCATCACTCTTGTCTGAAGCACCAACAGTGATAACCTTTGCAGCATCTCCTGGAGTTTCTACTGTGCAGCAGCCAGATCCACTGTTTCCAGCAGCTACGGTAACTACCACACCCTGGTCTACAGCCCAGTTGCACTCCTGAGCAATAGCGGATGTACCGTCACCACCAGGACCACCGATGGACAAGCTCTCTACATCTGCTCCCTGAGCCACACCCCAGTCGACACCCTCGATGATATCAGCATCAGAGCATGATCCACCAGAGGTGCACACTTTAGCAGCCATTAAATCAGCGCCTGGTGCAACACCGTAGGGAGAGTCTTCACCTACTGCAGTTGAAGCAACGTGAGTACCGTGACCGTGGTCATCGTATGGTGTGGAGCTAGTACCAACGCAGTCTTTCCAACCGACGATCTTTCCTGAGGGGAAGTCACAGTGGTTGGGGTCAACACCAGTGTCGATGATGCAGACCTTGACACCAGTACCGTCATAACCCATGGTCCAGACATCATCTGCGTTGATTAACGGGACACTCTGAGACAGAGTAATGTGGCGTATCTCATTTGCCTCTACGAACATGAGGGTACCTTCTTCAGAGAGAGCTTTGATATTGGAGACGCGAATGTCTACCACAGCTCCCATACCGCTCAAAAACTCGTAGGTTACCACACCGTGCTTGTTAACTGCGCCAAATGAGCCAGCGTCCTTGAACCATACCAGTACTGTTACAATGTCGTTACCGTTCATGCCCTTAATCTGGTCTCTGATGTTCCACTTCATCTTGGCCACATCGTTGGGAACGACAGCTATGTATTCGTTGGGACCAAATTCAGTCAGGTACACCTTGGGTACAGCGTAGATGCCGTTGGACTCTGCAATGGGCAATTTCTCAATGTTGATCTCCTTTGAAACCTTGTTCAGGGTACCTGGGTTGATTGCAAAGTAGAAGTAATCGTCATCTTCGCCTGTAATTTCCACGTTTAACTTCAACAGATCTCTGCCCTCATATCCGAAGGTCTGAACGTGAATGGTAGCCTTTTTTGGTTGAGCACTAACAGCAACCAGTGAGAAAACGAGCATCGCTAGAGTAGCGAATACGAACACCTTTCGACATACTTTCATCATTTCACCTCCGTTTCCTTTTTTGTAAATACCTGCAACTATGTACACTGATGCAGATACTTAATTTTGTTAGGAGGTTCCTCTATATAAACTTTTCGGTTGAGCATTTACACATGAGAACATTAGCAATAAGAAGAGGAAAACCGAAAAAGTAAGACTAAAGATCATAAGGTTAGTCCCAAATAATAGAGAAGGATCGGAAACAGGAGTACCCCCATACAATGTGACCGGCGAACACCTGTAAAAAGCGGAAGTACTCCGATACAGCAGCCCACCACCATGATCAAAACACCAGTAAATCCAGTAATAATCCATACAGTAATACCCAGGATTATACAGGTGGAACCCATCAATTTCTTATAAGTTATGGTTGGAAGCACTTTCAAAAGCTTCCTCGCAATCCACAAAGCAGTGACAGAAGCTGCACCTGCTGCTATCAAGCTGCACGAAAGGAGGATGAGAAAGGTCTTTGCATCCAGGTGGATCAGGTTCTGAATAGCTATAACTGCTCCACTGCGCGCTTTTTCTACAGTGTATAATCCTACCAGAGCATACACTGCATTTGCTGTATTAACGCCTGAAACTGCTACCAGAAATTGACGCGGTGAAGACTTCACTGAGATTACTGCAGTAGCGTGTGCAGGGCCTATACCGGGGAATAGTGAAACAAAAATACCAGCAGCTGCTCCCTTTGCTACATTTGTAATTATCTCACAAGGGCGCAAGTGAATCCTGGAATCAATTGGCTGCAGTGGGAGCTCACTCTGACTCTTTAGACTAACTAAAAGAGTGCTCAACCCAAACAATCCACAGAATACAGGAAATAAAACCACATCTTCAGAAACTAAAGGGCTGGATAGAACCACATGACCATAAAATCCAGAAAACAGAAAGATTGAAAAAGCACATATTATCTTATTCAAAGATTTCTCAGATAAAATGATAATCAAGACAAAAAAAAGGAGTATATATTTGATATAGGGATATAAAACGTTATAAAAGACTGGGAAACAGTACACCATGGGTACAACAAGAGCACAGGACACTATGAGGGCTCCCAGACTTCCCACTACAGTTAGCTTAACAGCTTCATACCCTCTCCCTGAAAGTAAGAGCCTGTGGGCGGGCAGAACACTTAAAGCAGTATCTGCATCGGGGACCCCAAAGAGAGTAGAAGGTATAAAATCTAAGAACGTGTGAGTTACAGCTAGAGAGAAAATTATCACAGCTCCTATTCTTCCTGAACCAGGGAGTAATACCATGAAAGGTAGTAACGTATTAACGTGGATACCCGGTAGTAACCCGGTGAAAATTCCCAGAAAAAACCCGGTGACACATGCTCCTAGTAATGTAATAAATTCATTCATTCAACAACCTCTGGGAGAATCTCAGGTGCCCCCTGGTAGACCTTTACAATGCCTGTCACTGTAATTTTTTGGCCCTTAAAAACCATTTCTGCATCTACTCCCAGAATATCTTTCCTATTTTTGAATATGGGAACTAAAATACACCCTGTGGAATCTTGTATAACCAGAAAGATGTGCCCTTTTGAAACGTGGACTGACTGTATAACCCCGGAAACTTTCACTGGATATCCTTCTGGCTTTTCTTTAGCTTCTGCAATAGTATCCAGTGGCAATTCATCCCATTCATGATACAGTACTGTAACTTCATCATCAATTTTTACACCGAATCCTGAAACTTCCCCTATAGCAACTGGTGCAACTGAAGAAAACCTGTACTGACTGCCAAATACCTGGAATGTGCACACATTTCCCTGTTTACTAGAAGAAATTCTCCCATGAAATGACACAAAAGAATCTGTAATTTTTGCAATATCAAGGGGGTCACCATCTACAAAGGTTACAACTGCAACCATTTTATCTAGGTTTTTATAGAATGTTTTTTCTGACGAAAGCTCTGAATTAAAGCATATTTTGTATGAAACCTTGGTAATTTCGTATTTTTTGGGAATAATCTCCAAGTGTTCATTGTACAAAGATACTGTACCTTCCACGTACAGGAAATCACCAACTGAAATGTCACCTGTGTAGTTGAAAAATGGAACATCAATTGCACCCCCATCGAAGAGCTTTACAAAACAGTGTTCGTCAGTGTACTTGCACTGGTATACTATACCCTGGCATGCCACATATGCACCTGGTTCAACAATAGACGAGATCTCACAATGTGCAGGCTGCATCTTTTGTGCTGTAATGGAGAGCACTACAATACCAAGAAGGGCACAGACAACTGCCCCCATAATAACACCTTTGTCCCTCATGGGCTGCCGTCTTTGATTTTACATATAATGCTTTGGTATGTCCTATTTTGTGCTAACCAGAATGACAATAGTCTGTGAGGTCTTGACAATATCCGATATCATACTTTTGCATCTCCATTAATTTCCAGTCATGCTCCTTCAAGATATTCTGTTTTCCTTTAGTTTGTTCAAAAATTGAGAGTATTCTTACTGAAATAGACAGCATTACCATAAAGTGTCTGGGAGTACTCACATATTGCAGTGGAAGTGGGTGCACCTGAAGTAAAATGCTCTCCTTCAAGTTCAATACAACTATGATCTTTGATGAAAATCTTCAAAACGAAAAGAAAAGAAAAGAAAAACGAAAAGAAAAGAATAGGTTCTAGCGTCTCCTGTAGTAGATTCCTATAGGCAGGAATAGTATCAACAATGAGAGCAGTGCAATAGAACTGCTGTTATCGACTTCCACTGTAATCGTGTCCTCAGCCACGAGGGTGCCAGATGCATATCCCCTGACTGTTATGGTGTGCTGTCCATCAGAGTATCTCCTCGTGTTCCATCTGTACGTGAAGGGTGCTGATGTATCTGTACTCCTCAATCTCCCATCAATATAGAATCTGACTGTGTCAATGTCTGAAGATTGGTCTGTTCTTACAGTGACACGACCACTGACAGTCTGTCCATCTTGTGGGTTGGTGATTTCAATCCAGGATGAGACATTGTTCACTGTGACATTAACAGTATCTTCAGTCTGGTATACGCCGCCATTGTACCCTTCAGCTTTGACAGTGTGGGCACCGTTAGTTTCCTGGGTAGTGTCCCAGCTGTATTCGAAGGGTGCTGCTGTATCTTCTGCCTTGAATACACCATCAATGTACCACTTGACAGAGTCACAGTTGCTGTCTGCAGTACAGGTAACTGTACCGGAGACTTCTTGACCTTCTGATGGGTTGGTGATAGTAACGTAGGGTGGTGGGGGGGTGTTGTCCACAGTGACAGTGACAGAATCATCATCTGCGAATATACCAGATACGTAACCGTCAACTCTTATGGTGTGGCTCCCATCAGAGTACTGTGTGGTGTCCCAATCCCACTGGAAGGGTGCTGCTGTGTCAGTGTACTTCCAGGTGCCGTCAATGTAGAATCTCACTTCATCGATATTTCCTGTGTAGGATACAGTGATAGTGACTGTGTCTTTGACAGTAGATCCATTTGACGGGTTAGTTATAGTCACTGTGTCCAGTGAGCCACAAGATCTCTTGGTCAGACAGGGTGTTTCAGGATCTCCCATCAGGTTTCGCTCGTAGTAGCACCATCTGTAGGTGCTGTTGCTGCTGGCAGAAGATGCCATGTAGTATCTTGACCGGTTCAGCAAGTCACCGAGTTTCTCGTACCCATCACTCCAGCACGCTCTGATTTCCATCTCACAGAACTCACCAGAGTACCTGCACGCATCCAGCGTGGAGAACCAGCCGTAGTTGTCGTTGTAGATGGCACCAATAGCGCCACAGTCATCCTTGACATATTCTTCTGACAGACAGTCAGAAGCAGTGAACTCTCCACTGATACAGGCCACACTGGTGGTCCAGGGGAAGAATGCATTGGTCAGACTGGGCACATCTGAGTTGTACCAGGATACTGTACCGCCTAACTCGTAGTTGATGTGGTAAACTGTAGTGTTACCGTGTCCAATGTGTACTACCACAATTGGACCAGCAGCCCATGCGTTTCTCCAGACAGTCTTTGAGACTGTACCACTTTCTTCAAAGACGTAGTCGATTGTGTAGCCTCCGGGTATGTAGTCATCACAGTTGTAAGCCAAGCACCTGGAATCTGGGCTGTTACCCGGCTGCACTCTGGACTGGTGGAAACAGACTCTCTCAGGCTTGTTCATACCCTCGTAAGCTATGACCTTGTTGACGAATGCTGCAGCTTCTGTGGCGTTGTCCACTGGTGCTCGGCCAACAGCGACTTCAGCATACCAGTCTTCTTCACCAGGCTCAGCATATCTGCTGTCACCGTCGTTGTTCCAGTTACCGTCTAAGTGACCGTAGTACATATCAGCTGCCATGTCAGTGTCAGAGTATCCGCCAGAGTAAATGTAGAATCCTCTGTAAGGTACAACGCCAGTGTCTCCACCGAGTAAGACATACTTTGTACCATTGTTGGTGTACTTGTCAATGATGAAATTCCTGATCTTTGTCTGGTTGTCTGTACCGGAGTAGTTGGCGTAGATCCAGGTTGTATCGTAGACAGAAGCTCCGTTGACGAAACAATCTTTCCAGTCAGCTAATGTCTGGAACGTGGATGACAACGAACTGCTGGTAATGATGATGTACTCTTCAGTTGCTAGTGGGGTTCCTCCATCTTCGTAGGTTCCTACTGTCTCAGGGTTGTCCACAATACCAGCCACATCTGCTTTGTCACCGTATAATCCTCTGTACAACTTGTTCTTCATCTTTTCACCGAATTTTACCTCAACAGTCATTGTCTCATAGAACTTCACTGTACCAGACTGCGGCTTGTACTGCACAGGGTACAAATGCACGTTCAGAATCTCGAATCCTCTGAAAGACTCTATAGATATGATGTCGAACAGCTTGTTGGGGTAGTCATTGTCAGAGCCATAGATTTCTTCATTTCTGTCAACCTTTACAGGTTCATGACTGAATGTGCATGGGGGCTGACCCCAAGTGATATCAATACCTGTCTGGACAATGGGTGCACTGGTCTTTACCTTGACGTCTTTTACATCTGCACCTTGCGGTAACAGGATTGCAGCAGGGTAGTACGGGATCATGGGCTCTCCTGCGATTTCCTGCAGGAATGCACCCTCAACCATCCAGGTACCACACCCACTCTCAGTAAAAGCAAAGGAGTAGTTCACGGCAAAGGAATCGCTTGAGAAAGCTGCGGGGATGCTTAGGCTAAAGAGTGTCACCAATATGAGCACTGTTGTCTTTCTACCTTTCAAATCTTCACCTCCTGTGAAATTTATGTATGTATCTATGTACATACATGCTTTTAAACTTTTCGATGGTCAGGATTTTTTTGGTCTGTTTTTCTCATAAAAGGAATACAAATATTTAGACAAAATTGTGTATAAATTTTTCTATTATTAATAATAATCTTATCAATGATAATCTTTAGTTTTTGAGAAAAATCACCAATTTAATGAGTTTTTTAGCAATTGCTATCAGAAATATTGCAATTTTATGGTTATTGACATCAGAAATTACACTTCATGAAAAGGATAATATCTAGTACATAGGTTTCGCTGGGTCGTATTCAAGGGCATTAGAACCCTGATGTAGGTTCTGAAATCTTAAAAGAGAAGATGGATTTATCGATACAAAACCTGCAATATCTCAGACTAATGATAAAGGGTATTATGAATTCAACATTGCCATGACAGGAAGCAAGAATATCTATGCTGAAGTACTGTGAATCTTGTATCGTTTCTGTTACCTATGGTATATTTGATTACCGTGGGAGGGCCTGCAGTCAGTCCTGTAGCTGCAGTAATGGCTGGTCGGAAGACATCCCTGGGTTCAACTAACGCTTTGTCCAGAGAACCGAGAGAAACAGTGTCAGCCCGGATTAGTTTCTGTTTGGAATCTAAGAGGATGATGCACGCAATTACTGGGTGCTCCTCCTCACAGTATGAAGCAATTCTCTTGGTTAACTCAAAGGTGGCTTTGATCTTACATGCTTTTGAAAATTTGATACCTTCTATCTGCTGCAACTGTTCAATTGAGGCACAGAATACATGTATCAAATTACTATCATAAGTATTCAGCACGTTGGCAGCACTGTCTGAAGCTTCCTCCTTGTCACACCCTGCTATAATTAGTGCTAAAAGCCCCTGGTTTGACCAGACCTCCACAATAGCCCATTTAATTATTCAATTCGAGTAGATTATCCCCCGAGGTTTTGACAACCCCTAGATGAGATAGGGTTTAAAAGGGCGTGGGAAACCTTCTGTACGGTTAAGAATATGAGTTTTACAGATTGTACTCATTTAGCTCTCATGGAAGTTTATGAAATTAAAAAGATTGCCACTTTTGACAGAGGATTTCTAGGAAAGGTAGAAGTTGTTGGATATTCCTGAAATATGTGGAAAAGCATAATAGTGTGGAAAATATAACCATGTAGGAGCATACCCCCATAAGTATACAGCACTGTGATTGATAACTTCTGAAGGGAAACCCTTTTAATGGTCACCAGAATTCACATTTCATGCACGAACTATCAATGGCCACTTCCGTATTAGACATCATCCTGGAAAAAGCAAAAGAGGAAAATGCTACCAAAATCTATGAAATTACTATCGAGATTGGTGAGCTCCTTTTTTTGAATCCTGAACAATTTCAGTTCTGCATGGAATTGGTAATTGAGCACACTATGGCTGAAGGTGCAACTTTAACCATAACAATCAAACCCTCCAAGTTAAGATGCAAAGTGTGTGGAAAGGAATTCCCCTGGAAAACTTCCCCTGATGATTATATTGTCTTTCCTGTGCTTCAATGTGAATGTGGTTCAAAAGACCTGGAAATTGTAGAAGGGAGAGAGTTAAACATTGTCTCAATCAGAATTGAAAAACCTGACTAACTTTTCTTTTACATATTTTTTATTACGAATTATTTTAATCTAAAACCTCTGTATTTCAGATTCTTTAATGTTTTGCAGACAACCCTGTTGTTGGGAAAATTACTTAAACTTCCATTCCCATATATTTACTTAATGTCAAATGTTAAATCACCTGAACTATCTGAAGAGCTAAAAAAGCACGAAGATGAAGGGCATGAACCTGAATCAGGAGCAGAAGAATACCCTGCAAGACATCTTGGCAGCATGAGATTAAAAAATAGCATAAAGCGAATATTCGTATCAAGTGACTCATTGGATTCTGAAAGAATGAAGAAAACCGCCGAAAGGTATAACATGCAGAGAGAGTACGACCCAAGATCAGATCCTCTGGTTTTGGAGATCTGGACAACGCCAGAAATAGGGCGATTGTAATCACCTGTCAGTGATACCACCAGGAGCATTCGAACCTCGGCTTTTCGCCCTGCAATTTAGGTAGTGGTAACTGGGTTTCCAGGTTAGTTGTGCAACTCCTCCCTGGGCTTTAAAACGTTAAGGAATTGCCAGAAATATCATGACATCGCTGTTAAGGCCTGTCTTTGAAAGATCAAAATCTGGATAAGAACCCCATTGAGTAAAGCCTGCTTCTTTCAAATACATTAAAATCTCCCCTGCTGTCATAGCTCGCAGTACTTCTTCATACTGGAATTTGTGGTGTCTACCTTTTTTGAAAACTGTTCCTTTAACCTCAATGTGATAAATAGAGGCAAAAGTATCATACCAGTCGCGCTCCTGCCATTGGATCTTTCTTTTCTTACTAGTGTACTCATAAGAACGTGTCTTCCCAAATATTCTCCACTGCGCCAGCATGTTCCAGTTCTCTAAAATGAGTATCCCTTGGGGACATAAAGCGCGTCGAAACCTTTTGAGAGCGTCAATGATCTTTTCAGGTTCCAGTTGGTAGCAGATTACAGAATCCATGCAGATGAGTGCATAAGCATGTCCTTGCTAATATCAATGCCTGTAACAGTGTACCCCTTCCTGACTAAAGGAAGGAGGAATCGACCGTTCCCACAGCCTACATCCAGGATTTTCTCTACTTTTCTGGGACATA
>SMTZ1_10008100_pt1 | contig 10509 bp, 13 predicted proteins | sample DeeMarSWOR136_30_FD_25667 | JGI IMG/M metagenome (IMG submission 25667) | reverse complement strand
TCTCACCGATGATAAGGATATCCCCGGAGAAAATCTCCCCATCGAACTTACCATCAAGCCTTGCCATACCCTCGAAGCCCATCTTCCCTTCGAATGAGGTATTTTCGCCGAGAATGGCCTCCACATCACCCGATTTGATATCACCCTTTAGCTTCATTCAAACCCCCTTTTCCCCGATTGTGAAGCTCCCCGCCCACAGGGCGGGGCTTCCCGGAAATGAAATCTCATTTTTAATTGTGCCCCTTGACCTCGCCTACAAGGAGGCACGTGCGGGGCACTTGCCAACCACTCCCGTTTTTCGTAATTGGATGGGTTGAATCGGCAGTAAATCTTTTTTTCCCTTAAGGTAAGATTCCCGGGTTTCGGTTCCTAACCCGCCAGATGCTCCGTGTTGAGCCTTCCTTCGTAATTACAGCATCTGGTGCTTCAGGCAAAGAATAAAGCACATTTGAGAGGAAATTACAATAATGAAAGTACTGGAGTTTCCTGAGTTTCTGGTGGACTACGTTGTCCCTGGGCGTAATGTGCAGATCATGTTTCTGTGGTGGTGGAGGCCATGATTATCTCGATAATTCTCTCCAGGTCCTCATCGGAATAGAACTCGATCTCGATTTTGCCCTTCCTTCCCTTTTTGGGTATCCGAACTTGGGTGCCGAGAAATTTTTTCAGCGTCTCCTCTAAAAACCCAAGGTGTAATTCCTCCTCGCTAGCAGGCTTCACATCCATATCCCTTTTCGGCCTTTGGGCATTGAGCCTTTTTACCAGTCTCTCGGTCTCCCGCACGGAAAAGCTCCTTTTGATGACCTTATCACAGGCCATCTTCTGTTCTTCCGGGCTATTCAATCCGAGCAGAGTTCTTGCATGTCCGCTGGAAATGGATTCGTCGGCGAGATAATCCTTAATCTCTTGAGGCAACTTGAGGAGCCTTACGGCATTGGCCACCGTTGCCCTATCCTTGCCGATTCTCTTGGCCAGCTCTTCCTGGGTGTAGTGGAATTCCTCCATTAATCTCTTGTAGGCCTCCGCTTCCTCTAAGGGATTGAGGTCTTCCCTTTGAAGGTTTTCGATCAGGGCCAACTCCATTGCCTCGGCGGTGGTGACGTCTCTCACGATAACGGGAACCTCCTTTATCCCCGCCCTTTGGGCTGCCCGCCACCGCCTTTCCCCGACGATGAGCTCGTAACCCCCATCCGTCTTTCTGACGATTAAGGGTTCAATAATTCCCTTCTCCTTAATGGAGTTGGCTAATTCGGTCAATTTCCCCTCATCGAATCCCTTTCTGGGTTGATATCTGCTGGGGGTGATCTCTTCAATGCCACAGGAGAAGAAATTCTTCCGGTCCTCCTTTTCGATATCGGGGATTAAAGCCCCCAAGCCTTTCCCCAAAGCCGGTCGTTTAACCACTATAGACCTCCCCGTTGAGTAAAATCTCCTTGGCGAGATTTAAATAGCTTTCAGCCCCCTTCGAATTAATATCATAAAGGAGAATCGGTTTTCCATGGGAAGGAGCTTCGCTTAGTTTCACATTTCTCGGAATGATGGTCTTAAATACCTTATCCTTGAAGTGGCTTCGAACCTCTTCAACCACTTGGTGGGAGAGGTTGTTTCGAACATCGAACATGGTTAACAAAATGCCCTCGATCTCCAGGTCTGGATTCAAGTAACGTTTTATCAGACGAATGGTTTTAAGAAGCTGGGATAAACCCTCCATGGCATAGTATTCGCATTGGAGGGGAATAATCACTGAGTCAGAGGCAGTGAGGGAATTGATGGTCAAAATCCCGAGGGAGGGGGGACAATCGATGAAGATATAGTCATATACACCCTTTACCGCCTGGAGGACCGTATCCAGCTTTCTCTCCCTGGCGAGTTCATTGATCAACTCAACCTCGGCCCCGATGAGATCCGAGTTCGAGGTGGCGATCTCCAGATAGGGTATTTCCGTCCCCTTGATAATCTCGTCCATACCATATCCCCGGATGAGGATGTGGTAGATATTCTCCTTTATCTCATCCTTTTGATATCCAACCCCGCTGGTGGAATTGGCTTGGGGATCGATATCAACCAAGAGCGTCCTTTTCTCCGCAGCGGCGATAGATGCCGATAGGTTAACCGCGGTGGTGGTTTTACCTACCCCGCCCTTCTGGTTAGCGATGCATATAACCTTTGTCATCCTTCAATTGGCTACAGTTTCTTTGAGGTGTACGAAGATTAATCCATGGGTTTTACTATAACTGTTCTAAATTATTCGATGTTTTAATCTTGTGGCTTAGCTGAAATATAGCACAAAGTAGCTACTTTTCAAAGGAAAAAATTGGCGAATAGCGCCGTTATACTCCGTAACCGGGGGCTCTTTCTCAGGGCTTTATCGAGCAAAACTCCTTTGGGGCGAAGAAGAGAAGCGTTCGGTTGGCATCGATGAAGGGAAGGGTGAATGAGATCACCCTCTGAAGCCTCATATTCAATGGTGCTCTGTTATTATCCTTGATCGTCCCTTTCCTCTCCCCTCTTTTTCCCTTCATGGCGATAATGATTCCCGTATCTTTGATGAACGGTCGGGCTATTTTAAGGATGGTTTCCAGGCTCCCAAAGGCCCTCGAGAGGGCATAGTCGAAAGATTTATTGAATCTATCTGCGATCCCTGGATCTGGGAGGTGAGCGTGAATGGTGTCAATCCCCTCCAGCTTCAATTGTCGAATGAGGTGTCTCTGAAAAGAGAGTTTTTTCTGAGATGAATCGATGGAGGTCACCTTCAAGCTTGGATCAGAGATCTTTAGGACGATACAGGGAAAGCCGGCTCCGGAACCTATATCCAGCAGGGAACATCCTTTGGAGAGGTATGGAGAAACGGCCAGGGAATCGAGAAAATGTTTGACGACGATTTCAAAGGGACGCCTGATGGAGGTGAGATTCATCTTTCGATTCCACCTCATCAATTCCTCCAGGAAGAATTCGAGGGCCTTCACCTTCTCCTCGGCGAGTTCTATCCCCAGCTCCCTGGCACCCTCCCATAGAACCTCATTGAGGTCTCGCCTCATACCTCGTCTCCTTGGCAGGTCCCCTAGGTGTATATCACAAAAGAAAAGACGCGTCCACGTAATGGCCGCTTCATTTGATCCAAAGGCGCCATCTGAGGTGGTAACAGTAAATTTGGGTATGGATATCCAGCTTCTCCAGCAGATTTACGCTCATGGACAACGGTGTTCCCTTGAAACTTAGGGTCTTCACCTATTATAGGGTTGACTTTGGATCTTCCTTTCTATATTACAGTAACCATAGTTTTCGCGCGAGTTTCGAACGGTGTAATATGCTTACTTCGAAAAGGATGATAGGTGTTGCCGTTATACTGTCCCTGTTCCTCGGGGGCTGTCTGGGGAAGAAGAGAGGATGGAAGGAAACCGAGGCCAACCCAGCCCTCCTGTATGAAAAGGGATTGGCGTTATACAAAAAGAGAAAGTATAGCGATGCCCTCGAGGTATTTAATGAATTGAAGAGTAGCTTTCCCGGCGAGGACCCCTACTATACCTGGGCGGAATTGAAGGTCGCTGATTGTCATTTCTTTAAGAAGAAATATACGGATGCCATCAGCCATTACGAGGAATTCAAGAAATTTCATCCCTTTCATGGGGATATTCCATATGTTATTTTCCAAATCGGGTTGTCCCATTTCAATCAGATGAAATCCATAGACCGGGATCAAGGTGCTACCAGTAAGGCGTTGTCAAATTTTGAATTTGTCATAACCAATTATTCAGCTTCCATCTTTGCCGAGAAGGGACGGGAAAAGGTGAAAATATGTAGGAAGAGATTGGCTGAGAAGGAATTATACATAGCTAAATTTTATTATAAGAAGAAGAAGTATCAAGGGGCCAAGGCGAGGCTCGAGGTCGTGGTGAAACTCTATCCGGAAGTGGATATTCTCGACGAGGCCTTTTTCTATTTTGGAAGGTCTCACCTGAAATTAGGGGAGACGAATGCGGCGAGGGGGGTTTTCACGGAGTTAGTTCAAAATTATCCCGATAGCAAGTTTGCGGATAAGGCTAAAGAAGAGTTGAAGAAACTTCCAGAGGAGGAATTAACCTCAACGGGAGTTGAATCAACCGACTGAACGAGGGAGAGAACTTCATAGTCTTCTCGCTTTGATGCTTGTGATGTGATCGTTTCCGACCTGACCATCATTCTGATATTTTTTGCAATGGCAGGGGATTTTCAGGTACTTTCGTAGTCTTGCATGTCTTCTGGATAGTACTCTCAGGGCGTTGTGGCTATTTCCATCTTTCCTTATGAGTTATTGCCTGTGCAATAATGGCCCATATCTCCCATGATCTACTAAAGAAGGATCTTTCGCTGATGATAGGGGCCGGGTCTTTTTGGGGATGGGGACCACTGATGATATGCTTAATCTGAAAAAACGAGCAGAAAAAGGGAAGAGAAGATGATTTCCATGTTCTTAGTATTTGGGCTATTAAACGTGGTAACGATACTGCTCTGTTTGTACAGAGCAGTGGTTGGGCCTGGTGTATTTAACAGGGTGGCGGCGGTGAATGTGGTCGGGACCAAAACGGTCGTTCTCCTCGTAATCATGGGCTTTTATTTTGAAAGACCTCATTTTTTTGACATACCTCTTCTTTACGCGATGCTGAATTTTATTGGCACTCTCGTATTTGCAAAATATCTCGAAAGGGGTGAACTATGCTCTTAATACATGTGGTCGTGGCAATTCTCTTAACTGCAGGCATGTTTTTCATGTTCATCGGCGCGATTGGGTTACTGAGATTTCCTGATTTCTATACGAGACTGCATGCTACTGGTAAGTGCGATACCCTCGGGGAAGGACTGATTATTGTAGGCTTGATCATCTACCACCTCTTCCATTATCCCAGAACACCTCTGGTGGCCGTGAAGCTCCTGCTCCTCATCATATTTATCTTCATAGCTAATCCAACCGCGATCCATGCAATAGTCAAAGCGGCCTATAGAAGAGGTTTGAAACCTTGGAAGTGGGGGGAGGAGAGAAGATGAATAGAGGGGAAAAGGGATTTGGAATAGTTGTAACGTTTTGTACTACGTTTCTGTTTTGGCTTATCTTATCCGGTTTTTTTGATGCTTTCCATCTTATAATGGGTGGGATATGCAGTGCGATTGTGACATTTATTTCTCATGGCCTCCTGGTGAAGGGAAAGGGTAAGAAAATGCTTCCAAAGTCTCTTAGGTTCTTGCTTTATATCCCCTGGGAGTTGTGGCAAATCGTATTGGCAAACGTTGATGTCGCATATCGGGTTTTACATCCGAAGATGCCGATAGACCCTCTCATCATAGAATTTGAAACCTCTTTAAGGGGTGATTTTGCATTCGTCACCTTGGCCAATTCCATCACCTTAACCCCTGGAACGATAACGATATTCGTTGAGCCTGAAAAAGGTAAGTTTTGGGTGCATGCGCTTGCCAAGGAACATGCTCAAGCTCACTTGGTGGATAAGACGATGCAAAGGAAAGTGGCCGACGTGTTTATGGAATGGTAATGGGTCTTTGACGGGCAAAAACCGATAATTTCGTTATGGTAAAGGGGTGAACAACGGAGGGGAACAAAAAATGATCGTTTGTATTGACCTCGCACTGTTATTCCTCATTATGGTTGTTGCAATAGCGGCAATCACAGTAAGGGACCTTCTGAGTGCTGTTATGCTGCTCAGTGCGTATAGTTTCTTGATGGCTCTGGTCTGGGTGGCGATGAATTCGGTGGATGTAGGCTTCACGGAAGCAGCGGTTGGCGCAGGGGCCACAACTGCTTTCTTCATTGCCGCTCTATCCAGGACGGTCAGGCGGGAGAAAAAATGAAAGGACTGCCAACCATAGCCCTTATCCTCATCAGCCTTCTCTGCGCTCTTTTTATCTACGTTGCGGAAGATATCCCCGTATTTGGAGACCCGAATTCCCCTCCGATTAAATATGTCAGGTTGTTTAGCATTGATGCAGATGCTTTGGAGAATCAATTGAAGCGGAGTGTTATCCCGAATAATTTAATGGATGAATTTGAAAAGAGAGGGTTCCCGCGACCTTTCAGGGTTGAGAAAGTCACGGGGATGGAAGGGGAATGGAATGCCTTCGTTTCAAAAGAGGAAATTCATTATTCAAGGGAGGAGAAGTATTATTGGATTAAGAAAAAAGGGGATAAACTTAACATTTACAGGTATGCGTTTGTGGTGAGGTGGATCGAGAAAGGTCAAGAGGAGACGGGTACACCCAATATGGTCACTTATGGTCTTGCTGATTATCGGGGATATGACACGCTTGGTGAAACGGCCGTCATATTTACCGCCGGTATCGCCGTGATACTGCTGTTAAGGAGGCGAGGTAAGCTTTGAAGGGAAAAGAGGTGGAGAGAAGCATCATCGTCGAAACAGTATCGAGAGTGATGATACCCTTCATCCAATTGTTCTCATTGTATGTGATCATCCATGGAGCAAGTGGACCCGGCGGAGGGTTTCAGGGGGGAGTGGTGTTTGGTGCTTCCTTTATTTTGTACATAGTTGTTTTTGATATTACAAGTGGCAGGAAGAAATTACCTGAATCGGTAAATACAGTTCTTAGCAGCCTCGGCCTCTTTATTTATGCGGGATTAGGACTCCTCTGCATCATCTTCAGTTCTGGAGTTGGGCAATATTTGAACTACGGTTTCCTCCCCTTCACTGCCAATTTCGAGGAGAACAGGGCTTTGGGTATAGAGCTCGTTGAAATCGCCATAGGCATAACGGTGATGGCCATCATGGTATCCATCTTTTTTGATCTCGCATGGAAAGAGGAAAATAGGAAAGGAGGAGAGGAATAAGGGTTAAAATTATGGAATGGCTCATCGAAGAGGTATTTACAAAATACAACTACTGGATTTCCATCATCCTCATGCTCATCGGTTTCTATGCGATGATTGCGAAGGATAACTTGATCAAGAAGATCATTGGATTGAACATATTTCAAACCGCAATATTCCTGTTTTTCATCTCTTTGGGGGTGGTGAAGGGAGGAACAGCACCGATTGTAAGTGAAGAGATGATCAGCAAGGGATACGTTTATGGGAATCCGCTACCCCATGTGCTTATTCTTACGGCGATCGTGGTAGCCGTATCTACAACAGCGGTGGCCCTCTCCCTGATAATCAGGATGTATGAGGAATACGGGACAATACAGGAAGAGGAAATCATGGAGAAATCAAGGGAGAAAGGGATGACTGGAGTTTGATCCTGTCACTATAAACTATGCAGACCGCCATCGAACATTTCCCGGTCCTGATCGTTGCGATATCGTTTTTTTCTGCAATTACTATCTTGGCCGCCGGCTGGATCAACAAGAAAACCTCCTCTTTCATTTGCATTGCAACCATTCTTGCACAATTCGTCGCCTCTCTTTTTATCCTCAATCATGTCCTGACTGAAGGCCCTATTCATTACTGGCTGGGTGGATGGAAGCCTCCCTGGGGGATCGAATATGTCGTGGATGTATTGAACGCTTACATACTGGTCATACTTCTCTTCTTGGGATTGGCATGTGCGATATATTCAAAGAGGAGCATCGAACACGAACTACCCCACAAAATCGTTTCCTTTTATACCATTTACCAACTCCTCATTACAGGACTATGCGGGGTAACCGTAACTGGCGATATATTTAACATGTACGTTTTCATCGAGATCATGTCTTTATCCGCGTATGCATTAATCGGTTCGAGAGGAAATATAGCGCTGAAGGCGAGCTTCACCTATCTCGTCTTGGGTTCCATTGGTGCTTGTTTCTTCTTACTAGGGATAGGGTTCCTCTATTCGGTAACGGGTTCGCTGAACATGCATGACCTCTCGTTATTGTTACCACCTTTATATGGGAACAAAATAGTGAAGGCTGCTTTTGTTCTTTTCATCGTAGGATTGAGTATAAAGATGGCATTTTTTCCACTTCATACATGGCTACCTGATGCCCATGCGTTTGCGCCTTCGGAGATTAGCGCGATGCTTTCCGGTATTATCATCGAGGTTTGCACATATGCATTCATCAGGGTCGCATTCTCTGTATTTTCGGTAAATTTTATCAGACTTTTACCTATATTCGACATTCTTTGCTGGGTAGCGGGAGTAGCGATCATCATGGGTTCTATTCTTGCGATCACGCAATTTAACCTAAAAAGGATGCTGGCCTATTCGAGCGTAGCGAATATGGGATACATTATGCTCGCCGTGGGACTTTCGGCTTCTGCAAAGAATTACCCATGGTGTGGGCTCACTCCAGCATTGATGCACATACTGAACCATGCATTGATGAAAGGGTGTCTATTTTTGGTTGCTGGCGCGTTTATTTATAAGGCTGATTTGTGGGATATCACGGATTTCCGAGGGTTGGGGAAAAAGATGCCTTATACATGTGCTGCCTTCGTGATTGCAGCGATATCCATTATCGGAGTCCCGCCGAGCGTTGGTTTTGTGTCAAAGTTATATATCATCCTTGCCTCGTTGGAAGCAAAAAAATTCGTGTTTGTGGCAATTCTACTCATGAGCTCGCTCCTTAACCTTGTTTATTTCTGGCGTGTGATAGAAACGATGTATATGAAGAGAGAAGAAGGAGAGGAACATTCTCTTACTCCCATTTCCTCAAAAGATGAAATACCCCTCAGCATGCTTATTCCGGTATTAACACTGGCCTCCCTCTGCATCGTTATGGGCATTCTATGGCTTGCCGAGATAGCTATACCCATCCTCAACAAGGTGAATGTCATGTTTGGATTAGTGGTGATCCGATGATAGAAATAGCGGAATCCCTTAGACCGTGGTTAGCCATTTCATGCCCTGCATTGGGTGCCGTCTTTATACTCTTATTTAGCAAACGACCGAATTTAAGAGAGAGCTGGACCCTGCTTGCAAGTATAGTGCAGTTTTCAATCATTTTCTCGATGGTACCGATAATTGTAAAAGGGACCATGATTAAGTCCTATCTCTTCACCATGTTTCCAGGGATTAATTTTGGATTTAAAGTCGATGCTTTCGGCCTTATATTCGCGCTTACTTCATCCTTTCTATGGATACTGGTATCGATTTACTCCATAGGTTATATGCGTGCATTGCGGGAGCATGCACAAACCCGCTATTACTTCTGTTTTGCTCTCGCGATATTCGGTGCGGTGGGAGTTGCTCTTTCCGGGAATTTGGTGACGATGTATATATTTTATGAGATATTAACCGTCTCAACGTACCCGTTGGTGGCACATGAGCAGACATCCGAAGCGCTCTTCGCAGGTCGTAAATATCTCGCCTATTTGCTTACTGCAGGCTGTGTCTTACTGGGTGCAGTGGTTTTGACATACTCCCTTGCAGGGACGACCGATTTTGATAAGGGAGGCATTTTGACGGTGGTTTTTGCATCCCGTTCGGTCTTAATGATATTGTTCATCCTTTTCCTGCTTGGATTCATGAAAGCGGCATACATGCCTTTCCACTCATGGCTGCCAACGGCCATGGTGGCACCAACCCCAGTCAGCGCCCTATTACATGCGGTCGCAGTGGTGAAGGCTGGGGTTTTTGGAATTGTCAGGACTGTGTGCTACATATATGGAATAGATTTGATGCATGACCTCGGGTTGGGTGTAATACTCGCTTCGTTTGCCGCTTTTACGATGATTATTGCCTCACTGTTTGCGATTGCCCAAGACAACCTAAAAAGAAGACTGGCGTATTCTACCATTAGCCAGCTCTCGTACATCATTTTCGGCGTTGCATTATTGAGTCCTATGGGCATCACAGGGGCTATGATTCATATTCCCTTTCATGGGGTTATGAAGATCACCCTGTTTCTCTGCGCAGGTGCAATTCTGGTAGCATCAGGAAAGAAGAACATCAGCGAGATGGCGGGCATAGGACGGGCGATGCCGATAACGATGTTCGCATTTACCGTGGGGGCCCTTGGAATGTGCGGAGTCCCACCCACAGGTGGATTCATCAGCAAATGGTTCCTTGGCTTAGGGACTCTGCAAGCTGGCAATCTCATTTTTTTAGCAGTGATCCTGATCAGTTCCTTATTGGATGTCGTTTATTTCTTTCCGATCATATATACTGCGTTCTTTGGCAACTCGGAAGGGACAGAGTCGAGTTTGAGCAACGGAAAGAAGATCAAAGAAGCTCCCTTGTTCATGGTCTTTCCATTAAGCATTACTGCCCTCTTGTCAATAGCTTTTTGTTTCTCAAATCCTGTTACCGATGTGATACTCAATCTTGTGAGGTTGGTGATTAGCAACTGAGGAGGTGGATAGATAAAGATGAAAATTACGATGAAACATTTATTTTGGATACTTTATGGTTGCCTTTTTTTAAGTATGGTAGTGGGTTTTTTTGTTCATTTATTTCTCCATCCCCATATACACTTCTTTTGGGAAGCACTACCGATTTTTAGTGCTCTATACGGTTTTGTCGGCTGTATTGTGATTATCATTGGGTCAAAAGCAATAGGGCATCACTGGCTACAGAGGAAGGAAGA
>SMTZ1_10008099_pt1 | contig 10509 bp, 9 predicted proteins | sample DeeMarSWOR136_30_FD_25667 | JGI IMG/M metagenome (IMG submission 25667) | reverse complement strand
GGAAAAATATATGAGATTATTTGAAGTGGTTGAGGCAATTTCTGAATTGGGAAGTTTACACCACAGAATACCATGAGAATGAACGTGAATATGTTGGCGAACACGAGGGGGCTTCTAACGTAGAAGGAGAGTCCTCCTATCAACAATCCGAACCCAGCCATGGTGAAAGCTGTCAGAAACACCACGAGAATAAGCGCTTGCACATCTGCGCTTCCGAAGTTCACTCCAAAGAAAAAGACTGCATAAGCGAAAGAGATTGCAACGCTCAGCATGCCGTCGAACACGTGAATCATAGCTCTCCCGACGAAGAGTGGGAGTCTATGGGCTGGTGTCGCAAGTAGTAGAGGCAGTGTTCCATCCCACTTGTCGTGGCTCGTTATGTTGATGACTGAGAAGACGGTGTTCCACGACAACACTGTCATAGCGTTGCCGATGGCTATGTAGGCAACGTCTGCGCCCGCGAATTGTCCCACGAATACGAAGAAGGCCATCGCAGAGAGAGGCATAGTGAACTTCATTGCTAGCCACATTGGGGGGTTTAACCAACTAAACTGTGCCCTGAATGAGAAAACGGCGCTACTGACGAATATTCTAAGTAGACTCATGCCTGAACCAGCGTCCCATCTCGTCTACATTTGGTTTCCACTCTCTTGAAGAGAAACGCGGCTATAGCTACATAAGCTAACGTTATCAACAGCATTATCGCTATGTTTAGCCAGAATGTCAGAGAAATACTCTCTGGGCCAGCGGCTATTCGAAGGGCTTCTATCCCCCATGTTGGCCCAAGAATGTAAGATGCTGGATGAACCCAGAACGGGAGTAGCGCTACTGGAAACATGGATCCCGAAATCAGGTAGATGGGGGTTTCCAATCCGTTAGTGAAAACCTGAGCAGACCTGGTGAGTACAAAGGCAGAGGCGAAGATCAAACCGAGGGATGAGACCGATAGAAGAGTCAAAATGATTGAAAACGAGAACAGAATTGGGTTTGTAACACCCAACGGGATCCTGAAAACTAGAGCCGCTATTAGAAGAATGGCAACCATGTTGGTGAGGCCAAAGAGAGCATTCGATATTGATTTTCCAGCAATCACATGTAGAAGATTTGAAGGGGCAGCCAAAACTTCTTCCAGTGTGCCTTGCCACTTCTCAAATTCTATGGCGAAGCCTGAAGAGTAGAGGGTGTTGCCCCACATCCCCATCATCCCTCCGCCTAAGACAGCGTATAGTCCAAATGGTCCGCTGGCTTCTTTGAAGAGTGTGAGAGCCACAAAGGTGTAGATGAAGGGTGCAATCACGTTGGGGATTACCCATTGAGGATCAGCGATCCAGTGAAGCATTGACATTCTGAAAGCGCTGTATAAGACCCTCAGTGTTTTTGGCATTTACGTTACGCTCCCTTCAACCAGTCTGAGATAGGCGTCTTCAAGCGTGGGTTCCTTGATCTTAATGTCATAGATTCGACTGTTCTTCAGTATCTCCTGCGCCTCAGATATTATCTCTGAGCCTTTTGCCGTTTGAATCTTCAATACTTGTTTGTTCTCGCTCAAGTCTGCACTCACAGTTAGCACTTCGGATACTTCCTTGAATCTGGCCACTTCGTTTTCTGTTATTCCGAATCCTTCAACTTCGACCACACTTGTGTCCATGACGTACTTCTTCAGTCCAGAAGGTGTATCCAACGCAACGATCTCTCCGTTTCTTATGATGGCTACTCGCTTACAGAGTTCGTCCGCCTCAAACATGTAATGAGTGGTCAATAGAATAGTCTTGCCTTTCTCAACCAACTCTTTGATCATATTTCTCGTTTCCTTAGCGATCTCCGGATCTAATCCTATTGTCGGTTCGTCCATGAAGATGAGTTGAGGATCGTTGATTAACCCTCTGGCGAGATGGAGCCGTTGTTTCATGCCCTTAGAGTATGTTTCAACGCGGTCTTTGGCTCTGTCCCACAACCCCATAAACTGCAGTAGTTCCCTGATCCGTTTTTCTTGAGTGCTTACTGGGACTCCGTAGAGGTCGGCAAAATACCTCATATTGTCTATGGCGTTGACTCTCGTGTAAAGTCCTCTTTCTCCCCCCAAGACAATTCCTATTCTCTCTCTGATTTTCGTAACATCTTTTTGAATATCATAGCCAAGAACGGTAGCGGTGCCTGATGTTGGAATTAGCATCGTGGTCAACATCTTTATCGTAGTTGTTTTGCCCGCTCCGTTTGGACCAACCAGCCCAAAGAGTTCTCCGTAGTCTATCTCAAAAGAGACATCCTTCACTGCCACCACCTGAGTCTTGGTTCTCCGCAGAACTCCCTTGGTAACATTGAACACTTTGCAAAGATGCTCCGCTACGATAGCCTTATCTGAAGACGCTTGTCCACGTTGCGAACTCAGCTCCAACACCGCAACAGAATTGATGAAGGCGTCTACTATTTAAGAATGCCTTCGCTCACGTTTTCAATTCTCTCTTCGGAGCTAGGATTCATTTCGAAGTCAATTGAAGATTCCACACCTACCTCTTCATGAGCTTGGCGCACCTGCATACATGCACGCTAAGGTTAATTAGATTTAGAGTGAGAGTTGATTGCAAGGTGAGGCGTGTTGGTGAGACGAATCAGGAAAACCTCGTTTAAAGGGTTGTCGTTCATCGACAACTGTACTTTTGGACCGTTAAACAGGCCAGTTGCAACGGTTTCCCCTGGTGAAGTTGTGGAAGTGGAGACATGGGACGCCCTCAGCAATGTAGTGAAGTCCAATCAAACATTGGAAGAGGCACTCCAAAGAAGCTTGATTCTTTATGAAAATCCTGTTACTGGTCCCATCCGGGTGAAGGGAGCGGAACCCGGAGATACGTTAGTTGTTGAAGTGGTGGATATATCAACCCCGGACTTAGGCGTAACTGTGGTTATGCCCGGATTTGGAGGGTTAGAAGGCTGGCTTCAACCGTCTCCGCCCCTTACGAAGTTCTCCAAAATCATCGATGGAAAGGCAATTTACAAGTTGAACGATGGAAGAGAGATGGCTATCCCCATCAAACCCTTCATAGGAACAATAGGTGTATCACCGGCATCTGAGGCCATATCCACGATAACCCCAGGGAGACACGGAGGAAACATGGATGTTCCGGACGTTTGTCGTGGCAACAAACTCTATCTTCCCGTGGAGGTGGAAGGTGCATTAATTGGATTGGGGGACGTCCACGCCGTTCAAGGAGATGGAGAGATCTGTGGAACAGCTATTGAAATACCGTCAACGGTAACGATAAAGATTGATTTGACAAAGGGCAAGAAGATTGATTGGCCACGTATAGAGTCACCTGAGGAGATCATGACTGTTTGCAGTGCTAGACCTTTGGAAGACGCTGTTAGACTAGCCTTTCTTGAACTGATTAAGCTGTTAGAGGAAGACTATGGTTTTGAGCGTTACGACGCGTATATGTTTCTCAGTTTAGCAGCAAAGGTGCGACTTGCCCAGATCGTTGACCCATTATTCACTGTCGTAGCAAAGCTTCCTAAGGCGCTTCTGCGCGCACGCAAGCAGACCTAGTAACTAGCACAGAGTCTTCAAAAACTTCAATCATGTATGCATGCACACGCATAAGTTTTTTTGGGATATTTCGTTTAAGCTATCATGTCTTAAGATCATCTCAGGGGTTCCAAGAAATCGGTGGACTTGATAGGGAAAGGTGAAAGGTAGATTGCAGATGGGTATCGACAAGATGGCGATAACTCTCATGGAGGCTTTGGCAGCCACCATCTTCGTTCTAACCATCGTGTTTTTGGGAAAGTCTAGGAAGGCAAGTAGCAAGTTGAAAGAACTAGAGGAATCAGGTTTTGCGTTGAAGGGTGAGGGAGAATGCTGGAGTTACAAATGGGTCGTGAAGCACATCACTATGTCCCGTAGAAGTATTTTGCATCCCGGTTCATTGGGTGCCACGTTTCTGATAGTGGGTACGATGCTTTTGGCGGGTGTCTCTGCTTTCACTTCTATTGTCGTTTTGGGAGCTCTAGGATATGTGCCCCTGTTGGTACTCGTAGCGTTAGCAGTGATCTCTGATCCAGAAGCCTATCAAGCATACAGCTACGTTAATGCGGTTGTGAAAGCTTCGACGGATCAACTGACCAAAGAGGACGAAGACTACCTGAGGATCGCAAAAGGAGCCCTCGAAAGAAAAGCCTTACGCTTTCTCACGATTGCGATGATTTTCGCGATACTTGGTCCCCTAGTCCCCCTGATCTTCAACTGGCTCAGTTACACTCTTGCTGTATACGTAGACGTTTTTTTCAAGGCAACTGAAGTCTCTTCGAGGATCTCACTAATCCTCACTCTGGTGATTATTCTGGTTGTGCCGGGATTGCTTCTCTCGTTCCCAGAGTTATTGGGTCGAAGGCTCCTTTCAGTTTTGAAGAAGGCCGTCAGAAGATTTTGGGAACATGGTTGATCATCTTAGACGGGCGCATCTCAACTGAAGGTGTAGACTCTGGGTAACCCGAGAATATGCGTAAGATTCAGAGTCATTTGCCAGCTACTTGGATTTCATCAAATCTCATAAAAGGCGCTATGCACCTGTAAGCTATTTTAGCTTTGTTGGTGATCCCAGAAACTTCAGTGAGCAATCCATTCTTTTTTTCGCCTTTGTTGTTCTTGCTATCTAATACAAATCCGCTGATTTGGCCACCCTTCAGTGGTGTTGATAGCTCTCCTTTCTTGATGAGATACGCGTTTCTGATTTCTGAACCGAAGGATGTAGTTAAGGGGTCAGATTGTATGTCTGAGAATTGCTCCACGTAAATGCCTTCCTTTGTGGTGGCTATCATTTCGTCTAGGCTCATGTCTCCTGCCTCAACGGTAATGTTTGTTGGATGTGATGAAGGCAAGAACGGATACATCGTGTCAACTCTGGGGAATGCGAGTCTGGATGGTGGCAATTTTTGGCCATTTCCAGTAGGATTGGTGTGTAGCGTTGCCGCATACATTGCGTCGTAGAGAAAGTTTTTGTGTATTCCTCTTTCAATAAGCGTGGTTTTGGAATGGGGCACTCCTTCATCATCGAAAGGGGAAGAACCTAAAGCGTAATCGTAGATTCCGTCATCATAAATAGTCAGTTCGCTAGATCCAACTTTTTGCTCTTTCTTGAATCTGGAAATCTCTTTGTAAACGGATGAGCCAAGGCAGTGGAAACCAACTGTGTTTGGCAGTATGTCGCCAAGAACGTGAGGCGTGAAAATAACTGTTGTCTTCATTGTCTTTGGAACCTTTGCGTTCAGCGTGTCCTCAGCCAGCCTTGTCCACTTTGGAATCTGCTGGTCTAACTGCAGGTCTTCCACTCTTCTGACGTAAACCGCGGGCCAATACTCTGCGAGTTTGGCTCCCTGTTGAGCCTTCAGCGCCAGTTCAATGTAGACGAGCGTTTCCTTTTTTTCTGCAGAGATTCCCGCACTATTGTTGATGACTGTTGAGATTCTATAGGTCCGGATTTTCGCGAATGTTGGCAAAACGGTTTTCGATTCTTTGAGAAGTGAAAGTAATTCTTCGATCTTGTCTTTAATGACTGTCTCAGCGCTCGAAACTATCTTGGAGTCAGCGATTTTTACTGGGGGATATTCTTTAGGTCTTGGCATAATGTAGCCCGGGAATTCCGTGATGCTGGCTCCAACAGAGGCTGTGTCTAAAAATCTTCTAATATGAACAGGTTTCAGAGAGTTGCCAGCTCCAATGCCAATTCCAACCTTGTTCTTTCTACTCTTTATTATTCTAACGGCATATCCAAGATTCGTTATTGGGCCTCTTATGATTTCTATGTCGAAGTTTCGAAGTTGAATCTCATGCTCCACAGCCTCTTCAATGTAGATGTCCCACTCACCGATCTTTTCTTTAGTCAGGATTTTCTTGATTGGATCGATGCATGCATGTAGACTCATCCTTGACTCACCACCGCTTTAGCCCGGACGTATACGCCGCCGCCTGCGATTGGAACAAGGTCTTCATGTCCTTTGCCGCAGTTTCCTCTCACGATTCCAAACTGGTCTTTTTTGCCCACAGCGTCTATTGATGGTAGAAAGTCCAGAACGTTTTCTGTAAGTGTAAGTGTGGAGAATACCTTTGTGAGTCTTCCTTTCTCTATCATATACCCTCTCTTGGATTTTAGCTCCATTCCGCCAGCCAGAGGGTCTTCCATGCCCGATACCCCATGCACTAGCATAACGCCTTCGTCTATGTCTTCTATCATCTCGTCGAGATTGTAGTCACCTGGCTCGATGTAGGTGTTAGTCATTCGAACAAATAGTCTCCGCAAGAAGTTTTCTCTTCTTCCATTCCCTGTGGGCTCGGCACTCATTAACGACGCAGAATATCTTTCATGTAGAAACCCTCGAAGGACACCATTTTGAACAATGTAGTTCTTTCTGCTTTTTATTCCTTCATCGTCAAAAAGGAAAGAGCCGTTGCCACCTAGAAGCGTGCCGTCATCGCAAATGTTGAGTTCATCAAATCCTACACGCTTGCCATTATATGATGCTAAGTAGGATCTTCTTCTCACTATTTGATCGGCTTCACAGCCGTGTCCAAAGGATTCATGAGCGAATATTCCTGTCATGCCTGGATCCAGGATTACCGTGAAATGTCCTGAAGGCGGAGTAGACGCTTTCAAAAGGTCGGTTGAACTGTTCACGGTCTCTCTGACAGTTTCTTCTTCCAGATCCTTCAAGAGTTCAAATCCCACGGTGCCTCCCCGATTCAGGTAGTCATAGTCCATTTTTCCATTTTGTTTTGCGATGGGCACAAGAATGAGAGACGTTCGCGGAATTGTTTGTCGCAGTAAACTGCCTTCGGTGTTGGCGAAAATTCTTTCCTGAGTCGTATCTGAGTACGTTACGACCGTGTTTATTATTCTTCTGTCGCAGTTCATAGAATCATTGTAAAACCTTCGAACGTGTTCCAACTTCTCTTCTGTTTCTACCTCAGAAGGCCTGATCTTCACATCCAGCTCTCCGTCTAGCTTCCAAGGTTTCAGTTCATCAAGTCTAATGGAATTCTTAGATAGCGGTTGGAATCGTGAAAGCTTGTGAGCAGCTTCTTTCATCCTTCTATCGGAGAGATCGTTAACACTTATTTCTCTCCATTGTCCCAGTTTGTATGCCCTTAGGACAACGCCTTGAATTGCTGCAGGTGAAGAAACTCGCTCTTCAGCCTTGTCTTTCCTTATTGAAACGCCTTCGGCCTTATCAAAAAGAAGATCGGCATACTCAACGTTACCTTCCAACGTCTCGACTGTTTTAGCTAGAACATCCTTGACTTGTTCCGAGGAAACGTCGTCAACCATGAAATCTCCGAGTGATCATACCAACATCTTGAATTTAAAGGCTTGCCAGTCCCTTTACGTTGGTACCTATCAAGATGTATGCATGAGCCATCTGCGAGGCTGAGAATGAGCTAAACGAGCACGCGCTAAGGCGCGCGCATTTATCTGAAATGTGCAATCACTTATTTACTGTCTTTCATAAACTTTATTACTTCATACCTACATGGATGTGCATGTTGTCGGCTATTGCCGCGCGCATGCATGAAAGAATGTCAAAAATGTGAGGTGTAAATCGTGAATATCAAACAATTCATATGGGTTGCGTTTTTCTCCATATCCGCTATCTTTGCAATGAGCCTTTTGATGACCGGATTCCGTCCATTGCTATCTAGACCAATATTCTTAGGATTAATGTTGTTCTTCATACTGCTCATAGTGGTATTAATCTACAACTACCTAGGTGAATAGATTCAAGCATGCGTGTAAAATCCGTGCACCGTGGCGATGCCCAAACTTGTTTGAACTAGACACTTGAGCATATATCGCTCAAGCGGGTGGTGGTCCTCCCGTGCGCGGGATTTCGCTACATAACCCCTTGTGGGGAGGTGCTTGCCTGAGATTGGAATTTGAGAAGATAACATTAGCGTCGGTGCTTGCGTCTTCGTTCGTTATCGGCGTCATTTTGCTTGATCCTATAAGTTTTCGACTGTTTCTGGTAGATCTCGCCGGTGTCCTAGTTCCATTGTCCGTAATCTTCGGCATGTATGCATAGTGGAACGCAGGCTAGGAGGATGTTGAGGCTGACAAAAAGTGGGCGAGGGTTTTTGAGTAGAAGAGTTCACGAATCAATTAGGAGTTTTTCTTCTAGAGTCGGGCTCTATGGTCTCCCTCTCCAGATCTACGTTATGCAAGTCATTGCTTTTGTCTTATCTTTTGCAAGGAATATGTCTTTTCCTTATCTCGCTATGTATCTTACGGGAAATCCTGCAGAAAGGGGCCTAGGAATCGATGCGTCACTTGTTGGTCTCCTTATAATGGTCGGCGGCCTCGGAGGAACATTCGCATTGTTGTTCACCGGAAGTCTTTGCGACAAGTTTGGCAGAAGAAAGATGATGCTGTGTTTCATCATTCCTCAAGTTGTCTTGACCGCAAGTTATGCATATGCCAGAAGCTACCCTGAGTTTTTCATTATATATGTCGTGGGTGGAGTCATAGGATCTTTCTACGACCCCGCGTTTAACGCGATGGTCATCGACCTTGTTCACGCCGAAAGACGTGAAGAAATATTTGGCTTGAGCTACATGATAATGAACGTAGGAACAGTCGTGGGTCCGCCTGTCGGAGGTTTTATAGCAAGCAGAAGTGGATATCCCGTCGTTTTCATATACACGGCTCTTTTGACTTCTGTCTGTGCTGCAATCATGTTGTTGTGGATCAAAGAATCTCACTCAAGAAGCATATCTGGTAGTGTGACTCTCCGACAGCTTTTTGGAATATTCAAGCACAGAACGTTTGTTCTGCTCTGTTTACTTGGTGCGTTAACAAACGTGGTGTACTCACAGTTATACGGCTTGCTCTCTGTGTACACGGGATACATAGGTTTTGAACCATACTTCTTTGGTATTCTCTTCTCAATAAACGGAGTGATGGTGGTTCTCCTGCAAATCCCCATCAGAAAAGGCGCCATGAGAATTGGAAGCACGAAAGCTTTCATAATAGCCCAGACTTTCTATGCGGTGGGTTTTGGATACTTTATGTTCTCTAAAAGCTTTATTCAGTTCTTGACGGGCATTGTTATTCTTACAGTCGGAGAGATAACCTATTTTCCAGCAGTTTCGGGTTTCGTTTCAAACCTTGCGCCATCCGATAAGAGGGGAAGATACATGGCGTTCTTGGGACTGTTTTTCGGGATCGGCGGATCCGCCGGGTCTTATATTGGTTTTCAGCTTTATGGCATCTTGGAGAACAAAGGAATGATCTGGGGGCTCTTGGGTGCAGTGGCATTTGCTACTCTGCCCGGTTATGCCTATTTACTGAAAATCCACCGAAGAACGAAGCTATCGGAGGATACTGACACTATTTCAAGAGCCGTGCAATAGGCTTGTACGATCTTTTACATGTGCGAACGTTAAACACGAAAAGAAGAAACAATCCTCACTCATTACCTCTTTTTTACTATGTAAAATTTTTCCATAAATTATTTGTATTACATATGCCTCACAATGTTTGGGGTGCACATCAAACAGAGTTTTTCCTTTCTCCTTTCAGCTGGTAATTATGAAGTTTAATGTGTACCCCCAGCTGAACAGTGGACATTTTCACAAACATTAGGAGAAAAGCGTAACAACTGAACTATTGGGCAGGCGCGCAACTACAGTCTATGAGATCTATTTGTGCATGCAGTGTTACAAGCCTATCTGCCGATCTTCAGAAAAGGAAAGTCTTCTGTTCTTATTCAAGCGTGCCCGCCACTTGTCTCTGGCCCAACTAGAAGTAGATAGTAATCTTTCCTTCCGCTTCCCTGGAGATTATTCTAATCTCCATAGAGAATTTTCCCTCTTCGTTTATTTCAGTGTAGATCCCATATGGACGGGGAGACATCTGGGTCACAAAACTGAACTCGCCTTCTGACATTATTCCAATAGGCACCGTCTGCGCGTAAGCCCAGCCCATGACAGCTACGTCATGCGCGTCTCCACCAACGGCCTGAAGCATAAATGATATTCCATATATCTTCACAGACAAGATAGTCGTATCATTCATTTCGACGGGATCCGCATCGTTGATTGTGGCGTTGACCACCCTAAAATAATCTTTAGCTTCTTTTTTCGGCGGCTCACTCTGTTGATTTAAGTATGAAGCTGCTGCGATTACAACGAAAATGGTAACGATAATAACTGCTGCGATCACCCACTTCCTGTTGCCTTTCGTTTTTTTCCTTTTTCTTTTCATCTCATTTCTCCTCGTCCTATTCGAAAACCAAATATTTGTACTTGCTGCGATGCATGTGACTGGTGTCTTCAGCATGAATGTTTTTGTTGGTGCGGGTGAGCGCAAGCATGTTTACCACCCTCTACGCTTTTTCATGTAGATGATGAAGGAGAGAGCGCCGATTGCCAGAATTGCGAAAAACACATAATTCACGATGGGTAATGGATAATATTGTCGTACAACGATCAACAACTCAAAGGTGCTGTCGGAGCTTATCCTGTGC
>SMTZ1_10008098_pt1 | contig 10509 bp, 8 predicted proteins | sample DeeMarSWOR136_30_FD_25667 | JGI IMG/M metagenome (IMG submission 25667) | reverse complement strand
GATTTGAGGCAGGAAAAAATGCCCTTAAACAGCTACGATAAAAAAATAGACCATGATCTTGGAATCCCTTTGCAGGATGATTATTTTTATGATGAACCAGAAGAAATCATAGAACAAAAATCTATGCCAGAACTTGAAGATACAATAAAAACTGTCACTAAGATTGCAAAAAAAGGAGAAAAACGCGTTATTGATGCGGATGTCTTAATTGTTGGAGCAGGAATTTCTGGAATGCAGGCAGCTCTTGATGTTGCAGATAAAGGTTACAAAGTTGTCATAATTGATAAAACCTCAACAATTGGCGGAGCGATGGTAAAACTTGATAAAACATTTCCAACAAATGATTGTTCAATTTGTACTGCTGCACCAAAAATGGTTGAACTTTCTCGTCATCCTAATATTGAACTTATCACATATGCTGATGTTAATTCTTTAGAAGGCAAACCTGGTAATTTTAAAGTAAACATTTGGCGTAAAAGTAAATATGTTGATCCAGATAAATGTACAGGATGTGATGACTGTGCAGAAGTATGCCCTGTTGAAGTAGTGAATCCTTTTGATGAAAAGCTATCAACACGTAAGGCAATATACATCGAATTTCCACAGGCAGTTCCAATTGTTTATACAATTGATTATGAGAATTGTATTGGCTGTGGATCCTGTGATCGAGTTTGCGAACCTGAGGCTATTTCATTTCTTGAGAAATCTGAAGAAATCGAAGTAAACATTGGTAGTGTTATTGTTGCCACTGGTTTTGAATTATTTGAACCCACTGAGATGAGAAGAGAATATGGATATAGTAAGTACGACAATGTAATTACAGCTTTACAATTTGAACGGCTTCTTTCTTCTTTTGGTCCTACTGAAGGTAAGGTTTTCCGTCCGTCTGATGGTAAAAAACCTAAAAGTATTGGTTGGATTCAATGCGTCGGCTCAAGAAGTGAACAACTTGGTTTTCCATATTGTTCACGGGTTTGCTGTATGTATGCAACAAAAGAAGCATCCATTGCTAAAGAAGCTAACCCAGATATTAATATTACTATTTATTATATGGACATCAGGGCCTATGGAAAAGATTTCCAACAGTATTATGATCATGCAAAAGATTTAGGTGTAAAATATATCAGAGGTAGACCATCATCTGTTTTTGAAAATCCAGATAAAAGTATTACCATTAGATATAAAGATACACTTACTGGAAAAGTTGAAGAAAACATAGTAGACATGTTGGTTCTTTCAACCGCGATAATACCAAATAAAGATAATAAAAGACTTGGAGAAGCACTTGGCGTTGAGGTTGATGAAAATGGTTTTTTCAAACAGTACTCACTTTTAACAGATCCAATTCAATCAACTAGAAAAGGTATCTTTCTTGCTGGCTGTATTCAGGGCCCTAAGGATATTCCTGATAGTGTTTCTATGGCAAGTGGAGCTGCTGCAAAAGCTGTCGCTCCAATAAAAAATAGAAAAAAGCATATTGGTAAAAAGTTTCCACCTGAGCGAGATGTCTCAAACGAGAAACCTCGAATAGGTGTATTTATTTGTCATTGTGGTAAAAATATCGCTAATTACCTAGACGTAGAAAAGGTAACTGAGGAGACAAAGAAACTACCAAATGTTGAATATTGCGATCATATGATGTTTGTTTGCTCTGAGGATAGCTGTAAAAAAATCAAAGAAACAGCTCAAGAGAAAAGGTTGAATCGGGTTATTGTCGCAGCATGCTCTCCGCGTACACATGGTGGCCTATTCCAAGATACTCTGATGGAGGCAGGATTGAATAAGTATCTTTTTGAAATGGCAAACATACGAAATCATTGTTCTTGGGTTCATTCTAATAACTGGGATGCTGCAACAAAAAAAGCAATAGATTTAGTAAGATCCTCTGTTGCAAAAGCAAGGCATCTTGAATCACTTAGTGAAGAGGAATTTTCAATATACCCAAAAGCGTTAATCATTGGGGGTGGAGTTTCTGGGATGAAGGCATCACTGGCCCTTGCTGATATGGGTATAAAATCAATTATTTTAGAAAAGGAACCTGAACTAGGTGGTAGACTCAAACACCTTCACTCAATGTTTCCATCAGATACAAAAGCTGAAGATATAATCAATCCTTTGGTTAAAGAGGTTACCAAAAACAAGCTAATTACTACTATGACCAGCTCAGAACTTGATGACCTTGAAGGATATATCGGAAATTATAAAGGAAAAGTTAAACAGAAGGGAAAGAAGAAAGAAATTGAGTTTGGAACTATAATAGTGGCTACTGGTTTTAAAGAAATTGATCTTAAGGGCAAATATAAATATGGAGAAAATAAAAATATTATGTCTCAAACTGAGCTTGAAACAAAATTAAAAAACAATGACCTTAAAGAACCAAAAAATGTTGTAATTATTAACTGTGCTGGAGCAATGGATAAAGAACGACCATATTGTTGTCGCGTTGGTTGCGGAGTTTCTATTAAAAATGCCAAGCTAATAGCACAAAAATATCCAAAATCCAAAATTTATCTTCTTTATCGTGATATGAGAGTTTTCGGTAAAGATGAAGAAGAATATTATGCTGATGTTTTAAAAAATTATCATGTAGTAACTGTTCGATATCCAGGTGACAAGAATCCAGAAGTCATTCTTGATAAAAAAATTCCTAAAGACGGATCTATGACGATTAAGGTTTATGATGATATTTTAAATGAAGAAATGATCCTTCCTGCAGATATACTGGTTTTAACAGTTAACACTGAAGGAGGATCTGGAACTGAAAAACTGAAAAACTTGTTGAAAGTTCCTGTTGATTCTGCAGGCTTCTTTATTGAAACTCATGCAAAAATTAAACCACTTGATTTCTCAACATCTGGAGTTTATATGTGTGGTGCAGCACATTATCCAAAGAATCTAGTTGACTCAATTGCTCAGGCAGAAGGTGCTGCATCTCGTGCGGCTATACCAATTGCACAGGAAAAAATGAAAGGTGAAGGTATTGTCTCTGAAGTAATAGAAGACAAATGCAGAGGTTGCGGTACATGCGAATTAGCTTGTGCCTATTCAGCTATTGATTTAATTCCTCACTCTAGAGATCCAAGTCGATTAGTTGCTAAAGTTAATAGAGCTCTATGTAAAGGCTGCGGCTCATGTGCAGCTGCATGTCTGAACAGTGCAATTGAGCAGAAGGGATACGAAAGTAAACAAATCAATGTAATGATAGCTGCTCTTCTTGATAAGGAGGCTGGTAAATGAGCAAAGTTACTGAAGAAATCGTTGATATCAACTCCTTAAAGCTTAAAAAGGGAGATCTGGCAAAAGAAGTAGAAGAGCTTTGTGGTGAAAACCTCTTTGGCTGTTATCAATGCGGAACATGCTCTGCGGGATGTCCATTTGTTGAAGATATGGATCTTTCACCAGATGAAGTAATCAGATATGTAATATTAGATAAAAAAGAAGTGCTAAACTCAAAAACAATATGGTTATGCGCAGCTTGTTATACATGCGCAGAACGTTGCCCACGTGATATTAATATTACAAAGATCATGGAAGCATTGCGGCAGATAGTTTTACGAAAAAACATTGATAAAACAAGATTAACAGATTTAAAAAAGGAAGAAAAGGAATCAATTCCTCAATTAGCATTTGTATGTTTATTTAGAAAAAATGTAGGGTAATAAAAATGAAGCTACTATATTATCCAGGTTGTACACTCAAAACATCTGCAAAAAACCTAGAAAAATCAGCATTTTGTATAATGGATGCTTTAGGCCATGAATTTGTAGAGATGGAAGACTGGAATTGTTGCGGAGTGGCTTCTTCACTCACTGACGACGATCTCATGCATCATCTTGCACCATTACGAAACCTGATCCATGTAGAAGATAGTGGTGAAGACAAAATCATCACACTTTGCGATATGTGTTATAATACATTAAAACAAACCAACCTGCGAGTAAAAGAAAAACAAGATGATCTAGAAACATTAAACGCATTCATGGATAGAGAAAATGATTACAAAGGAACTGTAAAGGTTTTACATTTTCTTGAATTTTTAAGAGATGAGGTTGGTTTTGACGCGCTCAAAAAGATGGTTAAAAATCCACTGAAAGGTATGAAGATTATGCCTTATTATGGGTGTATGTTGCTACGACCTAGAGAAGTGGCAATTGACGATGCAGAAGAACCGACAATTTTAAAGGATCTTCTCAAAGCACTTGGTGCTGAAGTTATAGATAATCCTTTCAAAATAGAATGTTGTGGCTCATATCACACTATAGAAGATAAAAAATTGGTGTCTGATAGAGCGTATAGGATTACTAAATTTGCAGTGGATCGAGGAAGTGATGCAATTGTACTATCTTGTCCACTGTGCCGTTTTAACCTTGATGTTAGAGGTAAAGAGGCAGAAAAGTTATATAACAATTATAAACAGATTCCTGTTTACTATTACTCTCAGCTTATAGCTGTTGCATTAGGTTTGGATCCAAAATGTTACGGGTTTGGCGATCACGCTGTAGATCCAATCCTATTATTGAAAAAAAAGGGGGTTTTTGAAAAATAAGCTAGAATGATTAAAATTTTGTAAAATTGGTGATTGTATGAGTGCAGAAAAAAAAGGAAAAAAGAAAGAAGCCGGAAAAAAGAAGAAACTACAACTTGCGTTTTATTGGGCTGCAAGCTGTGGTGGTTGTGAAATTGCAGTTCTTGATATAGATGAAAAAATTCTTGATGTTGTAGCCATTGCAGATATTCTTTTTTGGCCTGTCGCAATGGATTTTAAATACAAAGATGTAGAAGAAATGAAGGATAATCAAATAGATGTCTGCTTCTTCAATGGTTCTATTCGAACTGAAGAACAAGAACATATTGCAAAGCTACTTAGAAAAAAATCCAAGGTACTTGTAGCATTTGGTGCCTGTGCTGTTAATGGAGGAATACCTGGTCTTGCAAATATTGCAAACAGAGAAGAAGTTTTCAACGTTGCATACTTGGATAATCCCTCAACAGATAATCCTAAAAAGATCACTCCAAAAACATCTGTAAAAGTGAAAGAAGGAACACTCACATTACCAGAATTTTATGATACTGTAAGAACTCTTGATCAAACTGTTGACGTTGATTATTATCTGCCTGGTTGTCCCCCAACACCGGATATGATAATGACTGCGGTTGGTGCTATTGCTGAAAATAAATTGCCACCAAAAGGATCTATAATTGGTCCATTGAAATCAGTATGTGATGAATGTCGTTTTGAGAAATCAGAGAAGAAAATCAAGGAAATAAAACGAATTTACGAGCTTGATAAATGGGAAGAAAAATGCCTTTTAGAACAAGGAGTTATTTGTTTAGGGCCAGCTACAAGAGGAGGTTGCGATGCACGTTGTCTTGATGCAAATATGCCTTGTACTGGTTGCGGAGGACCCACTCCTAACTCACTTGATCAAGGTGCAAAAATGATGTCAGCACTTGCTTCTATTCTTGGAATAGAAGGAGAAGAAAAGATGAGCGATGAAGAAGTTGAAAAATTAATTGAGCAGGTTGTAGATCCAGTTGGAACTTTTTATAAATATGGGTTACCAAGCGCTCTAATAAATAGGAAGGTGATGAAATAATGAAAACCATAACAATTGATCCAATTACAAGACTTGAAGGACATGGAAAAATTAGTATATTCCTTGATGGGAAAGGCGATGTGGATAATGCATATTTACAAATCCCAGAATTAAGAGGATTTGAACGTTTTGCGCAAGGGCGAAGAGCTGAAGATATGCCCCAGATTACGTCTCGTATCTGCGGAGTGTGTCCAGTAGCTCATCATTTTGCCTCAACAAAGGCACTTGATGATGCTTTCAATGTTAATCCACCATCTGCTGCTAAAAAATTAAGAGAGCTAATGTATATGGGATACTTTATTTATGATCATACTTTACATTTTTATTATCTTGGAGGTCCTGATTTTGTTGTTGGTCCAGATGCACCACCAGCTAAAAGAAATGTGTTAGGTGTAATTGAGAAAGCAGGTGTAGAAATCGGTAAAGAAGTCATTAAACATAGAGCATATGGTCAAAAAATTACTGCAATTCTTGGTGGTAAAGCTACACATCCAGTGTGTGGATTGCCCGGAGGAGTATCCAAAGGTCTCAACAAAGATGAAGTCAAAGAAATTGATAAATTGGTGAAATCCTGCATTGAGTTCGCAAAATTTTCACTTAAATTATTTGATGACATTGTTCTTAAAAATAAAAACTATGTAGACCTCATACTAAGTGATCCATACCAATTAGCAACTTATAACATGGGTCTTGTTGATAAAAATAATAAAGCAAACTTTTACGATGGTAAAATAAGAGTGACAGATCAGAAAGGAAATGAAAAAGTAAAATTTGATGTTAAGGACTATTACAAGAACATTGCAGAACACGTAGAGGAATGGACATATATTAAATTCCCATATCTAAAAGCTGTTGGATGGAAAGGCTTAAAAGATGGCAAAGACAGTGGGATTTATAGAGTTGGACCATTGGGTAGATTAAACGCTGCAAATGGTATGGCTACCCCGCTTGCTGACAAAGAATATAAAAGATTTTATGAGACACTTGGTGGAAAAGCAGTTAATTCAACACTTGCATTTCATTGGGCGAGACTTATAGAATTATTATATGCCACTGAAAGAGCGCAGGAACTTATCAAAGACCCAGAAATAACCAGCGAGAAAATCAGAAATCCTGTTGGTGAACCTGGTGAAGGTTTTGGAGTAACTGAAGCTGCACGTGGAACACTAATTCATCATTACAAACTCGACAAGAAAGGACTTATTGATAAGGCTAATTTAATCGTTGCTACTACAAATAATTCTGGCGCTATCAATATGTCAATTCGAGATGCTGCTAAGGGAATTATTAAGAAAGGAAAAGTCAACGATGGACTTCTGAATATGGTCGAAATGGCGTTCCGCGCATATGATCCTTGTTTTGCATGTGCTACACATACTTTACCTGGTGGTATGCCTTTAGAAGTTAACATATACGATAAAAATAGAATATTGTACAAAACATTTAAACAAAACCTGTAGAGGACATCAAAATATGAAAACAATTATTCTGGGAGTAGGAAACCAAATACTGGGTGATGATGGAGTCGGAATACACGTTACCGATGAGCTGAAAAAACACGTCAAAAATCCAAATATCACTATCGACGATGCAATAACAGGAGGAATGAATCTACTAGATCTAATCTTAGGATATGATAAAGCAATAATAGTTGATGCTGTAAAAACTAATGAAGGAGAAAATGGAGAAGTAAAAAGAATACTTCTCGGTGAGTTCTCTACAACAATGCACTCATGTAATCCTCATGATGTATCTCTTATTGAAGCTATTGAGGTAGCGAAAAAAATGGGAGAAAACCGCGTCCCTCCCGAAATCATCATCGTTGGAATTCTAATGAAAGAAATACCTTGTGAATTTGGAGATAAATTAAGTAAAAAAATTGCTGCGGCTGTTCCAAAAGCTGTAGAAATAACTTTAAACGAAATAGAAAAAGATAAGAAAATCTCGAGCTGAGGTGGAAAATAATATGGCAGAAGAATTTGAACCGAACATTATAGGGTTTTTATGCAACTGGTGTTCATATGCTGGAGCAGATTTAGCTGGAACTAGTAGGATGAAATATCCTCCAAATATAAAGTCAATCAGAGTAATGTGTTCTGGTAGAGTGGATCCTGTTTTTATTCTTGAAGCTTTGAAGAAAGGTGCTGATGGTGTACTTGTAGCAGGATGTCACCCTGGAGATTGCCATTATCAGTCTGGTAACTATAAGGCCAATAGGAGAATAAAACTTTTGAAAAAACTTCTTGATGAAATGGCAGTTAATCCTAAGCGAGTGAGATTTGAATATGTTTCTGCCTCTGAGGGGCAAAAATTTGCTACCATTGTAACGGAGTTTGTTGATGAACTTAAAAAAATGGGGCCAAACCCTCTGAAAGAAGTGATAGTATGAAAATTGATATAGGGAAATTGAAAAAAATAGTAGGAGAAAAAAATCTTTCAGATAATATTGCTGATCTCTATGTTTATGCTTCTGATGCATCTGTTCATCATGCTTTACCCGCTGTTATTGTACGACCTAAAACTATTGAAGAGGTTCAAAAAATAATGCGCTATGCAAATACAAATAAAATTCCTGTTGTCCCTCGGGGTGCAGGATCTGGTACATCAGGTCATACGGTTCCAATTGATGGCGGCATCATCTTAGATATGAAACAAATGAACCGAATTATTGATATTTCTCCTGAAGATATGCTTGTTAGAGTTGAACCTGGTGTTGTTGATGATGATTTAAATCGTGCTCTCAAACCTTATGGTCTTTTTTATCCACCAGCACCCGCCTCTAGCAGGATAGCTACAATTGGTGGAGAGATTGCTGCTAATGCCTCTGGTGTTAGATCGGTAAAATACGGCGCGACAAGAGATTATGTGCTGGGAATGAAAGTAGTACTTGCTGATGGTAAGTTAGTTAATCTTGGTGCTAACACTAGAGTTCACTCATCTGGTTATCAACTTGAACGACTAATTGTTGGTTCTGAAGGAACCCTTGGTGTTGTTGTTGAAGCAACTATGGGGATCAGACCTTTACCCAAATATCGGTGTTTGGGTGTGGCAAATTTCGATAGATTAGAGGATGCGGGTAATGCTATATCTGAAATAATTTCTAGCGGATCCCAACCATCTATGCTTGAGTTAATGGATAAAATTGGTATTATTGCTGTAAATAAAGCTATGGATCTTAAATTACCAGAAGTTGCAGCGATAATCATGTTTGAAGCTGATGGTAATGTGAAACAGGCTGTTGATTTCGAAATAGACAAGATGAAAAAAATCTGTGAAAAACATAATGGTACAGATATCGAAATGAGTTATGATATTGCGGAGCGTACAAGACTATTTTCAGGCAGAAAAAAATTGTTTGCGTCATTATCCAGATATAAAGAGGGCATTATATGTACAGACCTTGCAGATGATATGGGTGTTCCAAACTCTAAAATTGCAGTTACAGCCAAAAAAATCCATGAAATTGCTGAAAGGAACAATGTTATTATGGCTGTTTATGGCCATTGCGGGTCTGGAGTGATTCATACAAAAATCATGCTTGATCCTAAGAAGAAGAGTCAGTGGAAGGACGCAGAGAAAGTTATAGAGGAATTATATGATTATGTTCACTCTGTTGGTGGTGTTACTTCAGCAGAGCACGGTATTGGATTATCGAAAGCTCCGCCTTGGAAAAAGGCTAGAAAAGATATAATTCCAATGATGAAATCGATAAAGAAAGCTCTTGATCCAAATAACATTTTGAATCCACATAAACTCATGGATGCACCAGATAACTGGGTGGAAGCTACAAATCTTAGATATAGGGTGGGATAATTTTTATGTTTGCTAGATTATTTAACTCAAAAGAAAAACCGAGATTTAAAAGATCAAAAAAATGGGAAAATGAACTAAATAAATGTATAAGATGTGGGTATTGTTACGAGCTTTGTCCATTATTTAAAACAAATAATTGGGAATCAGATACTCCGCGTGGTAAACTTTTACTTATATATGGAATGATTACTGGTGAGATAAAACCAACCCAGGAAATTGTAGAAAAAATTTTCCAATGTTTCTATTGTAAAAACTGTAGTGATAACTGTTCAGCAGGAGTTCCGGTAACTGATATTTTAACTGATGCTAGAGCAGATCTTATTGAAGCTGGATTCGACGTTGAAGGTACTATTGTTAAAGTTGATGAGGATCTTTGCAGTGTTTGTGGTGTTTGTGTTCCCGTCTGTAAGTATGAGGCTTTATCAATTGAAGAAGAAAGTAAAGATAAAAGTAAAATTGTTGTTGATAAAGTAGAATGCAGAGGTTGTGGCTTATGCGTATCTGCATGTCCATCTGGTGCGATTTCACAAAAAGAAGGATGTCAAATTACTTTACGAGAGCTTCATACAAAAGTTTCAGATCTTTTAAAGGAAAACAAGGAAATGAAGGCCATTGTATTTTGTTGTAACTGGTCACTATTCCCGGGTATGCAGTTGAGTGAGTCTCTAACTTTAGTTAAAACACCTTATGGTTTGATAGTAAGTATGTGTTCTGGTCGTGTTGCACCAGAATTGGTACTTAATGCATTTGAGGAGGGAGCTTGGGGTGTTATGGTTGCAGGTTGTCCCCCTGAAGAATGCGATCATGATGGTAATTATAAAACAAGAAGGAGACTGGTTTTACTAAAGAGTATGTTAAAAGAATTAAACATAGAACCAGAAAGAATTAAATTGGAATGGTTTTCCACTGGAGAATCAGCTAAACTTACCAAATCAATTGATGATTTTGTAAATAAATTGGATAAATTAGGTCCAATTCAAAAAATGGAAGTTAGTAAAAAAATTGGAGGCTGAGAAATGAAAGAAGAATTTGAACCGAACATAATAGGGTTTTTATGCAACTGGTGTTCATATGCTGGAGCAGACCTTGCTGGAACTAG
>SMTZ1_10025941_pt1 | contig 10510 bp, 14 predicted proteins | sample DeeMarSWOR136_30_FD_25667 | JGI IMG/M metagenome (IMG submission 25667) | reverse complement strand
GTGAAATCGATCTCCTGGTTGCATCCTTTACAGATGTGCTTCTTATCGAACTCGTCTGAAAAGACCTCTATCTCTTTGCCGCAATTAGGGCATTTACACTCAAAGGACTTCAGATTCTTGTACGATTCAAAGCCTGGGCAGTGTTGTGGTGTGGTCATGTTAACCTCCTTAATTTATTATATTTTTTGTTGTTTACCCGGCCAATTTCTTGCCGATATCCTTACCGTAATCCTGGGCCATCGTGCTCCCGCCCCCCAACGAAGCGGATTTCAGCCTTAGTGGCCCGCTCACCATCTCCATCTTAAATATATTTTTCATGGTCTCGTAGATGCGGTTCGGCGCCTCTCCACTCCATCCAAACGCGCCGAAAGATCCGCCTATTTTCCCTTCCAGGTTCGCTTTTTCAGCCAGGAACAGCAATGTCTTCATCCCTTGCATCATCTCCCCGTGGTAGGTGGCAGATCCAAAGACATAGGCATCATACCCTGCAAGTTCCTCTTCCTTTTTGATTTGCGTGGAATTCACGACTTTCGCCTCAGCACCACGCATACGAATCCCTTCGGCGATGAGATCGGCGATATGCTTTGTCTCGCCGGTCCGGGTCGTATACACGACAAGCGCTTTACCCATCCCTATCCTCCATTTGGAAAAGAATCAAATCCAGCAAGATCAGACGCCATACTAATCTGCGTCCTCTTCTTCTACGGTGCCCTTATGCTTGGTCCCGCACATGGGGCAGAGGATTTCAACCTCCTTCTCATCCCCAATGAACTTTTCCCGCAGCTTCTCAGGCCCCAGAAAGCTCACATCACCACATGCGCAAGCCGGACACTCTGCCCGAACTGTATACTTCTTCTTAGACATTGCTCGACCTCCCCATCACAGGCCATTCGCCACTGTTCCCTTGCCATTTGTAAGAAGATTCCACCGGAGCAAACGTTTTTTGCAAGCGAACAATCAATAACCAATGACTAGTGACTCATGGCCATCTTTATGATCCCAACCTTGGGTCAGGACCTGTTTTACCGCAATCTGGGATATAGCAGGATACGTCCAAAAACTCACACTTTTCTTTGCAACCGGGACAGACTTCAGGTGGTTTGTCCGCCTGCAAGCTGTACCCGCACTTTTGGCATTTCCATTCTGGCATTCTCTTTCCCCCCTTTCTTCACCCCCGACCCTGGCCTTTGAAACCATAGGCACGCCTGAGCCGTGATAAGGATGTTAGTCTGAGAGTCCTTCAAACTCTTAACCTACTATGAAGCCTCTGCAGCCACCGACCCGGGACCCGCCAGAGGCCTGAACATCTTCTTGCTTGCCCCACAGATGGGGCATTTCCAGTCATCAGGAAGGTCCTGGAAACGGGTGCCCTTCGGGATTTTGCCCTTTCTGTCCCCTTTATCAGGATTGTAAATATAGCCGCAGTTCAGTGTTTGACACTGCCACATCTCTTCGGGCTTCGCCATTTCATCTCCCTTCTCAATCTTAAACTATGCGCCATTTCTGACACAGCAAGTTCCGGCTTCGCTCAACCTTCTGAACCCTCGGTGGGTGGCGTAAATGTGCGCTGCCCCAGTTCCCTATCAAGCATGAAGAGGCCACCGTGCGCCTCACCGACCAGCTTGATTTTCTGTATGACTTCATTGGCGCTGTCCTCCTCCTCCACTTGCTCTGTAACGAACCACTGGAGAAAGATATTTGTGGCATGATCATGCTCTGCCAATGCCAGCTCCACCAGATCGTTGATCAAACCCGTCACCTTTTGCTCATGCTCCAGAACGGCTTCAAAGGCTGCAAGGGGAGAATCCCACTCTGTCGGAGGACCGTCTATGGGCTTCAGCACCACGCGCCCTCCCCGCTCATGGATGAAATCATAAAATTTCATGCCGTGCATGTCCTCTTCCTGTGCCTGTACCCGCATCCAGTTGGCAAATCCACCCAAGGATAGGTCCTGAAAATAGGCGGCCATGGACAGGTAAAGGTAGGAAGAATAGAGTTCTGCATTGAGTTGCCCGTTCAGGGCTTCCTGCATTCGTTCACTAAGCATCGCTATTATCCTTTCCAGAGTCCATGAAGGTTGCAGTATTCACGGGCGGTTACCCCTTTAGCCTTGATGTCAAATACTGCCTCGGGTGCATCTCCAGGTTTGAGGAATTCCCGATAGGCCTTCCCGTCCACAATGACCTCAACCCATTCGATGTAATGCTTCTCCTCCATAGGATGGGGCACACTACCCACTTTCACCTTCACGCCTTCTGCTGCCTCTTCTACCACAGGAACATGTTTTTCCTTGGCGGCATCCACCGTGTTCTCCACAAAAAGCTTCATGGGCTCACCGCAGCATACAAGCTCACCTTCGCCTCCATGAAGAACTTCAACAATGTTTCCGCATTTTTCGCACTTATAAATCTGTAGTCTCTCTGCCATTTTTAATCCTCCTTTTCTTCTTGTACGTCACAAAGTCGGTCATGAATCGACCACGTCTCGGCTGCCGGTTTGACCTAGACCCATTTGTTCACCGCATCCAGGACCGCTCCGTAGTCAGGCTCCTCTGTCAACTCCTTGACAAGCTGAACATACTGAATGATCCCTTCTCGGTCCACCACAAAAACGGCCCTCGCGAGCAGCCGCAATTCTTTGATCAAAACCCCGTAAGCCTCTCCAAAACTGGCTTCGCGATGATCAGAAAGGGTGATGACTTTGTCCACACCGGCTGCGCCACACCACCGCTTCTGGGCAAAAGGCAGGTCCATGCTGACGGTGAGAATAACCACATCATCACCCAATTTTCCTGCCTCCTCATTAAATCTTCTGGTCTCCATATCACACACGGGGGTGTCAAGAGAAGGTACAGAAGAAACAATGCAGACTTTTCCGCGAAATGAGGAAAGCTTTACCGGGGAAAGATCATTGTCAAGGACCGCAAATTCCGGGGCCATATCTCCCGCTTTTCGTTCTTGCCCAACCAGGGTCAAGGGATTTCCCTTCATCGTTATCACATTTGGCCGTTCTTCCATTTTGTTATCCTCCCACTTTCATATCAATGATGTCTGTCACTTCAAGGGGTTGGCACGGATCTATCCGCCCATCTCTTTCATTTTTTCCGCAAGGGAAGCTTTTTCTTGCCTCATACAGGCTGGACACAGACCAAAAAACTCCAGGTTATGTCCGGATATGCTGTACTCTGTCGCCCTAACAAGGGCCTTTTCCAAATCATCTAGGGGGTAATCCGGCTGATCCACAGGAACATCGTCAATCCTGCCGCAACCCATACAGGTAATGTGATAGTGATCTTGGGTATTGCCGTCAAAACGCATCTGAGGATAGCCAGGATCTATCTTTCTTATGAGTCCGGTTCTTGAAAGCACATCCAGATTCCGATAGACAGTCCCCATGCTAATACGGGGGATTCTCTTCCTGACCATTTCATAGACTTCATCCGCCGTGGGATGAGAATTGACCTTCCTGATCTCTTCCAGGATAACCTGCCTTTGATTGGTCATTCTGTATTTTTGGTGGGATGTCAAATAAATATCCTCTCACTCATTACGGACAGGCAACGAAAATCTTTTTTCGCGAAAGTGGACTTTGGCCCTCTGACACTTTGGGCAGGTCAGCTGATCTGGAAGGGCATCAAAAGGAGTCCCTGGTTGCCATCCAGCCGCTTGATCTCCCCGATCAGGTTCGTACTGATACCCGCAGGGGCATTGAAACAAATGAACTTTTTTCCACTTAGCCGTGATCATAGCCCAGATCTTTCTCTTGATTGAGTTCCGGTTAAGCTTGGGAAAATAAGACGCTAACGGTTCAGCTTCTTGAGTTCTTCCACCAAGTTTTCCAGGCGAGGTCTCTTGTTGATGTCATGTACATCTATGTATCGTATGATCCCGTCCCGATCGATCACAAAGATCGCCCGCTCTGTCACACCATCGGAGCGCAATATCCCGTACTTTTTGGCTACAGCCCCATGGGGCCAGAAATCCGACAAAACAGGAAACCATAACTTTCCCATTTGCCGGGTCCATGCGTACAAGGTTGGGATATTATCCACTGTTATTCCCAGAAGCGTGGCATTATTCTTCTCGAAAAAGTCTTTTGCAATATTATATCCAGGCCATTGATCGGAGCAGACAGGCGTCCAGGCTGCAGGGACAAACGAAAGCACCACATGCTTATTTCCCCGATATTGGCTCAGGGAAACCTGGCCTCCAGAAACTGCAGGAAGTGTGAAATCGGGAGCGGAATCGCCCACCTTCACTTTCAAATGACTATCGGTGGGCTTAAGCTGCCCTGGATTGTAGATGTTTTCTTTGTATGCTTCGGAGCGGCCCAAGACATTTGAGGTGGATACCTGGAATGTCATCAGGCCAATGACCCCGAGGAAAAAGAAAACCTTTTTCATTTTGATCCTCCTGCCTCCAGTCCGGATAGTTTACTCATCTGCTTCAAGAATTGTTTCGCCTCCCCAATGCCACCAAGCTTGGAATAGATGACCTTATGGGATCCATCGTCATGGATTCTGATAGCAATGAAATAGGGCGTCCTTGTCTCTCCGAAGCACTTGTGGAGAGAAAAATCCTCATCTGGCAGAAGGGGAAACGGCACTTTGTATTTGTCCCTGAAAACCGCCACCTCAAAAGCAGAATTTCCAGCCCCAATGCCGATGAGCTTTATTTTTCCCCTCAATGCCTCGTTGTTCTCAATGTCCTGGTAAAGTTCATTGATTTTCGGTGCCTCTCTCTGGCAGTAAGGGCAATACATACTGAAGATCTCTATGATGACCACCCTGGCCCTAACCTGGGGTATCTGGAAAGAGACTTTGCCGGTTAGGCCTAGATAACGTTGGTCATCAGGATTATCGGGGACCTTTAAGTGGACATCAGGGAGCCGAGCGCCCTCAACGGGTGGGGCGCTGGCGGCAATGGCCGAAGCGCTGAGTAGGAAAAAAGAAAGCGTGATGAGAGTAAAGGAGAAATATATGTGTCTTGACAGTTTCCTCATAGTGATCGTTCCCTTACCTGTTCAGCTGCCGATCTCCAGCACTTGGCCAGATTTCCCACTTATTCCACCTTAGAAAAAGCGCTCGCTTTGGCGTTGCAAACAGGACATTTGTCCGGGGCTTCATTCTCACAGGTATAGCCACAGACAGAGCAGACGTAGTAGTCCACTTCCTTTAGGTTATCCAAGTTATCCAGGGCATGCTGGTACAGAGCGGCATGGACTTTTTCAACCTCGTTGGCAAAGTTAAAAGTCATCTCAGCGGCCTTGAGCTTTTCCTCTTGGGCATGTTGGATCATTTCAGGATACATTTCTTTGAATTCATGGGTTTCTCCGGATATGGCCTCTTTCAGATTATCTGCCGTACTCTTGACGCCAGCCAAAGTCCTAAGATGGTTATGGGCGTGGACAGTCTCTGCCTCAGCAGCTGCCCTGCGGCCAACAGGTCCTTTTCCGATTGCGTTCCTTTTACATCTGCCATTTCTTACCTCCTTGAGTTTATGTTCCAAAGTTTTGTGAGAATTTTTTCGTTTATCTTATCAGGCGTTTTCAATTCGCCGGAATTTAATGCTCAAAAGGCGGTCCCTGTTATCTCAATAGGTTTGTGCGGATTTTAGGAAATCATGCTTGCTATCATCTAAAAAGGAGTGTTTTTGATTATTATCAGGAATGGTTACTGATAGCATTATTAATAATAGTCGGGCCTCCCCTTGTCAAGTGCTAAATCGGAATTTTCCCTCTTTTCTTCCGAAGAACTGGCACGCTATCGGGAAAACCCATTAAATTCAGAATATTAAGGGCAAGAAAAAGTTCCAGGAAGGGTTTTGGAGATGGTTCAAAAAAATGGACGATGCCGGATCGGATATCCGATTTAGGCCGAGCCACAAACCTTGAGCAGCTACATGGGCCAGGTGTTGTCATTTGATCATGCTAGTGGGGACGGATCAGGCTGTAAACCCTCACCTTTTCTTTCACATTCTTGAACCTCTTGGGACCCCTGTCATGGAGAGTGATCTCATCCTTGATGCGCCCTGCGGTTTCCGGGCCCACGAGGATGTCCCCATCCTTAGCGGCAGCCGCAATTCGTGCCGCCAGATTCGTGACAGGTCCTGTGGCGGTAAAGGTCATCCTTGTCCCGGCTGCACCGTGAAACCGGGTCATACCTACGGAGGCCATCCCGGAATTGATTCCCATGTTCACCTCGATGGGTTGAAAGCGGCCTTTCAGCTCATCATTGATCTCCATCGTTCTTTTTCTGATCTCTAGGGCTGATCTTGAGGCGTCTAAGGCGTTTTTCTCAGGAGTACCCTGAAAGATGACCATCAGGCCATCTCCAGCCGTCTCGTTAATGTCTCCCTCATGGGCATAGATCACATCCAAAAAGGAGGAGAAGTATTTCTCAATGATGAAGTTCACCTTCTCTTGTGTCAGGGATTCACTGATTTTCGTGTAGCCCGCCACATCTAAAAACAGGACAGAAACATCCACGTCCCTTTTGTCCAGGGAAGGAGCGGATGGATCCTTTTCAACGATCCGCTGCACAGTCTCTGGGACAAATGGCCGGAGATGTGCGAGAATTTGATCCATGTTAAGCTTTTCCTGTGCCATTCGCCAGTGGTTGCGCGTGTTAACGATGGCATTGGTGGCAAGATCCGCCAGGTCTTTTAGCAGTGTTATGTCCAACTGGTCAAAAGAGTGGCCTTCCTTGGCAATGACGTCTAGCACCGCAAGTGGTTTTTTCCCATCATGTATGGGGAGCGCCACCTCACAGACAGCCTTTTCAGATCCATCCGGGGTGTCGTCATCACGGTATGAACACTGATAGGTAAGCGGTTGGTCGAGGACGCCCTCGATGGTTTTGCGCCCCCGTTTGCAGAGCTGGCAATTGATTCGATTTTTGTACACTGCACAGTGCAGAGGCCGCGTGTAATGCAGCGCCTCTTGGTCGAACATCAACAGGCACGCCTCCTGTGAACTGGGAACGCTCACCTTGGCTTCATCACGGATCATTTCCAGGATATCTCCGATGTCCAAGGATGATGTGACCTTTCGCGCAACCCGAGACAGATTTTCAAAACGTTCCTTGTACATGGTCTATGGGCCCTCGTAGATGAACGTTTTCCGACAGCCTCAAGGCCGTCCATTATTCCATATCCTTGACGGCTTGAACCAACTCGAAACCTGACTGATAGGCTTCTTCCAAATATTCTGGATGTTTTAACACATCTCCCTCAAAATCTAAACCTCTGTACAGGAGTGATCGCCACAGTTCAGCATCAAACGTCTCAAAGAAGTAGCGAATCGTGAGACGGACGCCGTCAAATAGTTTTTTCCCCTGGGTGGCACCCACAGAAACAAAAAGACCTTTCCGTTTGGGCTCAAGTTTTCCAAAAGGCGTTTTATCTATCCAGTATTTCTTGACCCAGAAGGACTGACAACGATCCATGAGGATTTTTGTGTGAGCGCTCACCGTATAGAAGAATATGGGCGAGGCCAGCATCACGCCCTGACAGGACAAGATCTGGTCATAGACGGTCTGGAAATCGTCTTTTATGACGCAACGACCTTCCTTCTTGCAGCCGTAGATCTCAAGACAGGGGGACATCTTTAAGTCACGGAGAACCACCTCTTCCACTTCCGCACCACCTTCTTTTGCGCCTTCCACGGCTTTTTGGAGTAACAGGGTCGTATTGCCCTTCCGACGCGGACTGCCATATATCGCAAGAATCTTAAACATTCAAAACTCCTCTCCTCATCTAAGAAAATACGACCTAGCTGCCGGAATAAGCTTCATCTCCAACTGCCCCGGTCGTCAAAAAAAAGCCCCCTGAGCAAGGAGGTAAACTCAGAGGGGTTTGGGGGTAATAATGGGGTTAAGGGGCCTTTAAAAAAGTTAAGGTCAGCAAAAATCGGGTTGTGAGGTTAACCGTCCATCTGGGCCCACCATATTAGGCATCCCCGTAGCACGCACCCTGCGGAAACTAGAAATATGGCTTTTGTACGTTGATCATATAAAAAGAAAAAGTCAAGAGAAATTTTCGTTATTTATCAATAAGTTAGGTGTATTTTGTGAATGTGGAATTGTCAGTAAGTGCCTTAACTTGTTGGTTTGGTGTCAAGAATTTCAGGGAAGCATGTCAGGAACTTTTTGATAAATTGACGCCGTCCTCATCATGTATTTGTCCCACTCCACCCCCTCCTTCATTTCTCATTTTTTTCTTGACTTCCAGCAAAACTTACATTACTTTTGGCTGTAAATTTTACTGTACTTTATTAACCGCAGACTTACGCAGACCTTTGCTCAAGCCCCATAGGTGCGACTAGGATGAGGCTACGACCCTTTTCGAGAGGCCGTATCTCAAAAAAAATTCCACCGGGCTCTACAGTGACCCCCTATTTTGCAGTTTGCGCCTCTGTGCCCCTGAGAGTCTCCCGTCACTTGCTTAAACTGCAAAATAGGGGGTCACCGCCCACTCACACAATAGATGCGGCCTTGAGAAATGGGGCGTGGCCTCGGGCTGATGGGTTTTGAAACGACTCAATAGTTCCGTCGACATTGGCGGAACTATGAGTGAGCGTGTGCCTGCCCGCCATCGCGAGCCGCTCAGGCGAGGCGGGCGGGTCAGCGGTTTCAGGAGGGGAATATGAAATTGACCGAAAAGCAGAAGGAATTCTTGGGTTATGTCTCCAGATATATAAATGAATGGGGCCGTTCACCCACTTTTGAAGAGATATGTTCCCATTTCCAGGAAAGGCTATATCCGCCTTCCCCAGAAAAAGAACCAGAAGCGGGCTATTGAGGTGATCAGCCCTGTGGAGACCAGGCGGTTCGAGTTTCCTCTCTTAGGCAGGGTGGCCGCTGGAAAACCGATCGAGGCCATAGAGGACGTCAGTGCCATCGAAATCCCTCCATCCATGATAGGCAGCGGCGACTACTTTGTCCTGCAGGTCAAAGGGGACTCCATGGACGAGGACGGGATACTGGACGGGGATTTTGTCGTGGTCAGGAAGCAACCCACAGCCGAGAACGGGGAGACCGTGGTGGCCCTGATCAACAATGAAGCGACCGTTAAAAAGTATTACAAAAAAGAAGATCATGTGGAACTCAGGCCTGCCCACAAGGGCATGGAGCCCCTTGTTGTCAAAGAGGGAGACCTTCGTATCGAGGGAAAAGTGGTAGGGGTGGTGAGACATTATAAGTGAATGCATCGAAATCATTAAACTCTGATTTTTTCCAACAATGCGGGTTGGAGAATTAAGAAGTGTAATCCAAAACAAGGCTTCAGGTTTTTTTCTGTAATTTCAAATGCCAAAATCCAAATACCAAATGAAATCCTAATGCTTAAATGCCCAAATCTGTGGATGTGAAGCGATTGCTTTGTCCTTTGGCATTCGGCATTCTCCAATAGGGGTCTTGAATGAAAAGAAAGTAGGCTGGCACCCATTGCAAACCCTAGCCCGACTAATACCGGAGTTACGCCTTGTACCGTCATATCCTTCACATCCATATTCCTGCTTTTTCCATTGCTGTGGAACGGGTCTGCCATCCCGAACTCAGGGATCGTCCTGTGGCCGTGGCCCCCCCACATTCAGAACGTGCACTTATCCTCTCTGTCTCATCTGAAGCCCGTAAAGAAGGCATCTTTAAGGGCATGCCCCTTGGAAAGGCCATCAAATTCTGTCCTGACTTGACTGTCCTCCCACCCAACCCCGGTCTCACAGAAAAGGCCTCCCAGGTCCTCACCAAGATGTTGGCCCAATATACACCCCTTTGGGAACCCCTCCGACCAGGACATGTCTATCTGGATATAACCGGAACAGAGCGTCTATGGGGGCGGGCAAAGGACACGGCCAGCCACCTCCGAAGAGAAATTAAGGGTCATTTACGTCTCTCCGGAGCAGTCGGTGTGGCAGGCAACAAAATGGTTTCCAGCATTGCCTCCAAGATTGTGCGATCCGAAGGGATCCTGGATGTGGATCACGGTCAGGAGTCCTCCTTTATGGCCCCCTTAAAGGTGGATGTACTGCCCGGTATAGGCCATGTTCGCCGTAGAATCCTTCTGGAAGAACTGAATATCGCCTTGGTCCGGGAGATAGCCGCTATGGATATGGGGCGTCTGAAACTTGTCTTTGGCCGCCAGGCCTACGTCATCCACCAGAGAGCCTTTGGTATAGACCCCACCCCGGTTTACCCTCCTCGCATCAGGCCCACGGTCACTGAAGAGATCACCCTTCCCGGAGATGAGAACGATGATCGGATACTGCTGGGAATCCTTTATGGGTTGGTGGAAAAGTGCGCCCGTCGACTCAGAAGCAGGGTATTGTTCCCCCGCAAGGCCGGTCTGGTATTTCGATATGGGGACCAGGTGGAGGTCACTCGCCAGACAACACTCTCCCATGGGAGTTTTTGGGACTTCGATCTCTATGGACCTCTGGAAAAGATCTTCTTCAAGGCCTGTCAACGCCGGGTGGGGGTGAGATTCATGAGAGTCTGGTTCTGGAATTTTTCAAC
>SMTZ1_10008095_pt1 | contig 10513 bp, 13 predicted proteins | sample DeeMarSWOR136_30_FD_25667 | JGI IMG/M metagenome (IMG submission 25667) | reverse complement strand
CTTGAATCAAAAGGAGATCTTCCTTTAGAATATAGAGAAAGACTTGCGATAAAGGCTTTCACTCATACTGCTCAGTATGATTCAATAATTTCTATTCCTAGTTTGGATAGACCCTTAGAAAAATCAGCTATACCGTCTTTGTCCGAGACGCTAATCAGAGCTCTTTTGACATTCATCACTCTTACCTAAAATGCATATGAGAGGGCTTCATAAACGTTTGGGTATCCTATTTATTTTTTTCAAGATCAATTGCTTCTATTAGACTTATCTCACCTTTTAAAACTTTAAGAGCCATTTTTTCAGAAATTGAGAATTTTCCATCTGTATATTTCCTACTTCGCTCTTGAATATTTCTAATATCTCCTTTAGTAGGTTCTAAAGGTAATCGTTTTTGAACCTTACCACCTTGAAGTAAAGCAATTGCTGCTGCTGCTTCAACATCTCTTTCAAGTCTTTTTATCTGTTGTTGCGGTGTTGTCTTTGTTTCATCTACAATTTCAATTGGTACACCTAGTGAAATCAGAGAATTAATTATACGATTTCTTGTGATAATTGAACCATGTCCAATGCGAATCAAAGTTTCAGTAGCAGGATACTCCCTAAGAACTCTTTTTATTATATTTACTACCTTTTCAGGATTCAATGCATTCATTTTTTGTAATAAAATATCATCACCAACTACTGCTATACCTGGTTGTTCACCAGGATCAATTCCTATGTAAACCTTTGAATAAAGATCCTTACCTACCAACATTTGATATGCAAGATCAACAGCATGATCGATTGTATCATATGCATCTGCAGCTATAACTTTTGATAATTTAACATCATGCAATTCAATATGAGAAGTAAGAATAACACCTATTCCACTTGGAATATGGTCTAAGGATATAAGCGATACAAATGGAATTTTTCTTTTTTTAAGACCTTTGATAAGATCATGATAAAGAGAAAAATCTTTAGTATAAACTCCTATTGTTTTCATATTATCTTTCCCAAGACATTTTCCCGTCAAGATGTTCTGTCCAAAAATCTCTTAAGTTTTCTTTCAATAGATCATCTATTTCCAAAATTGAATATTTTTCCTTTACGATTTTATCGATGTGTTTACCCATACTAAGATTTTTAATTTGGTCTTTTAGAAATTTTTTTATATCCAAATATTCCCGTTTTATTTCAACATATAATCTTCCATTTTTTTCATATGGTTTTTTAGTAACTCTTGGATCATCCTTCCATTTTTTTAAAAATTCACTAGTATTTTTCTTTAATTTTATAGGTGGACCAAAATGTACATATGTTTTTGAAAGCGGCTCTTTTTTTGTTTTAATAATTATATAGATATTGGTATCATCAATATGAAAGAAACTATCATAAATTATGAAATCATATCTTGATGAGATATCACAAATAGAACGTGCGGCCTTTCTAACCTGAGGATAAAGATTTTCAGGAATTGTGTCTGGTTTTTTAATTCTTATACCAATATATTGAAAATTTATTGTTTCAAGTTTTTTTCTTATTTTTTCCAAAGACCATGGTCTTACTTTTTTTGGAAAGAAAAATGTTATAGATGGTTTTTTTAGATATTCTATACAAGCTTTAATAAATAAATCAAATTTTTCTTTAGAAATTGCTGATGCTACATTTCTATTTATGTCAACAGGGTCAATAAATATTAAAGGAGTATTAAAAATAGGAAATTTTCCATTTGATAAAGTAAGCTTTTCCCCTACTTTCCATTTTTTTCCATTTTTTAAAAGATTTTTAAAAGTATTATATTTTATTATTAAAATTTCACATAAATAACCAGAAAATCCTTCTATTTCTGCTTCTGCTCCATAACAACCAATGCCTCTAAGAAATTGTTTAAATATTCTTACTTCAGATTTCTTTGATTCAGGTAAATTTTCTTTGACATATTTTGTATGTAACGGAGTTCTATCAACAGCTGATAGTTTTTGAGAAGCTTTTTCTATTTTATAACAGGGTACAATCTCAACCTTATTTTTTTTATAATATCCTCTTATGTACGGATGTTCTGCATATGATTCTTCAGTATTTGTAAGAATATTTCTACCTATTGAGAGTGCGTTTTTCCCAATTATTTCTTTTTTATATTTTGTTGGAAACTTTATAAAAAAATCAATATCTAGATTATCTTTAAGATATGTATCCTTAGCAATTGATCCAACAAGTTCAATTTTTACTGGTAGATTTCTTATAATTATTTCTTGTTCTATTAATTTTTCTAGTTCTTTTACTATTTTTTCAATTTTCTTTTTATCTTCTATTGATGGAGTGATTTTTTCAAGCACTTGTTTCTCAATTTTATTCATTTAATTCTTCCTTCAAATATTTTCTTAATATCAATATTACTCCTATTGTTAAAATAGCACCACTTATTATATCTAAAACCCAGTGTATTGATAGATATATAACTGAGATTATTACAAGTATCATTGTTATAAAAGCAAAATATGTGAATTTCTTATTACCTGTTAAACTTACTGAATATGCTATAAATATTGTCATAGCAGTATGAAGTGAAGGTAAACAATTATTTTGTGTAGTGGTTGAATAAAAAAAGCTTTCAACAGACGGTATCACAGTTTCAAGAGCAGAGCTCACATTATAATATGTATACACATTTGTAATTGGTAAAAAAAGATAGAATGGAAGTGCAATAATATAGATTAATAGTAATCCATATGCCAGTGTTTTCATTGCTTTTTTATTATTTGTAAGTAAAAAATAAACTGGTGAAAACCATAAAGTGAAAGAATAGACTCCAATATAAATCAGCACAAAGAAATAAACAAGAACCGGTGTCCAATGTTGCGAAAACCAGAATACAAAATCACCTTCTATATCTTTAATATTATTTGCAAAATCATAACCAACCAATTCTGTTGTATGAGAATCAATTACATTTACTTCAAATAAATGAAAAGCAACAACTCCGACTATAAGCAATATATAAAGAAAGTTTTCATTAATAAACTTAAATATTCTAATTTTTTCCTTAAAAAATTTCCTTGGAAAAAATAGTATTAAACTGAGTATTATTAATAAAAGGTAAACCAATCCTAAAACAATATACCATGTATCTATTATGTTCACCGCCATTAAAATTATTTTTTTAATTTTTCTTTTAGGTAATAATAGTTCTGAAATAAAATCATTATATAAAACTAAGTCTTTTTTTCTTAGAATCTTACTTCTTTTAAGGTTGTATAAATAGGTCCCTTTGGTGTAAGATCGCTTTTTTTCAGTTTTATTGAATCGACTTTGATGTTAGCAAATTCTATATTTCTATATTTATCGATAATTTGTATTAATTTTTCCTTGTTTTTAACACTTTTAACTCTTGCAATTGTCAAATGTGCTGAAAATTTTCTTTTTTCCTTATCAAAACCTAGAGCAAACATTTTATCATCAATTTTACCAGCAATTTTTCCAATATTTTCCCAGTTTTCTATTCCTATCCATATAACTTTTATGTACCTCTCATTTGGAAAAGCACCTGCACCTTTTAGTTGAATTTCAAAGGAATCTATTTCCTTTACTGAATCATTCATTATTTCATCAATTTTTTCTATTAATGATTCATCTGTATCTCCAAGAAATTTAATAGTTAGATGTATATTTTCTGGTTCAACAAGTTTTACATTTGCCCCAGAATTTTTTATCTCTTGTTCAAATTCAACCAACTTTGGAAAAGGAGCTATATCAACTGCTATAAATCCCCTAAATTTTGGCATATGAAACTCTCTTTTTTTATTTTCCTAAATATAATTATTAATTTTTTAGTTTTGGGTAACGGGTGTCAAACAACCTTTATATTATGATAATTACAAATGGTTTTATTACCGGAGAAAGAGTATGGAACCAAGGGAATTAAAAAGACATTTTAAGAATTACATTGATTTAATCAGACCATTTACTCTTCTTGCGCCAATAATAGTTTCTTCTTGTATTATGATTGCTAGCTATTTTAACAATAGAATTGCCGGTGATTTTATATCTATCTGGTGGATAACAATACTTCCCGCTAGTTTTGCACTTGCAATACTTACTGGAGCGTCAAATACATTAAATCAACTTACAGATATAACTACTGATAAAATCTCTAAACCGTATCGCCCCTTAGTAAGAGGTAGCATCCCTGTTAGAAAAGCATTGATTATATGTATTATATTATATTCTTTAGCCATTTTAATATCATTATTAATAAATTCTATGTTTAGTTTTCTAGTTATTTTGATTGCATTTTTTTCTATTACTTATTCAATTCCTCCAAGATTTAAAGATATATTGTTCGTAAATCAATTATGGATTGCTGTACCTCGTGGACTTTTTGGAATACTTGCATCCTGGAGTGTTTTTGGAAACCCATTTAAAACATTACCCTTAGTAATTGGTATGATTGCAATGTGTTTTTTAATCGGTGGATCAATTACAAAGGATATTGTTGATAATGATGCTGATAAAAAAACAGGAACCAGAACTCTTGTTAATACTTTTGGTGTAAAAAAAGCAGCTATTATGTCTTTACCATTTATGATTTTTCCATTTGCTTATATTCCAATGTTGATACATAGTGGTATACTTGATTCTTATTTGTGGATTCTATCCTTATTAGCAATACCTGCTTTTCTAATATTTTATTTGATGATAAAGGAAAATAGATCAGGTAGATTCTTAGAAAATACTCCATCATGGACCTTGATGTATATTACATATTTTGTCTTTGCATTTGGTTTTTCAATTCTTACTGTATTTGGATCAATTACTGCCTGAATTTTGGATGATTCGAAGCATTTATTAGTTTTTATTTGATAATTTTTTATATGCTTGAGAATTATTATTATATTTTATTGATGCTTTTTTTTGCAATAATTCCTTCAGTAATATTGTTGATTATTCTTAAAGATAAAATAAAGATGAAGAATCTAGCAATTTCTCTTTTTATTTTGTTTGTTATAGGTGTGATCTGGGATCAGATATCTGTTAGATTAGGAATTTGGAGCTTTTCACAGAATAAGATTATTGGTAATCTTTTTGGAATTCCAATTGAAGAATATATTTTTATCATATTTGTACCACTTCTTGTAATTACGGTTTATACTCTGATTAATAAAATCAATCAAAAATAAAAATTAAATATTTTTTAAATAAGATTATCCACCACTTATCATATGAATTACAGCTACTTTTGAATTATTAGGTATTTTTACTTCTGCAAAATCTTTTCTTGGAACTACTTTATCATTTATTTTTACAACTACAAGTGGAAACGTGTATCTCATTCTTTTAAGTAAATTTTGGACTGTTTCGTTTTCAACCCAATCAACTTTTTTACCATTTACCTCAATGCTCAATTGTCTTCACCTAGGATTATCTCAAGAGCTAGATTTGCTTCCCAGTTAGCCATTAATGCAACACGGGGAGCCATAAGTACATCATCATCACTTGATTTTGCTTCCTCATCATAGCACATGTTTAATTTTCCTAGGTGTTTGGTAGTAATTCTATCTGAATGACCATAACCTGCAACACCAGAAGCAGCAACGACAGGTGTGTCTGGAAGTTTTGAAAGAATTTCTTCAATAAATAAAGTCTTTGTTTCTGCATTGTCCAATGCCTCAATAACAACATTTACATCTTTGAATGGTTTTTCCATGAATCCCTTTTTCAATTTAATATTATGAGTTATGATTTCTACCTGCGGATTGATTTTTTCTATAATTGCTTTTAATGATTCAACCTTTGATTTCCCAATATGCTCTAAAAAATAGTACTGTCTAGTTAGGTTTTTCTCCTCAACTTTATCAAAATCAACCAAAACAAGACGTCCAATACCTACTCTAGCAAGTGCAACAGCAGCATTTGAACCAAGACCACCAAGACCAGCTATACCAACACTTGAATTTTTTAATTTTTTCTGAATTCTTTCAGATTTTATTTTATCCATAAATTCTTACCATTTCTCCCAATATTTAGGATTAATACTAGGTGGTTTTTCTCCTTTGCTATATTTTCCACCCCATACATTTAAACTAGCCTTTTCATCTTTATCAATTTCATCTTGAAGAAATTTAAGCATTTTTGTGTCATTCATACCAAGTTGTTTCATTTTTTGTGGTGTTGGAACTCCATTTGGAGTCCATCCTCTACGAAAGTAGACAGCATCAGCAAGTTTTTGATATTGATCTTGTCGATAATTGTATAAAAGTTTCATTTTTTCATTTACATTCATTTTTTGTATCTCTTTCTCAGAAAGACCAATTTTTTCTAATATGTATTTATCATATCTATCCTTTCTTGAAAGATATTCCATTTCTGTAACAGGCCCCATAGATCTATATGGTATCCAGTCATCTTTTCTTCTACCTCGCCCCATCCATACATTCATTGCTCTTTGCCAATTATAACAACGCTCGCTTTGTAGAATCAAATCCTCTTTTGTGACATTCCAACCTGTCATTGCTTTTTGATATTCAACATAGTTTTGAATATGCTCTGGAACCTTTGTTGGTTCATCTGTTTCAGCATTATTTGCTGGTTCTATGTCATTCCAAGGAAGTTTACATAAACCATTTAATCCAAACCAAGTCCTCCACATGGGAAAATAGTGGAGTGCCTCTGCTTTATCTTTAAAAGTTGGAATTGCGTTGTTTACCATATCCATAAAAATTAACCAAGCCTCATCATGTTGTGGTCCCTTAAGAGTTAGCCCATATCCTCCTTGCATAGCAAGTGATTCCTTGGTTACATACTCCGAATATTCTAAACCCTTGCTTTCCATACCACAATCTTCAATAAGTTGCGGGTCTCCCCAGCCATTTTCAATAAGCCAGTTTTTAATTCTTCTAATACCTTTTGAAGCAATCTTAATAAATTCACTATCAACACCACCTGCGATTCTATGAAGAAGTTCTAAAACAGCTTCACTGTTACCAAAACAAAGCTCAATATTGTCACATCTTTCCTTATTAAGGATTCCATATTCATACATTTCCATTAAAAATGCAATTGCTGTACCAGTAGAAATTGTATCAAGTCCATAGGTGTCACAGTAAAAGTTAAATTCTAAAATCCAAAGAGGATCCCAGATACTCATGTTAGCACCACATGCTATAGTTTCATATTCCGGACCATCGACTGTTACCTTTTGACTTTTATATGGTCCTGTCATAATAGTAAATCCATCTACAGTTTTTGAACAAGCCATCGTACATCCATGCCAACAGCCATCTGGAATAATCTTTGTAAAATGCTTATAAAACTCTGTTGAGTATATCTTTGATGCCTTTGGAAAACTACCAAATCGATAATTTTCAGTTGGAAGTAAATCATACTGATCCATTATTTCAACTAAATGAGCAGTTCCAACAGTGCGCATGTTACATTGATATCTATCAAGGTCAATAATTTCACGATGAAGTTTGGTTCCAATCTTTGCAAGAGTTATTGGATCTGCTGGATTATTTGAAATACCATCAAATTTCTCTACCTTTGTAACAATTGCTTTTATTTTTTTATCTCTAAGAACTGTACCAAGACCACCACGGCCTGCTTGTTTTACCCTTGGAACTTTTCTCCTAATATCATAAAATGAAAAATTAAGACAACCCCAATAACTGTGTTCTGCTCCCTTACCTGATGTTACCACCGAAACCTTTTGCCGGGAGCTATCGGTGTCTTCGGATGCATACATTCTAGTAAGTTGTTCATTTAAATGATGGGTGTTTGTCTCTTCAAGAGGAGCTGTTTCGATTAATACTTTACCTTTTTCACCATCTATTACAATTACAACATCATGTTTTGCCTTCCCTTGTATTTCAAGAGCATCAAATCCAGCGAATTTAAGATATGGACCAAAAAACCCTCCAACATTGCTATCACAAATAATATCAGTTGAGGGTGAGACTGTAAGACAAAGTGATTTGCCTGAACCAGGATATTGAGTGGTACCGCATAAAGGTCCTGTCGTGATTACAAGTTCATTTTCATCACTATTCCACCGTGTTGTAGGTTTGATTGAATCCCATAAAAGCTTTAATCCAAAACCACGTCCACCAGTGAATTTCTCTTTCATTTCTTCAGTTACATTCTTTTCTTTTATTTCTTTAGTTGTCAAATTGATGTATAAAGTACGATTTGTAAATCCTCTCTGAACTTTTCCTCTTTTGTAATTATATTCAAAAACAATCCGGTGCGCTAATTTAAGTTTTTTTAAATCCCATTTATGTTTGGTATTACCAGTTTGATATTTTTCAATTGAAAATTGTCCCTCTATCATTGCATTGCCCCTAGTTTATGATAAACTATCTGCTTTATTTGATCGATTTTAACCTCAACAAGTTCTAATGCGCCATAAGGACATGCCCGAACACAAGCACCGCATGAAATACATTTAAAAGGTTCAATTCTGGCATCAGATTTTCTCATTGCACCAATTGGACAGAATCCCACACATGCTTGGCAACCAATACAAATATCTTTATCAAGCCAAACAATACCATTATCTCTTCTTTTTATTGCCCCGACAGGGCATATATCGATACATAACCCTCGATGATCACAAACAAGCATTTTATATGATTTTCCGTCTTTTAAAATTCTTATTGCTGACTTATCACCACCTTCATCTGATTTAAAATGAACCTTAGAACAGGCTTTTTCACAAACTAGATCACCATCGCATTTTTCAGGGTGAAACTTTAAAATCTTAACGGTTTTTGGATTTTCCATAAATGTTTTCCTCTACGTCAATACTAGCCAATAACCAACTATAAATAACCAACAAAAAACGGAGATGCCTATGGTTGTGGGATAATATACGCGATCTTTTAATCTTAGATCAATTTTTTTTATTAAAAGAACCATAGGTAATACTGCTGCACCGATAAGAGCTGGTAAAAGTCCACTTGATAGTATATTTGGCAATACCACTATCAAATTTTCAATAAAAAGACCTGGACCAGAAATAATCGGAGTTAAAATCTGGGACATAATATAACCTCCAATATAGATAAAGTAAGCAGATACTATTCCCATACTTATTTGCATATTAAGAGATTTGAATTCACTAAGATCAAATGATATTTTATACCATAAAACTTCAAAAATTACACCCTCAGCCATAATTGCTAGTGCTGAACATAAATGACAACCAACAAATGGGTTAAAAAGCCTAAGAGCTCCAGCAACAAACCCCATACCAAGTTGCATACCTGGTTTATGATAAATCAATCTACTAAATACAAGAAAGGTAATAGCAAAAAAACCAGTCATTATAGCACCAGTAGGAAGTCCTAATTCATTAAGGCTAGACCCAATTATACATTCAGAAAAACCCCAAAGTGATCCGAATAATAAAATTCCTGCAGCAAGTTTCATATTTTTCATTTTATTTCACCTCAATTTCAATTACATCTCTTACCCAGAAAGTATGTGCAGTATCTGGGAAATAGACTCTTCCATAATCTGTTAAAATACCAGTTTTCATGATATCCCAATCTACTGTTTGTTGATATTTATCCTTTGCTTTTATAGTATATTTTTGACATTGAGTACATCCAACACCTACTTTTGACATTAGATCATCAAGTGCAATCCCAGTTTTTTCTCCTTCATCTGTTTCAATTATGCGTATCTCTCCTATTAAAAAAAGTTGATCCAACGTATAATCTTGTCCATTGACTTTTATTGTATTAGTTTCTATTTGTGTTGCATAAACATAAATCGTCGAAAATATTCCTATTAAAAGTACAATCATCGCTAAAATTGGTATGATTTTTTCCTTCCCCGAAAACATAGATGCACGGATGTTATAATATCTATTTAAAAATTGTGACTAAAAAATATCAGTAGAAAATGTGAATTAAAAATTTTTTTTTATTGGAACTTTCTGCTAGCTTGGTATTTTTTAATTACATTTTCAATAGTTTCAACATCACCTAATCCTAATACAGCAAGTTTGTCCTCAACAATCTTTGCAGCAGGTGATTCCTCCATGATAGTTACTGGAATAATTTCATCCTTTGTCAACTCAGCTTGTATATCTTCTTTATCTGTTAAGTATCTGAAGGGTTTTGGTTTTCTTTTTTTAATATCTTCATCTCGTGATTCTGCTCTTGCAATTACCTCATCTATTGCCTTATTAACTAAATCATCAACTTCTTCATCAGTGGGCATTATCTTTCCCCTCAAAGTATCAAATAAACTAAGGCTTTTTAAGCATTTTCTTGAAAAATTATACTTTCTTAAGACCCTTTTTTTTGATAAGTTTACTATACTTTCTCAATTTTTCCTCGTCAACAGGTCTCCATTGTATTTTTTCAAGTAGGGCATATGATATTTCATTTTCTACATTTACAATACGACCTGGGGCTAAATTTAAATAATATTCTATAAATTTTATACACAGCTGGAATTTTTCATCTGTAAACATTGGTTCAGTTGAAAGAATAGATGCACACATTCCAGCTATATCTTCAACTGG
>SMTZ1_10008094_pt1 | contig 10513 bp, 9 predicted proteins | sample DeeMarSWOR136_30_FD_25667 | JGI IMG/M metagenome (IMG submission 25667) | reverse complement strand
GGGCTGCAGTGAGTGGTTAGACGCACTCTTCATCTACCTGGGATTTGATGCCACCGCAGCGGCTTTGTGGCCTCCCTGACCACGATTCCCTTTGCTTCGAGATCGAGTTGGACAGTCTTGGACCACCAGCCAACTTTGGCACCTCCGGGATAGAGCTCCTCTGGCAGATGAGGCGCCACCGCTTGGCGAATCTCTGCTTGCGTCAGGCCTGGTTCCTCCTCCGGAAGAACCTTCAGCATCGCTTGCTTCATGGCACGGTACATAGCCGCGTTCACGCGAGTAGTACGGCCTGGCACGTTCACATTCTCAACCGTGATCTTATTATCGGCATTGTAATCCATTGTCCTTGTCTTCTTGTCTTTGCTCGCGGCCTCCTCGTAGGCGCGAATTGCTGACCCCCCTCGGTTTCACATTCTCTCGGCTGCCTGACTACCTGCTGCACCGACGCAGATCCGCTCACTACCTGACACCGATTCCCATCATACCGTCAGGCACTCGCGTGTGTGTAACAAAACTCTCATGCCCTCCCTGTTTCCTTGACGTGAACCACCGATTGCCTGATGAGTTCCCGCAAGGTCGGCAAATCCACATCATCCAGCTTGTTGATGTACAAGCACGATTTGCCCGTTCTGTATTTGCCGAGTTTCTCCAGCAAGGACTGGTACCCGTCAAAACCAGGCATTATGTAGAGCGTCAGGTTGCGCTTGCGGGGCGAGAACCCGACCTGCATCCATTCGCCTTCACGACCGGATGCGTATTGGTAGCTATAGGTGCCAAAGCCGACAATGCTCGTGCCCCACATCGCTGGCTCTTCCCCGGTGACCTCGCGCATCAGTTCCAAGAGCGCGAAGCTATCTGCGCGCCTTCTTTCGTTCTCAACAGCGTTGAGGAATCCCTCAACGCTGGCATCGGTCTTTTGCGTTTTCGGTTGAGCCATCGCGTATCCTCCTCTGGTTGCGCCTGACTCCTTGATAGGTTGGCGCAGGTCAGTTCAGAACCAGATTCCCATTATACCGCCCGCACGGTCGCCCGTCTGTGACACAAGTCTCATCCCAGAGCCCAGTGTCGGGTATGAAAACCCGACCCACGTCTCTTGTTCTTGCCCTAAGCGCGGGCAAGGGTCGCGCGCAGCGCGTGGCCCTTCTCACCGTCGGTGTGGTTAGCAGACAACCCTGCTTGGTAATCCTGGGCAAACCGCTTCGACCGCCTCTGGCGGAGCCTGGATCGCCCCCACCCACACGCCTGCCAGCACCAGTCCTGCGCCGACCAGGAACGAGGCTGTAATGGCCTCTCCCAGAAGCAAGGCGGCGATAACCACCGTGGCCACGGGAACGAGCAGGAACGAGTACGCGGTCGCCGATGCGGTCCAGCGGGAAAGGATGTACACATACAGATAGAACTGCACCACCGAGCCGATCAGCACCAGGTAGCCAAAGGCGGCCCAGGTGCCGGCCGTGCTCGGCAAGCTCCATTTCTCGCCCGCCAACCGGGACAGGAGGAAAAGAACCGGCGCGCCTGCCGTAAACGCCACCGCGTTGCTTACCAGCGGATGGCTGCGCGGGAAGAGCTTGAAGACGACAGCACCCTCAGCCAGGGATGCCGCAGCCGCCACCACCGCCAGCACAGCAGGCACGTGGATCGCCCCGCCGAACCCTCCAGCAACGCCAATCGCAACGCCCGCAGTGGCGACCAAGGCGCCCACCACTCCTCGCCAGCGGAACGCTTCCAGCCGATGCGCCCAGACAAAGAAAAAGGTCATCAGCGGAACCAGGGCCAGGATCGTTGACCCCAGGCCTGCCGGGACGCGCACAAGGCCCCAGTACACGAAGGCCCCGGCCACGGCAAAGTTCAAGAGTCCATAAAGCACAGCTCCCAGCAAGGCCCGGCCCCTGGGCAGGGCAATGCGCCGCAACCCCACGATGACCCAAAAGATCAGCGCAGCCGCGGCAACGCGCGTCGCTGCGCCCCAGAAAGGTGGCAGTCCGAAATTGCTCAAGCGAACCGCCACGGTATTCCCGCCGCCAAACAACACCATCAGCACGAAGGCAATCAACGTGCTACGGTCGGTGGCGGCTCCCAGACCGTTACTTGAGACCATATCACGGCTCATGTTACCTCCTATCCGCCCAACGCATCTCTCTTGGCAAGTCCCAGAGATGTACTTTCATGGGCCAATGCAACTTGTGATCCTTACCGGGTACCAAGTGGACGAATGCCAGTCCAGTACCCGACATCAATGGCCCATTATACCGTGCGGGCGGTCGGCTGTCTGTGATAAAAGTCTCACTCTAACGGTCTTTTAATGCCTGCGGGTTCAGCGCGCTATCGAGGGTCCATGTCCCAAACCACAAAGAACTCTCTGCCGCAGTGGTCACACAACACAGGGATGGCATATGCCCCTTTATCGTCAGTTTGATGGTAGTACGGTACCCACGGTGCCCCTGGGGGTGCAGCAATTCCTCTGTTCAGATGACCGCAATGAACACACGAGCAGGGAATGAAAGATGCGGAAATGCCGTACATCATTTGGCCGATTTCCGCGTGGATCATGTCATCGGAGCCCTTCGCAATCTTGCGACCAAGTACACGACCTGCAAGACTTGCACGCCGCGGATCAGAATTCAGGCATTTTTGATAGATGGAAACCACCCTCTGAAGGGCATTTCGGGCGTCTGCCAAAAGTCGTGATGCCTCTGCACGAATATCTGGATCACTGTTCTCCAAGTCCGCGAAGAGGCTACCGAAAGCTTTGTCGAAGTCAGGTCCGCTGCCCCAGAGCCTGTGCCCCTGCTCTTCCAGCGCGTGGAACTTTGCAGCCTTGTCGCCACCCCCAGCTTGGATTTCCGCCTTCCGCTTCCACTCTTGAGTCTCCTCCGTGATCTCGCGGCACTCCATAACGCGCATTCGGTCCCCGCGCTTTTGAGCGATTTCCAGTTCGCGAGCAAGGTCTTCAAGAGCCGCATCGTAGTTCTTGAGGCTCCTGTGAGCAATGGCTCTGTTACGGAAGATTGCGCAGATGTTGTAGGTAGTTGACTGCTCATCGATCAAGGTAAGGAGTTCGGTGTAAATCCGTACTGCCTTCTCCTGTTCCGCATCCGACCAGCCGAGTTTTCTCGCATCTTCCCACAATCGGTTGATACGCTCGTCCAGGCTTTCGTCGCGCTGCGCAGCTGAGCGTGGCATAGGTGACTGAGCTGGCTTTTCTTCTGCTCTGCTCTTGCCGAATAGTTTTCGCCAGAGTTTCATCTTTCTTTCTCCTTTCGCGCTGGCCTTCGAAGACACATAACACGAGCGGGACCGGAGGGTGACCTCACAGTAAGGCATCACTTACCCTCCCAGCTACCTAGACGACGATCCCATCTCCCAACGATCTAAGAAGAGGGGAAATCTCATGCAAAGCTCCCTCACCATGTGTCGGGCTTCCTGCAGCGTCTTTTCATCGCTCGGATGGGAAAGGACGGTATCAATGATGCCGGCGGTCTCCTCCATCTCCGCTTCGCTGAATCCCCTGGTAGTCATGGCTGAGCTCCCCAGGCGGATGCCACTGGTTACATTGGCCCCCAGGGGATCGAAGGGGATTCTGTTCATATTGGTCACAACGCCCACACCCTCGAGAACCTCCTGGGCCTGCTTGCCTGTGATGTTCTTAGACCGTAAGTCCATCAACACGATGTGGCTGTCCGTTCCCCCAGCGACGATACGGTAACCGCGTTCCTGAAGCGCCTTGGCCAGTGCCCTGGCGTTGGCCACCACCTGCTTGGCGTAATCGCGGAACTCCTGGGGCATGGCCAAACGGAAGGTCACCGCTTTCCCCGCCATCAAGTGCACGTGCATCGAGCCCTGGACCCCAGGAAAGACCGCGGCGTCAATCTTGTCAGCGTATTCCTTCCTACAGAGGATGATTCCGCCACGGGAACCACGGAAGGTCTTGTAAGTGGTGAACGTGATAAAGTCCGCGTAGGGAACCGGGGAAGGATACGCCCCACCAGCTATGAGGCCCGCGAAATGGGCCACATCAGCCAGGAGATAGGCGCCGACCTCGTCTGCGATTTCGCGGAATCTAGCAAAGTCAATGGTCCTGGGGTAGGCGCTGCCCCCGCACACGATCATCTTGGGTCGCTCCCTCAGAGCGGTGGCCAACACTTCGTCGTGGTCAATCATCTCCGAGTCTGGGTCCACGCCGTAGAACGAGGCCCGATAGAATCTACCACTGAAGGAGGCCCGGTGCCCATGGGAGAGATGTCCTCCAGTGGCCAAGTCCATCCCCAGGATTCCGTCCCCGGGCTGCAGGACGGCGAAGTAGACCGCCGTGTTGGCGCTTACTCCGGAGTGAGGCTGCACATTGGCGTGCTCGGCTCCGAAGATCTCCTTGGCGCGCTCCACGCCCAGCTTCTCGATGACGTCCACATTCCTGTGGCCGCCATGGTAGCGCTTGCCAGGATACCCTTCCAAGGTTTTGTGGGCGAATACGCTGCCCTGCACCTCCAGCACTGCCCGGCTGGCGAAATTGGTCGCCGCAACAAGCTCAATGGTGAGAGCCTGGCGTGCCAGCTCGTCTTTCAGCGCGGCAGCAACTTTGGGATCTACGACTTCTAGTTCATTCATCACGCCTCCTACTGCTTCGTGCATGGATTACTAAACGCGTTTCACCGAATCATCGTAAGAAAAGTGCTATTCGAGTTTAGCGATTCGCGCAGTACTGTGTAACGTGGATCACTGGCCAGGTCCACCTGGCCTTCAACCCACCTCCTCGCTCAGCAATCAATTCACCGGTCAAAACAGAAACACCCCGCCCGATGCAGCGGAACGGGGCATTCCAGCAAAGAACCCATATCGAGCACACTCGGGTCATCCAACGATGTGTAAGTCCTTCCCTACCCGTCCAAAGATCTCTAAGGCGCTTCGCAAGTCCTCCCTGCTATGCTGGGCGCTAACGATGGTGCGCAGCCGAGCTTTGCCCCGTGGCACAGTCGGATAAGCAATTCCCGTAGCAAAGACGCCCTCCTCGAACAGGCGTTTGGAGAACCGCATGGCTAGGTCCCCCCGGCCCACCATCACCGGCGTGATAGGTGTCTGGCTGTTGCCCGTGTCAAAGCCCAAGATCTCTAGCCCCTTCTTGAAAAAATTCGTGTTCTCCCAGAGCTTGCCGATGAGCTCGGCTCCCTCGTCGCTGGCCAGGAGGTCAATAGCGGCTATGCAAGTAGCCATCACTGAAGGCGGCGGCGAGGTGCTGAAGAGAAAAGGTCGTGCTCGGTGCTGCATTAGCTCCTTGAACTTCTGGCTGCAGGCGATGTAGCCACCCACGGCGCCGAGAGCCTTGGAGAGCGTACCCATTTGGATATCCAGGCGTCCTTCAATGCCAAAGTGGCTAGCTATGCCCCGGCCATGATCCCCCAGCACCCCAGTGGCGTGTGCTTCATCCACCATAACGATGGCCTCGTATTCCTCGCCTAGATCTGCGATCTGATCGAAGGGAGCGATCTCCCCATCCATGCTGAACACCCCATCCGAGACGATCAGGATATTGCGGTAGCCCTCGGACTTGACCCTCTCCAAGATCTCTCGCAGGGCCGCCATGGCTAAGTGAGGGTAAATCTCACGGTCAGCCTTGGTCAAGCGTATCCCATCGATGATAGAGGCGTGGTTCAGCGCATCGCTGATCACTACGTCCCTTTCGCTGAGGATGGTGCCGATGACGCCTGCATTAGCGTCACAGCCTGTTGCAAAGACCAGAGCAGCCTCTGTGTGCTTGAACTCGGCGATCTTGCGCTCAAGCTCGACGTGGACGTCCATCGTGCCAACGATTTCGCGCGCCGCCCCAGCACCCACGCCATAATCATCGATAGCTTCGTGGGCTGCTTCTTTCAACTTGGGGTGGGTATTGAAACCCAGGTAGTTGTTGGACGATAAGTTAATCACATCCTTGCCATCGACGATGGCTCTGGGCCGCTGCTCCCCGTCCAATATAGGCAGCTTTTGGTACAGCCCCTCCTTCTTAAGGGCTTCCAATTCCTCATCGACAAAGGCCATCGGATCTCTTCTTGCCATAGCCGTTTCTCTTCCTACTGCCTTCTACTCAACCCCCAAGTAGGCCTTCCTCACATCGTCGTTGTGGAGCAGCTCGTCTCCGGCCCCCTCCAGGACGATCTCGCCCGTCTCCAAGATATACCCATAGTCCGCGATGCGAAGGGCAGCGCGGGCGTTCTGCTCAACCAATAGGATCGTTGTCCCCTCCGCGTGCAGTTGCTGGATGGTCTTAAAGACGTCCTTCACCAAGAAAGGAGCCAGTCCGAGCGATGGTTCATCCATCAGCAACAGCCTGGGCTTGGACATCAAAGCCCGGCCAACCGCCAGCATCTGCTGCTCCCCACCCGATAGGGTGCCGGCGCCCTGCGAGGCCCTCTCCTCAAGTATCGGGAAGAGCTCACAGATCCACTCCAAATCCCTCTGCACAGCCGCAGCATCCCGTCTGGCATGGGCTCCCACCAGCAGATTCTCGTGCACGGTCAGGTTGGTGAACACCCTTCTCCCCTCGGGGACCATGGCTATGCCCATCCCGACGATGTTATAGGCCGGCGCCCCCGTGATATCCTTGCCCTCGAAGGATATCCGCCCTTCCCGCGACTTGACCACGCCGGAGATGCTTCGCAGGGTGGTGCTCTTGCCAGCCCCGTTGGCCCCGATGAGGGTCACGATTCTCCCCTCTGGAACCTCAAGGGAGATGCCCTTGAGGGCGTGAATTCCCCCATAGTAAACGTGGAGGTTCTCAATGTTAAGCATCTTCCTCTTCCTCCACACCGAGATAGGCCTCAATGACCTTAGGATCATTCTGGATCTCTACCGGGGTACCGTGAGCAATGGTGACCCCATGGTCCAACACCAAGATTCTGGGGCATATACCCATTATCAATCTCATATGATGCTCAACCAGGAACACGGTCAGGTCAAACGCGTGCATGATCCTGTGGATGAAATCCATCAACTCACGGATCTCCTCACGGTTCATGCCAGCAGCCGGCTCATCGAGGAGGAGCAACTTCGGCCCTGTGGCCAGCGCGCGAGCTATCTCCAGTTTCCTTTGCTGCCCGTAGGGCAGCCCCTCTGCCTGTTCCTGAGCGACGCTGGCGAGATCAGTGATATCCAGTAACCTCAACGAGTTCTTGGTGATCTCCGCCTCCTCACGTCTGTAGGCAGGGAGTCCAAAGGCAGCAACAAAGGGAGAAGAGTGTAATCGCAGATGGTGGCCTATCTTTACGTTGTCAAGGACGCTGAGCTCCGAGAACAAGCGGATATTCTGAAAGGTCCTGGCAATGCCCAGCCCGGTTATCCTGTCGGGCCTGAACCCAGTTATGTTTGTATCATCGAAGTGGATCTCACCTGCTGTAGGCTTGTATAGACCCGTTACCAGATTGAAGATAGTGGTCTTGCCCGAGCCGTTAGGGCCGATGAGCCCCACCAATTCCCCCTTCTCTATCTCAACGTTGAAATCAGAGACGGCGACAAGCCCTCCGAAATGCTTAGACAAGCCCTCAGTCTTTAGGATTCTCATCCTTCTTGCCTCGCTCTCTCGAACAACGGCTGGAACTTGGACAACAACCACCGCCAGGAGAACTCATTGGACCCCATCAACCCCCGGCGATAGAAGAGAATGACCAGCAAGAATATGATGGACAACATCACCATTCTCAGCCCTGGGCGCCCTGGAATGGTTATGCTTCCAAAGGTCATGGGCTGGTCAAAGGGCCTCAACAGCTCGAAGAGGCTGACGTATATGGCTGAACCCAGCACATTCCCGGTTATGCTCCCCACTCCGCCCAGCACCACAACGGTCACCACCTGATAGGATAGAATATAGGTGAAGACGTTCGGGTCAATGGTGCTGATCAAATTGGCGAAGAGACCTCCGCCCAGCCCAGCAAACAGGGCGGCAATGGCAAAGGCCATGAGCTTGTGATAGAAGATGCTGACCCCCATGGTCTCAGCAGCGATCTCATCCTCCCGTATGGCCTTAAAGGCCCTGCCATAGCTGCTGTTCGCCAGCATCCGGACGATGAAGATAGTGAATGCCGCACAGCCCCAACTCCACAGGAGGTTTGTATACCCAGGGATCCCCTTCAAGCCCAGCGAGCCATTGGTTATGGACTGTAGGTTCATGCTGATAACCCTGATCACCTCAGCAAAGCCCAGGGTCACTAGCGCCATATAGTCACCACGAAGTTGAAGGGAAGGGATCCCAATCAGGATACCCGCAATGCCAGCCAGCAAAGCGCCCAGGATCAGGGAGGGCAAGAAAGGTATGTGAATGTTGCTCAAGGGCCAGATGAGGGGGGTCAGGAAAAAGTTCTGCTCCTTCTGGGCCAGAGGCAGGGTCAGAAGGGCTGTGGTATAAGCCCCAATGGCGATGAAGCCAGCATGTCCGAGGGAAAACTGCCCCGTATAGCCATAGATCAAGTTGAACGTCACCGCCCAAATGACGTTGATGGCGATCAGGTTCAGGATTCTGCGAAGGTAGGGATCTAGATTACCCTCAGCCCATCGTAGGAACACAAAAAGCGCGATTAGGCTTATCGCTGTCAGGATTCTCGAGGTCTGTCTGCTCATGACATCACGCTTTCTCTTCTGCTACTTTGCCAAGCAGGCCGGTTGGCTTCCATAGGAGGACCAGGATCAAAGCCAGGTAGGCAAAGGCGTATTTGTAGCCTGCCAGCTCTGGGAAGAAGGCAACGATCATGATTTCGCCCACTCCAAGTAGGAAACCGCCTAACATGGCTCCAGGAATGCTACCTATCCCCCCCACAACCGCAGCGATAAAACATTTGAGCCCAGGGACCACTCCCATCAAGGGCAGCAGTTGGGGGAATTTCATGCCCCACATGATGGACCCAGCCGCTGCCAGGGCGGAGCCGATAGCAAAGGTGAGGGAAACGGTCCGGTTGATGTTGATTCCCATCAGGCCGGCGATCCCAAAATCCCAAGACACTGCCCTCATAGCGCGTCCCGTCTTGGTCCTGTAGACCAGATAGAACACCCCTGCCAGTATTGCGACGGAGATCAGAATGATGAAGAAAGTGAGGCTGAGGACACGAACCCTGCCTATGTTCCACTGAAGGGCAAATAGCGCTGGCCGGGGGAAGGCCTTCGGCCTCCCTCCGAAAACGACAACGGCAAAGTTCTGGAACAAAAGGGAAACCCCAATGGCGGAGATCAGGGCCGAAATCCGCGGCGCATCTCTCAGAGGACGGTAGGCAACCCTCTCCACCGCCATCCCCAGGATAGCCGCCAGAGGGATCGTCAGTAAGAAGGACGCATACCATGGCAAGGCGAAGAGGGCAACCCCGTAGAAAGCCATGTACGCACTGATCATGAAGATATCGCCATGGGCGAAGTTGATGAGCCGCAGTATGCCGTACACCATTGTGTAGCCGACGGCGATTAGTGCATACAAACCACCTAGAGAGATGCCGTTGGCCAAGTGCTGTAATAACATGTCTAAGCTCATATGCTACTCCTGCAATCTGTGACTGCGGAAGAGGTTCCTAATTGAAAGGCAAGGCCCTCTTCATCCGCTGTACGGCCTCACGTACCTCTTCCTCTGAGGCCGATCCGAAGACCATACGCACATGACCCTCGCCCTGCGGGCCATAGTCCAGGCCTGGAGTCACCACTACTCCCGCCTCATCGATCAATCTTCGAGCGAATTCATACGCGTCCTTCTCTATGCCAGAGATGTCAGGGAAAGCGAAGTACCCTCCTTGGGGAAGCTGACAACGGATGCCATCTATGTGGTTCAGTCCCTCAACCAACACATCCCTGCGCCGCTGATAACTGGCAACCCACCCTTGTAGCCAGTCCTGTGGCCCTCGCAGAGCAGCTATGGCCGCTTCCTGAGCTATGCTGTTTGCGCAGATGGAGACGTACAGATGCAGCGTACTGGTCAACCAGGACACAAGCTCTGCATCGGCAGCCAGCCAGCCTACCCGGAAACCACACATGGAGTACACCTTCGAGAAGCCACCCAGCAGAACAGTTCGTCCCTTCATGCCAGGGATGGAGGCCACGTTTTCCATCCTCTCCCCATCGAAAACCAGCTTGTCAAAGAGCATGTCGAGTATCACAAGCAGATCATTCTCTAGGGCTACCTCGGCCAGTTGTTCCAATTCAGCCCGGCTGAAGACCGTGCCAGTGGGGTTGTTGGGGGAATTGATGATGATCGCCTTCGTCCTCGGTCCTGCCTTGGCTCTCAGCGCCTCCACGTCCAGAGCCCACCCAGCATCTTCCATAAGAGGTGCCCTGAGGACGACGCCTCCTGCCAGCATGACGTTGGGCTCAAAAATCAGATAGGTTGGATCGGTTAGAATGACTTCATCGCCGGGATCTATGGTGCCCTGGGTGGCGATGTAGATGGACTCGGCAGTACCGCTGGTGACAAGGATCTCGGCATCAGGGTCGTAGGTCACCCCGGCCTCCGCCTCCAGCTTCTCGGCAATAGCTTGCCTCAACTCGGGCGAACCTT
>SMTZ1_10008093_pt1 | contig 10515 bp, 17 predicted proteins | sample DeeMarSWOR136_30_FD_25667 | JGI IMG/M metagenome (IMG submission 25667) | reverse complement strand
TATCCTTTTGTATTAGACATTTGTTAAAATGGACTTATAGGATAACGGAAGAAAATCCTCCAATAGATATGAGCAGAATGAAGATATGGGCTTTAAAAAGGATAATAAAATATATGGGTAAAAGAACTGAACCATATCTTAAATTAATGGATGAAGGGATTAGTCCTCTAGAACATTCTTTAACATAAATGTGTTTAAAACTTAGAAAAAGTTATCATATATTTTTTATTCATAATAGATAATGAATAATAACAAATTAAAAGTTAATAACATTAAAAATTTAAATTTTGTTCTCCCAATTTTTATTGGATTGATAATTTCACTTGTTCTAAATTTTATTATTAATCTATATATTGGTTTGAACCCTTATAATTTAGTTGAAAACTTTAAAATTATTTTAGGTCAAATGTCTAATTGGTTTATTGTAATAATTTTATTTTTAATAGTGTTGTTTTGGGAAAAAAATTCATTAGTTTCTTTAGGTTTAAAAAAGATAACTTTTAAAAATTTAATATGGGGTTTTATTGGTTTAATCCTTGGTTTTATTATTTTTTTTATAAGTGATTTATTAATAAATTTTTTAGATTTAGTAAGCCAAAGTAGCAAAGGTGTTAATTTATTATTGATACCTTTTAGCATTAGATTATTTATGGTTATTAGTACTGGCATAACAGAAGAAATCATCTTTCGTGGATACCTAATCGAAAGAATAAATATGTTAACAAAATCTCTGATTTTTAGTTCAATTTTTTCACTTATTTCATTCACAATTTTTCATATACCGTTTTGGGGAATCACTGGTGCATTTCAGGTAGCAGTATGGGCAATTCCAATAACTGTTCTCTATGCTCGTTATAGAAATTTGACAATCTGTATTATTGTACATATTTTATATGATACTCAAATACTTATTCCTTTTATATTTGATTAATCGATTTAAAATTACACTATAAATATATAGGATTCTAATCAAAACCACATCTATTTTAATAAATTATAATAATTATTTAATCGAAATCGTTGTAAAAACATTTAATTAATCCCTTTTTATATTCTTTTGCAAAATTAATAGATGATTAAATATTAATTATACTAGTTTCTGAGAGGTATTGATATGGATGTTCTTGAAGAAGCAAAAGAAATAATGAAAAAAGCTGGATGTGAAAGAGCATTTGCAGTTTATGAACTTAAACTAAATGATATTGCGCAAGTAAAAGATTGTAATGAAAATGGAGAAACTCTTGAAATTGAGAAAAACATCAGTGAATTAGCTCCAGTACTTGAACAGAAATTGGTTTTTGACCTAGAAAAACCTATTGAATGTCCGTTAAATGATTCAATGAATAAATATTTGGAATTTTCCTTAAAAAACAGAATTATTACTCCATGCAATCTTAGTAATAAAGAATGTAAAAAAATTGAAGAGGAAATGAATCCACTCTTAAAAAAATATAATTGGACAATTAAAAAAAAATAATCATTTCAGATTTTATAAAAATGAATAAACATTTAACTACATAATTTTGTTTTCAGGTATCAATGGATTTTATTACAAGCATAATAATCATACTTGCTGCGGCATTGATAGGAAGAGTTTTATCTAAAATTCTAAGGCAACCTGTTATTTTAGGGGAATTAATCCTTGGAGCAATTCTAGGTAACATTATTTTAATAGCAAATAATGTTAATTTGACTTTGGACTCTTCTATTGATTATATTGCAAATATTGGGATATTATTTCTTCTATTTTCTGCAGGTTTAAATCTTAATTTAAAAGAATTTAAAAAAATTGAAAAAAGTTCTACAGTAGTTGCTATTCTAGGTGTAATATTACCATTTATATTAGGTTATATTACAGCCATTTGGTTTAAATTTCCACATATCACTGCTCTTTTTATTGGTACTGCTCTAATGGCAACATCTATTGGTGTTAAGGCTGAGGTTTTATTTGAGCTGGGAATGATGGGGACAAGATTAGGTAGTTTAATAATGGGTGCTGCCGTAATTGATGATATTATCAGCATGATTATTTTAACAATCCTTATTGGTATTGTAAAATCTGGGCAATTATTAATATGGGATATTAGTATATTTCTGTTATTAGCAACATTATTTATTTTTATTGGTGTCATTTTAACGAAAGAAAAAGTAAGCAATTTATTAGATGGGCATCTCTCAAAAGTAAGGCTTGGTAGAGAAAGTCTATTGATTATGGGAATTTTGGTTGCTTTATTATTTTCATTATTTGCTGAAAATATTGGATTGTCATTAATAATTGGAGCATTTATAGCAGGTTTAATTCTTGGACAGCTAAGTTATTTCAGGGAATTGAAAGACTATGTATCTTTAATAGGTGGAGGATTTTTTATTCCTGTGTTTTTTATAACAGTAGGAATGACCTTTGATTTTAATGCATTTTTTATAGTTGGAGGTTTTGCAGTTGCTTTGTTGATTGTTGCTATAATTGGAAAGTTAGTTGGTTGTAGTTTGGGGGCAAAATTAACAAATTTTGATAATCGTGATTCGATTGCAACAGGTGTTGCTATGATTCCTAGGGCAGGAATAGAACTTATCTTGGTAAAATTAGGTTTAGACTATGATATTATAAATACAGAGATTGCTTCAGCAATTTTGATAATGGTTATTATAACAACTCTTATTACACCACCGGTATTGGTTAAGGTTTTAAAAAGATAGTTTTTAATATATTATTTAGTTTTATCTTATTAGAATGACAAGTGGTAAAAGATTAGTACCAGAATTCTATGAATTAAAAGTAAAGCAACTAATGGATAAAAGATTGTGGGATCTACCAATTGTTGAAAAAAATGAAGACGTTCATAATGTTCTAAACATTTTAGGGGCTAGAAATCATATTTGGGTTGTTAATAATAAGAAAGATAAAGAACTAGTGGGAGTAATAACAGAACATGATGTTCTGTCAATATTAGCTCCAAAAGAATTTTCATCCTATGTATTTGGAATGCCAGATATAAGATCAATTCAACATGGAACAGTAAAAACAGCAGAGGATATTATGGTTAATAAAGTTATTTCATGCGAAACTGAAGATAAAATTGAAAATGTACTAGATAAAATGACAATACATGGATTAAGAAGACTTCCTGTATTAGAAAATAAAAAAATAATCGGGGAAATAACATTGCATCAAATAATTAGAAAATATTATGATGCTACTCAATATCAACCTATTGTAGATGAATAATAACTCCAATTATCTTTTTATAAATCTGATTTTCGTCTTTTAAATAGTTCCATCTTATTAAGTGGCGCTATCTTAGGTTTTTTACTTGAATATATTGAGATAGTTCTTAATCCGTTAGCCTTAAATATTTCTTCTATTTGAGCAATTTGTTTATCTTTTAATGGCTTTATTGGACAGGGTCTCAATGGTGTATTTATCTGTATTTCATCTGGTTGAATATTTTTTATTAACTGTGCTATACCATTTGCATACTCAAAATTATGTTTTATAAACATAATTTGTATCGCAAGTTTTCCTTTGAATAATTTTTTGAATTTTTTTATACCATCTATTGTTTCTATTAAACTTATTTTATTTGCTGGTCGGTTTATTTTTTGAAAAATATTTTCTGTGTGTGCATCAAGTTTTGCTACAACAATATTAAGTTTGGAAAGAGTGTCTCTCACATCTTCTTTGTTTATTAGCGAAGAATTAGTTAAAATTGCAAGTGGTTTTTGTGATATATCTCTTATTGTTTCAATTGCTATATCAAAATTATCCGCAAGAGTTGGTTCTCCAGTTCCAGAAAATGTAATAACATCTGGGGAAGTTTTTTCCAATGCTTTATGAAGTTCTGCTTTCATTTTTTTTATAGAAATAAAATTTTTTCTATTGGTGCTTTTAATAAAGGGTTTACCAAGTTGACAATATATACAATCAAAAGAACATATCCTTTCTTTTGAACAAATTAAATCAACACCAAGGGATTTACCAAGTCTCCATGAGGGTACTGGTCCATATACTATATTCATAAAAAAACCTAATTTTTTCTACCAAAAGACTCCTTTATACCTACTTGTTGCAGGACAACCAAAACATCGATTTTCATGAAAAGCTTGACATTCTTTATAGTCTACACCACAGGGAGGTTTATTTAAAGATCGTTCTACAAGTTGTATAGGCATTATAAAATCTTTTATACTTGATATTATAATATTAAAATCAGCACTCTGAACATATTCATCTGGGCGTAATCGTTCATCAATAATTGATTCCAAGGATGCAAGGTCTTCTCCAGTAAATAAAAGCATTAAATTTTTTTCTCCAGATACGACAAAACCGTTTAAGAAAAAGGGACAATTACAAAACATATTCAAAATCTTGGTTGTGTTGGTTGTTCTTACCATTACAATTGCTACATATATTCCTACTTTGTTGAGATTTACTCCTAAAATATGGTCAATTATTCCTCTTTCCTTAAGTTTTTTTATCCGCATTGCAATAGAAGGTTGAGACAAGTGAATAATTTTTGCAATCTCTTCTTGAGATATATCTTTATTATCATGAAGTAAAGTAATTATTTTTCTATCTTTTTCATCTAACTTAACGCTTTCTCGTGCCATATTTTCACCTTCCAAATTGACAAATATATTATTTGATATTATGATCATCTTTATAACTTTTTTTAATAAAAATAAGTATAAATTTAGTTTTTATTAATAATTATTGTAATAATATTTATGAATATGTGTTTATATATTGTTATAGGTTGTAGAGCTATAAAAATTTAGACTAATACATTATTTTCAAAAAAAAATACTCCCTACGTCCAAATTAGAATCTCTATATCTAAAAAATTAAGGCTCTATAACCTATCAATATTAAGTTTATTAAAAGGTGAAAAAAATGAATCAAAAGGACAAGTTATATTGGGGTGATAAAGAGAGAATTAAACGTAATGAAGAAATTAGAAAAATATATGAAAAAAAGGAGGTGAAATAAAATATGCCTGGTGGAGATAGAACAGGTCCTTTAGGTTTAGGGCCAAGAACTGGACGAGCAGCTGGGTTCTGTTCGGGATATATATTTCCAGGTTATATGAGTCCAGTTCCAAGGTTCAGGCGAGGATTTGTTAGAGGACTTGGCAGAGGTTTTGGACGCGGATATTGGCATCAAGGAAGAGGTTTCTGGTGGTATAACAACATTAATCCATACATTAGACAACAAGATTATAACATTGGTTTAAGTCAGCAACCTACCAAAGAAGAAGAAAAAGTCTACTTTGAAAATATGGTTAAAGAACTAGAGGATGAAATAAAATATATAAAAAGTAGAATCCAGGACCTATCAAAAGAAAAAAAGGAATCTCCTTAAAATCTCTTCATAAACAAAAAATTCATTGAAAAATTATCCTGTTAATATAGCTTTTATTATATTATAGAAGGTAAAAAGATGGAAAAAACAATATATGATAACTCGAAAATTACTAAGAATCTAAGTCAGATTAAACATAAAATTATAGTTTTAAGTGGTAAAGGTGGTGTTGGAAAAAGTACTATCTCTGTAAATCTTGCATTTACTTTATCTGAAAAAAAATATAATGTAGGATTATTAGATAGTGATCTTCATGGTCCAAGTATCCCAAAGATGCTTGGTATTGAGGATGGAAGACCTGAACCGACAGATACGGGTTTTAATCCTGTTTCTGTGTCACCTAATTTAAAAGTTATGTCAATAGGTTTTCTTTTAATGGATAAAGATTCTCCAGTTATATGGCGTGGTCCATTGAAAATGGGTGCTATAAAACAGTTTATTGGTGATTGCAATTGGGGGAAACTAGATTATCTAATTATAGACCTTCCACCAGGGACAGGTGATGAACCATTGAGTATCGCACAACTTATACCAAACTGTGATGGTACAATAATTGTAACTACTCCACAGGATGTTGCCTTGGTAAGTGTACGTAAGTCAATAAATTTTGTTAAGAAAATGAATATGCCTATTATTGGAATTATTGAAAATATGAGTGGTTTTAAATGTCCCCACTGTGGAAAATCTGTTGACATATTTAAAACAGGTGGAGGTTTAAAGGCATCAAAAGATTTTAGTGTTCCTTTTTTAGGTAAAGTTCCACTGGATCTAGAGATAGTAAAAACTGGTGATTCAGGTGAACCATTTGTTGTTAAAAATAAAATCTCTGGCACAGCTAAAGCATTTTTAGAAATTGTAGAAAATATTGAGAAAATTGTTAATAAAAAGAGGTGAAATTAAAATGCCAAGAAGAGGTGGTGGAGGATTTGGTAGAATGGGACGTAGAGGACTTGGTGGAGGATTCGCTTATGGTCCTGGAGGAGAATGTATATGTCCAAACTGCGGATATCAAGAACCACATGAATTAGGAATACCATGTTATACAAAAAAATGCACTAAATGTGGTGCTCCTATGACAAGAGGATAAAAGGTGTAAGGTATGAAAATTATAAAAAAAGTGGAATTAAATGATATCGATAAGATAAAAAATTTTCTTGATGATTTAAATTTTAAATGCCAAAGTGAACCCTTTTCTGAAAATCTGATATATGTAAAAGAGGGAAATATAATTATAATAAAAAATAAAAAAAAGTTGATATAAATGAAAATATGTATTTCATCAACAGGTAAAGATTTAGAAGCAGAGGTTGATCCTAGATTTGGTAGATGTCAATTTTTTTTAATCATAGACAATAATACAATGAATTTTGATTTTATTTCAAATGAAGGTATTATGGCTTCTGGAGGTGCAGGAATTCGGGCAGCTCAGACAGTTGTAAAAACAGGGGTAAACGTCGTTATAACAGGAAATATTGGACCTAATGCATTTCAAACCCTTAAGGCTGCTGGAATTAAGATAATCACTGGAGTAAATGGTTATATTAAGGATATTGTAGCCAAATTTAACCAAGGTAAACTTAAAGAGACTAATGTACCAAGTGTAGGATCTCACTTTGGTATGGGAGATTTTAGAGGTTGATTTATATGAAAATATGTATACCGACAAATGGTAATAATGGATTAAATGATTATGTAGGGGAACATTTTGGAAGGGTCCAAACTTATACGATTGTTAATCTTGAAACAAATGAGGTAAAAGTGATTCCTAATACAAGTCAACATATGGGCGGCCAAGGATATCCACCTGAGCTAATGGCAAAAGAAGGAGTAAATATTCTTGTTTGTAGGGGACTTGGTCGACGTGCAATAAGTATGTTTGTAGATTTTGGAATTGATGTCTATATTGGTGCATATGGTAAAGTTAAGGATGCAATTGATGCATTCAAACATGGAGAACTAAAGAAAGCAGGTATTGATGATGCTTGTGGACAGCATGCTTTTCGAGATCAACAACATCATAAACATAATTGTGGTCATTGAAAAAATGATATTGAAATTAAAAATTAATCAATCATCTATATTTAAATAATCTTAAAAATAGCTCGTTTAGCTCTCTCATATCTAAAAAAAAAATCAAAATTATGGTAGGTATAAATGTCAATTTATGAATTCGAAAACAAGAGACCAATCATCGGAAAGGGGACATTTATTTATAAATCTGCAGATATAATTGGTGATGTAATTTTAGGTGAAAATTGTTATGTAGGCCCAGGTGCGAGGATTAGAGGGGATTATGGGTCTATTAGAATAGGAAATAATACTGCAGTTGAAGAAAATGTAATTATTCATGCTAGACCTGATGAAAAAACTATAATAGGTGATTATGTAACAATAGGCCATGGGGCAGTTATTCATAATGCTGTTATCCTTGATTGGGCAATAATCGGTATGGGCTCAATTGTAAGTGATTGGGCACAGATTGGAAGGTGGGCAGTTGTTGCTGAAGGTGCCCTTGTAAAGAATAAACAAATAATCCCTGATAAAGCAATAACAATTGGTGTTCCAGCAAAAGTAGTATCTAAGATTACAGAAGAATATAAGAAACAATGGACTAAATATAAGAAAATATACTCAAATCTTGCTAAAAAACGTTTTCCCTTGTCTCTTAAAGAAGTTGAAATTTAGGAGATGTAAAATAAATGATAATATCAGTTGCGAGTGGAAAAGGTGGAACAGGAAAAACAACAATAGCTACTAATCTTGCTTTGAGTATTGGAAAAGTCCAATTTATCGATTGTGATGTTGAGGAACCAAATGCAAACATATTTCTAAAAATAAAAATCACGCAAAATGAAGATGTATCTATAAGTATCCCAAATATAGACAAAAAGGTATGCAATTATTGTGGAAAGTGTTCTGATTTCTGTGCTTATAATGCAATTGCTGTTGTTCCTTCAAATATTCTTGTTTTTTCTGAGTTATGTCATTCTTGTGGTGGATGTAAGCTTGTGTGTCCAAAGAATGCAATAAAATGGAAAAATCGTGTCGTTGGGAAAATTGAATATGGTCAAGCTAAAGGGATTGATTTTTATCAGGGAATATTGAATATTGGAGAACTTCAAGCAATACCAATAATTAAAACATTAAAAAGAAAAATAGATAGACAAAAAAATGTAATTATTGATGTTCCCCCAGGAACTTCTTGTCCAGTTATTAAATCAATTGAGGAATCGGATTTTTGTATTCTTGTTACAGAACCTACTCCATTTGGTCTTCATGATCTCAAACTTGCTGTTGAAGTAGTAAAATATCTAGAAATCCCATTTGGAGTTGTCATAAATCGTGATGGAATAGGGAATAAAGATATTGAAATCTATTGTAAAAATGAGAATATTCAAATTTTATTAAAAATCCCAGAACGAAAAGAAATTGCACATCTTTATTCAAAAGGAATTGCTTTTACAAACAATAGTTATGAATGGAATGAAATGTTTGGACTTCTATTTAACCAAATACAAGAAGAGGTGAGAAAATAAAACAAATCACAGTAATATCAGGTAAAGGTGGTACAGGGAAGACATCAATCACTGCAGCCTTTGCATCAATTATTAAAAATGCTGTTTTTGCTGATTGTGATGTCGATGCCGCAGATTTATATCTTATACTTAAACCAGATATAAAAAATACAATAGGTTTTCAAGGGCTTAAAATTGCCTCTATAGATAAAGAAATTTGTAATGAATGCAAGATTTGTTATGAAAATTGTAAATTCGATGCTATTGATGAAGATATAAATATTATAAAGGAGTCCTGTGAAGGATGTAGAGTTTGTGAATATGTTTGTCCTATTAATGCTATTAAAATGATTGATAGAGATTCAGGTTTTGCCTATCTATCTGAAACAAGATTTGGACCAATGTCTCATGCCATGTTAAAAACAGCAGAAGAAGCATCTGGAAAACTTGTTACTGTTGTGAGAAATAATGCAAAAAAGCTTGCTGAGGAAAATAAAAAAGATATTATAATCATTGATGGTCCTCCAGGTATTGGATGTCCAGTTATATCTTCAATTACTGATGTAGATCTAGTTTTAATTGTTACTGAACCAACACTTTCTGCGATTCATGATTTAGAAAGAATTCTTGCAGTATCTAATCATTTTAAAATTCCAGCTGTTGTTTGTATTAATAAGTTTGATATAAACTCAGATAACACAAAAAAGATTGAAGAATATTGCTTGAAAAAAAATATAAAAATAGTTGGAAAACTTCCATATGATAATATAGTTACACAGGCAATGTTAAATGAAAAAACAGTTATTGAATATTCAAAAAATAATTTTTCTAAAAATATTATTAATATGTGGAATAAAATTTTGGAGAATATGTTAGCATGACAGATGATAATTTTGAAAAATTTATAGGAGAACTTCAACAAAAAATCGAGTATGAGGAGGAACAAAAATATTCAAAAATAGTTATTCGAGAATATAGGAATCCAAGTAATTTTGGCGTTTTAGTTGAACCTGATGCAGTAGCAGAGATAAAAGGACCTTGTGGCGATACAATGAAAATAACTCTTAAAATTCAGAACGATAGAATAACGAAGGCATATTTCTGGACAGATGGTTGTGGTGCAACCATTGCCTGTGGTAGTATGTTGACAAAGATAATTAAAGGTAAAACCCTTCAAGAAGCAAATAATATTTCCAATTTACAACTTCTAGAGGCTTTAAAAGGTCTTCCAATAGAACATCACCATTGTACTATTCTTTCGATTAACACTCTACATAAGGCTATTAAAAATTATAATAATGAAAAAGATTTTTTAACTAAAAAATGAGATGATATATTAAAGGTGGTATCTTTAGGATGGAAGCAAAATATTTGAAAGATTGGGAGCAGGACATGAATAGATGCATACGATGTGCTTACTGTTTTGAAGGATGTCCAGTATTTAATGACCTTAGATGGGAACCAGATGGAGCACGAGGTAAAGTTATCCTCTCATATGGACTTTTAACGGGACAACTTGAACCCTCAAATTATATTGCAGATAAAATATTCCAGTGCACATTTTGTAAAGATTGCATAGAAAGATGTTCAGCTAACGTATCAGTTCCAGATATTCTAACCGCTGCAAGAGCAGATCTTGTA
>SMTZ1_10008091_pt1 | contig 10515 bp, 6 predicted proteins | sample DeeMarSWOR136_30_FD_25667 | JGI IMG/M metagenome (IMG submission 25667) | reverse complement strand
CAAGCAGTTGCCATACACTAAGACACAGTTTTGCCACACACCTTCTCGAAAATGGCTACGATATCCGCACTGTCCAGGAATTGCTGGGACACAAAGATGTCAGAACAACTATGATATATACCCACGTTTTGAAAAAAGGCGGCAAAGGCGTCAATAGCCCCCTGGATCAGATCACATGAGTATTTAAAATAATATAAATACCACTATCAGGTATTATCCCCTACAATTAATTTCAACAGATCCATAAAAAAGTTAGCTGCTAATGCAAAATTGGTACAATTCTGCGACATTTGATTGTTTTAAATCAATTTATTAAATAATTTGAGTTAGTGGCGATTCATAATACCAACAGATGATATTTGAATGATTTTATTTTTATAAATTTGAAAAATAATTTTGCATAAAAGATCACTATACTACACAATTAACCTGACTTATTCATAAGCCACAGATGGCACTGAGATAACTATTAATATTATTAAAGTTACATTAATATTGATCTAGCTCTTTAAAAAATTTAATTTTATAGGTATATAACTGCTAAGTAAATGTTTTTATATAAATTAAATATACTCCGTGTACTCAGTGGTTCACCCTGTTAGATAATAATATTTGTAATGAAAAAGCAGCGGATATGTGGATTATCCAATAGGGTGAATAAATCAGATTAACTACTTTAATTAGATGACTTACAAAGGTTACCTGTTTATATTTACTCTAATATTTATACTTAATACCAAATATCACCTAATAAATGCAGGAGCACGGCTATGACTGCACAAGAACTTAATGCTGTAATCGGTCAAAGAGTTGAGGTGGCACCGGGCCTGATCATCATCCGCATCATTCCTGATTCATGGGAACTGCCTGAATTCGTTCCCGGTCAATATACAGTACTTGGCCTTTACGGATCAGCACCGCGTTATACCTATTCGGGACCAGAACCTAAGCCATCCCCACCCGATCGCTTGATCAAAAGAGCCTATTCCATTGCCTCCAGTTCCAAAGAAAAGGAATACATCGAACTGTATGTTAGATTGGTTACCAGCGGAGCCCTGACACCCAGATTATTCGCCTTGAACATAGGAGACCGTTTATGGCTGTCACCTAAAACCAAAGGCATGTTTACCATTGATGAGGTACCACATAACCAGAATATAATCCTATTTGCAACAGGTACGGGTGTAGCACCCTATATGAGTATGCTGCGCAGTAATGTGATTATTCAGGAAAAACGTAAATACGCCGTGGTACACAGTGCCTGGAATTCCTGGGATTTGGGATATCAATCAGAACTTCTTACCATCGAACGCCTGTGTCCCAATTTTAGTTACATTCCGGTTATCAGTGCTCCTGAAAAAGAACCGATGCCCTGGCATGGCCATGCCGGATTCGTACAACAAATATGGAAAAATAAAGTTATTCATAAACGATGGGATTTGGATATTACTCCGGACAATACACGCATTTTCTTATGCGGTCATCCCGAAATGATTCGTGAAATGATCGCTTTACTGCAAAATGATGGCTTTCAAGAACATACGAGTTTAAAACCAGGAACAATCCACCTGGAGAAATACTGGTAATATAAATGAAGGAAAGGCTATTGAAAATGAGAAAACAAATTTCTGTTGTCTTAATTGTAATTACCTTTACCCTCGGCTGTTCTAAACATCTGCAAATGCGAAACGATCAGGAAGTCATTCTCCCGGGACAGTATGAAGGGTACGTACTATTGCCGAACGGTTGGAAATTAACACCCATAGGACAACATGTAGCAATCGGAGAACTACCGCTGAATATGATCACCACACAAGATGGAACATATGCACTTACAAGCAATAGCGGCAGGGATGATCATTCTGTCTCCGTAATCGAACTCAAGACAATGCAGGAAATACAAAGGGTAAAGATAGATAAAACCTGGCGCGGGATGGCATTCAATGAGGATGAATCGCTACTCTATGTTTCAGGCGGTAATAATGACGCTGTCTACATTTATAACTTTGCATCCGGAAAAATTACACTTCTGGATTCCATAGCTTTAAAAAATCCTGGGGAAGAGTTGGAAATATCTGTGGCGGGACTCGATTATTTCAAGAGCAAAAAGCAAGCGCTGGCTGTGTCCAAAGGCAGCAATTCACTGTATGCCTGCGATGTGACGGATAAAAAGGTAACAAAACTAATCACTTTTCCCGGAAAGTGTTATGACATTAAAATTAATCATGCTCAAACGCATGCCTATGTCTCCGTCTGGGAAAATGCTCAGGTTGCAGAAATTGATTTGCAAACATTCGAAATTTCAAGAACATTCGCCGTCGGTGATCATCCATGTGAGATTCTAATTTCGAAAGACGATTCATGGTTGTTTGTAACCAATGCCAATAATAACTCCACATCGCTTATCGATCTGGAACAGGGAAAAGAGGTTGAGAAGATAATTTCTTCCTTAACTTCACAGGCACCTTATGGCAGTACACCCAATGCTATATGCCTAAATAATGATGAAACTATACTACTGGTTGCTAATGCAGACAATAACTACCTGGCCTTATTTGATATTAGCGAAAAAGGGCAAAGTAAAGGTTTGGGTTTTATCCCCACAGCCTGGTATCCCACCTCTGTAAAATTCTTAGGCCAATCACAGCAGGTGATAGTTGCCTGCGGTAAAGGTCTGTCATCATTACCCAATCCTGAAGGTCCCATGCCAACTTTGGGCAAGAAATACACAACACAACAGTATATTGGTTCTATGTTTAAAGGTACAGCTTCAATTTTCGCACTCCCTGAACCCGATAAATTAGCACAGTTCAGTAAAAAAGTATATGAAAATACACCATCCGAATCCGAAATCACCGACTATAACCAAACTGTTATACCCACAGAGCACAACGGCAAGCAAAGTGAAAAAATCAAACATGTCTTTTACATCATAAAAGAAAACCGCACCTATGATCAGGTATTTGGTGATATCGCAAATGCTAATGGCAATTCGGCATTGTGTCTCTTTGGGAAAAAGATTACACCTAATCAGCATAAGCTGGTAGAAGAATTCGCGCTTTTTGACAATTTTTATGTCGATGCGGAGGTCAGTGCCGACGGGCATAACTGGTCCACGGCGGCCTATGCGTCGGATTATGTGGAGAAAACCTGGCCCACGCTGTATGGCGGGCGTGGTGGCAAATACGACTATGAAGGGAATGAACGCATTGCAGCATCTTCTGCGGGGTATATATGGGATGCCGTATTAAAAAATGGTCTGTCCTTGCGTAACTATGGCAATTTTGTGCGACGCATCGAAGAACAGGATACTTTATACGTACCATGGGAAGCCTATTTAAAGCCACATACTTGCCAGACATTTCCCGGATATGACCTTAAGATCAGTGATGTTACGCGTTATGAACAGTGGGCACTTGATTTTGAGAGACTTCTGCAGCAGGATGCTGTTCCCAATTTCAATATTATCCGCTTGCCAAATGATCACACAGCTGGTACGCGTGCGGGATGGTTGACGCCTCAGGCATATGTGGCCCAGAATGATTTTGCCGTAGGTCTTTTTGTTGAAAAAGTATCAAAAAGTAAGATATGGGATAAAAGTATCATATTTATCCTGATGGATGATGCACAAAATGGATCGGATCACGTAGATGCCCATCGCTCTGTTTTATTGGTCATCGGACCTTACGTCAGACGAAATTTCATTGATCATACCATGTATTCCACCACAAGTGTCTTGAAAACAATAGAACTGATATTAGGACTGGATCCTTTAACGCAATTTGACCTTTCCGCTACTCCGATCTTGAATCCGATCAGTGATGAGCCTAATTTTGAATCCTATACAGCGATTTCACCATTAATAGACATCGAAGAAAGAAATAGCGAAGATGCCTATGGTGCAGAACGCAGCGAAGAATTAAATCTGGCAGTAGAAGATGCCATTCCTGACATCGAATTCAATGAAATTATCTGGAAAGCGATCAGGGGTTCAGATTCGGTGATGCCGCCACCAGTGCGCAGCGCATTTGTCAGGATCCCGGCTGATAGGGATTAAAAAAATATTTTACTCGGATCACATAAAGAGAATCGATGATGAAAAGATTAATTGGGATAATCTTAATCGCTATTTTAATTTATCTAGTTCAATCTGCATGCAACCAAAGGCAGGAAATGCACTGGATAATGCAAGCTCCTGCAGGTAGTCTCTATACCCATATTGATAAGGAGGATATCACGATTATTCCTAATGGTCGTTTCTTAACCCCTAGGGGATATCAAATTCAGGTGGCCCCGCACCCTTATGGCTTAACTCTGAGTAGAGATGGACAAATTGTTGTTACCGCAAATTCGGGCGTCAGGCCCTTTTCAATTACAGTTATTAATAAAGTATTAAGCGGAGAACCTGAAATAAAACAAATTCCACCCGGTGCACAGACGGATAAAGGTATTTTAGCGGCTGTATTTATGGGATTGGCCATTACTAAGGATAATAGCAGAGTCTACGTAGCTGGGGGTCAAGAAAATACAATTTATATTTTTGATTTAAGAAGCGGAATACAGGTCGGTCAAATTGATTGCGCGGTTAAAAATGACCATGTCGTTTACTCACATGGTTATATAGGGGATATGATCCTGAGCAAAGACGGTAAAAGATTATATGCAGTGGACCAGATCAATTTTCGTATGATTATCTGTGATACCGAAAACCAGAATATTATGAATAATGTAAAAGTCGGACGGTATCCCTTTGGTATCACCTTATCGCCAGATGAAACCACGGCTTATGTAGCCAATGTGGGAATGTATGAATACAGCCTGATTGAAAATGTTGATAATACAGAAACAGATAATTTAAAAAGGGAAGCGCTGCACTATCCACCCTTTGCTTACTTATCTCCCGAGTCGCGTGATGGCATTTATAATGACAGCATGAAAGTACCTGGTCTGGGTGAGCCCAACGCCCCGGAGTCATTCTCTGTGTGGAAGATTCGACTTGATCGATCTGAAAATCCAAAAGTGACGGCAAAAATTAAAACGGGCATTTTGGTTGGGCAGATAATAGAAGATTTTCCGGCAGTTGGAGGTGCCAGTCCCAATTCTGTTGTGGCCACAGAAAAATATGCATTTGTAAGTAATGGAAACAATGATTGCATTTCGGTAATAGACGTCAAACAAGATACGGTGATAAAGAATATATTCTTGAAACTTGATGAGCGCTTGGGAAACTTGCGTGGAGTCATTCCCTTCGGTTTGGCATTATCCCCCGACTATAGACGATTGTATGTAGCCGAATCGGGAATCAATGCAGTAGCCGTGATCGATGTTGCTTCTTTACAGGTGGTGGGACATATACCGGTAGGGTGGTTCCCCTCTAAACTGGCCGTCAGCCCTGATGGAACAAAATTAATTATTGCTAATGCCAAGGGATTTGGCAGCGGTCCTAATGCAGGGCCGGATTTTATTGAAGGGCCTGAAGGCAGTTATGTAGGGAATCTGATGAAAGGAACAGTTTCAATTATAGAAATCCCAACCGATGATTTCTTAAAACAAGAAACAGCTCAGGTGGTTGCTAATAACTTTACTTTTTTAGATCCTGCTGCACAGGAATTAAGGCAAAGGGAAAATAATCCTATTCCGCTTTATCCCGGCCAAAAAAAGTCGCCAATAAAACATATCGTTTTTATCTCCAAAGAAAATCGTACTTACGATGAGGTATTTGGTCAGGTGAAAAAGGGCAGAGGTATGCCGGGCCTTGCCCGCTATGGGCACCATGCCACATTTTCTAACAAGGATCAGACCCGCAGGGTGGAAGATGCAACTGTAATGCCCAACCATTTAAAATTAGCTGCGCAATTTGCCATTTCAGATAATTTTTATTGCGATTCAGACCATTCAGCTGATGGTCATCGCTGGCTGGTTAATACCTATCCTAATGAGTGGGTGGAAACTAGCGTATCAACCAGTTACGGCGGTGGCCGGCGTATGCGGAATGACTCAAAAGCACCTGGAAATTTTGCATTTGTTGGTGCAACAGGGGCGATATATCCCGAAGACTATAATGAAGCTGGTTCAATCTGGGAACATATGGATAGGAACAACATAGATTTTTTTAACTTTGGTTTTGGTTTGGAATTAGCACCATCGTTGAGTGATAAGACATTCAAATACACAGGTGTACGCTATGTGATTAACTATCCAGTGCCCACACCAATTTTTAACAAGTCATCGAAGCTGTATGCCACGTATAATATGGGTATACCCGACCAGTTTCGCGTTGACATGTTCATTAAAGAATTTGAGGAACGCTGGCTTGGTAAAGATAAACACATGCCCGCAGTCCTGACTATCATACTACCCAACGATCATGGAGCCGGTGAACGTCCCGATGATGGCTATCCTTACAATGAAAGTTATATGGCTGATAATGATTTAGGGTTGGGACGTTTGGTCCAGTTTTTATCTAGTACGCCATATTGGGAGAATATGGCCATCTTTGTCACAGAAGATGACCCACAGGGTGGCGTAGATCATGTAGATGCCCACCGTAGTTTACTAATGGTCATTTCACCCTATGCCAATAGAAATTATGTTAGCCATGTGCATTACAGCTTTGGTAGCATTTTTAAAACTTTCTGGAATATTCTAAACCTCCCTTATTTAAATCAGTATGATGCCGGTGCCACCGATCTGAACGATTGTTTTACAGATATGCCTGATTTCAGCCCATACAATGCGCTTGCAGTCGATAAAAGGATATTCGACCCACAGAAGGCTCTCGATCCGTATGATGTGAATTTTGACTGGGATGCGGTAGTGGAGTCACCTGTAATCGATTATCCCCCGGATATGGAGCGAAGAAGTAGAGAAGAAGCTAAAATGAGAGCAAAAAAATGATTCAAAGACTAAAACTTGTGCTTTTAATTATCGCACTTTTAATTTTTGTAACCTTGTTTATATGCTGTTCTCCAAAAAACGATGGATCGAAAAAAGCATCCCTTGAGAATGAAATAATCTATCACACTTTTCTGCGCAGTTTTTATGACAGCAATGGTGATAGACATGGCGATTTGAACGGCCTTAGAGAAAAACTGGATTACTTACAGGAGCTGGGTGTAACATCTGTACTACTAACTCCGCTTTATTACTCCGATTTTTATCATAATTATTTTCCAATAGATTTCGAAAAAATAGATACTGAATTTGGAACAAAAGAAGATTATTTTGCGCTGCTGAGCGAAATGCATCGCCGGGGAATGAAACTGTTTATGGATATGGAAATCCATTATGTCACCGAAGATCACTTGTGGTACAAAGACTCTTACCAAAATCCCGCTTCCATCTACAGTGAGTATATAATTTACAACGGGCCGGATAATACCGATCCCGAACCGATGATATATAATCTTACTGAACTTCAATCGTATGACGGTAAGATCATAAAATGCTGTACTACAGATTTGTACAATAAAAATGTGCGGGATTATCATTATCAGCTATTCAAATACTGGGTCGACCCTGATGAGGATGGTAATTTTAATGACGGAATCGATGGCTTTCGCCTGGATCATATTATGGATGACCTGGATTGGAAAGGTAAAATTACCGGTTTATTGGAAAATTTTTGGAAACCACTTTTTGTGCGATTACGAGAGATAAATCCGGATATAGTCTTTATTGGTGAACAGGCGGACTGGGGTTATGGAGAAGATTATTATATCAAAGGCGATCTTAACTGTTTGTTTGCCTTTCCTCTCAGTCAATCAATTAGAAAATTTGATGCTGAAGATATAAAAAACAAAATAGATACGACTTGCCTTGTTACTCCAATAAATAAATACCAGTTGATATTTACTGAAAACCACGATATGCCCCGCGTCGCCACTGCCCTAGAACGCGACGTGCCAAAAATGAAAATAGCTGCAACCCTGAATTTATTATTAAAAGGGGTGCCGGTTATTTACTATGGCCAGGAAATAGGAATGACCGGTGCAAATGGATTCGGTAAATATGGCTCTACAGATGGTAATGATATACCTGTTAGAGAAGCTTTCGAATGGTACACAAAAGTAGAAGGGCAGGGTATGGCGCTGTGGTACAAAGAAACAGGACCCTGGTGGAACGAAAGTAATTTAAAAAGTGACGATGGAATCTCACTTGAAGAACAAAAATTCTCCCCAAATTCACTTTGGAATTATTATAAACAGCTTATTACAGTCAGAAAAGAAAATTCAGCCATTTCATCGGGAGAGTATCATGAAATCGTGAATAATAATATTGATCTCATATCCTTTTCACGCTCCAATGAACATCAAGATATCATAATAATTATGAATCTGAATGAAAATGAACAGGAAGCAAATCTTGACTTATCAGGTCTAGCTAAAATAAAAACCTATAACCGAATTTTTGATTTGATGAAAGAAAACTATTTGGAGACAGCGCGACTTGAGAATCAATATCTAAAATTGCAAATAAAAGGATATACGATCAATGTTTTAAAGCTGCAATAGAATTATATCGATTTAGGATCTGGTAAGTGTAATAAAAAAAGACAGAAATAGATCTGACATGAACTCATTTGAACGCATGAACAAACGGCTCAAAAGGGAACCTGTTGATCGCCCGCCAAATTTCAATATATTTATGACTTTCGCTGCTCATTATATAAAACAGCCTCTGGCAAGATACTATTTAGATCACCGGATTTTAGTAGATGCCAATATGGCCATGGTTGAAGATTTTCATGTCGATATTGTTCAGGCAATTTCGGATCCCTATCGTGAGGCCTACGATTTTGGAGCGAAAATTGAATTTCCGCAGGATGGTTTGCCGGTAAGCAGCGAACCACTGATAGATGAGTCAACCAACCTTGGTACCCTGCGCAAGCCGAATCCGGAAACAGGTCCGCGCATGCTGGACCGTTTACACGCCATTCGCGTAATGCGTGATAAAGTTGCCGATGAAATTCCGGTCATGGGTTGGGTAGAAGGTGCCTTGGCTGAGGCGGGTGATTTACGAGGCATTACAAACGTTCTAATGGACATTTTTGAGCGTTCGGAGTGGTTGAAGGAATTACTGGATATATGTACCGACGTGGCTGTAGAATTTGCCAGGGCACAAATTGAAGAGGGTGCTCATATTATAGGTCTGGGTGATGCCATCGCTTCCCAGGTTTCACCTGCTACCTATATTGAATACGCGTTGCCTTATGAACAAAGGATATTCCGGGTAGTTCATGAAAATGGTGCTCTGGCACGTCTGCATATTTGCGGAGATACCGGTGCACTTGTGCCTTATATGGTCCAGAGTGGAGCCGATATAATCGATCTCGATTGGATGGTAGACATAAAGGCAGCCGCGGAAAAGTATACCGACCGTGTTTCCTTTTGCGGCAATTTCGATCCCGTGGCAGTTATGTTGCAAGGAAGACCTGAAGATGTATATCAAGCAACTCAGAAATGCATGCTTGACGGCGGAAAGAACAGTATTAGTGCAGCAGGATGTGAGATACCTGATGGTACACCACATGAAAATCTACTCGCTCAATATAAAGCTTTAAGCGAGTTAAATGAAAAAGTAGTTGATATATAAGGAGATAAAGGATGCCAAAACCACTTGATTTAACCGATATTTTGGAGAAAGACGAAGTCGAATTTATATATAAGAGAGAACTCAGCGAAAAGGAGTGGGAAAATATCTGCTATAACCTCAAGACCAAGTTTTGGTCAAAAATAAGGCAAGACATGAAAGATGCCCTTGAAGATACGCCGGAATATTTCTTAAGGGAAGGGTGATAATAAACAAATATGCAAAAGCACGTGCTGATCATAGGAGCGGGTTTGGGGGGGCTTGCTGCTGCTATCCGACTGGCTAAATACGGATTAAGAGTAACTGTATTCGAGAAAAATGCCACACCAGGGGGTAAAATGAATGAGACTTGTATCGGGAAATTCCGCTTTGATATAGGTCCTTCTCTGTTGACGATGCCCTCCGTTATAGATGATTTATTCTCATTTATCTCAAAAAAGCGTAGCGAGTATCTTCAATTCGTTCATGTAGATCCTATATGCCGCTACTTTTTTAGCGATAATACTATTTTTGATACCTTTTCTGATAGAGATAAAATGCATTCAGAACTTGAGAAATTTGCACCTCAAGAGATTGCCGCATATGATAAATTTCTTAATTACGTTCACGATCTATATAAATTTGCTGCTGAGATATTTTTATTTACGCCGATCCATGAATTTAGGAAAATAATAAAATTCCGGTTTCTTCCATCGCTTTTTCAAATACATCGTCTGGACGCTCTGTGCACAGTGCACCAACGGTTAACCTCTTTTTTCAACGAGCCAAAATTGCTTCAGGTCTTTGACCGCTATCCTACTTATAACGGATCGGATCCATTTCAGGCGCCGGCAACCTTGAATATTATTGCTCATGTGGAATACAATATGGGCTCTTATTATATTAGTGGCGGTATGTACCAAATGATACGTGCTATGGAAAAAC
>SMTZ1_10023206_pt1 | contig 10516 bp, 7 predicted proteins | sample DeeMarSWOR136_30_FD_25667 | JGI IMG/M metagenome (IMG submission 25667) | reverse complement strand
TTTAAAAACTCAATAGGACCGATTTTTGATATTGGATCGGTATTTAATAGATTAAAGATCGCTAACCCAAAATATGTTGATATGGTATCACTGTGAAATCCAAGTATTACTGAAAATCCCCCATCAGCATTCTGACAGGAGAACATCCAATGCATTAAATCTTCCTCATCTACTTTATTTATTGCTCTTAAAATATTTAGAGAAGAAAGAGCCCAATAAGTACTTTCAATCGTTGAAATATTGGTTTTTAATAAAGTAAAAAAAATATCTCTTAAAGGACCAAAAAAGGCAGTAATTTGATATAGATCAAGACCCAAATTAAATCCTCCATCTAAATTTTGAAGATCAACTAAATAATCTATGGTTTTATTGATATTAGGTAATTCACCATCATACTCATCATAGTTGTAGAACATTTCGTAAATATTTAAAGCACAGTAAGTGGAAAATAAGCTTGCATCCTCATCAGCTTTATATCCAAAACCACCATCACTACTATCATAACAATCTTCTACATAGTTCCAGATATCATCAATATCCACTTCCTCTGGCAAACTTTCTGGATTAGCTTTAAAATTTGATAATACACCCCAATAATTTGCTTGTAGAGAAATTTCGCCGAATAACCCATTTTCAGCTTGATGTTCATATAACCAATTATAATAACGTTCTCGATAAAAGTTATTATTTACTGTATCTAAAGTATCATTTTTTTCAAGAATGTCTATAGCTTTCATTGCTGCCCATCCCGATTTAAAATCTGAGTTATAACTTTGAGTCACGTTGCCTGGACGATATCCAAAACCGCCATCCGGTTTTGAACAATTTAATATATAATATAACGTCTTGTTTAAACTAGGTATTGTTAAATTTAAACTACTTAAAGTTGAAACTGCATAGAAAGTTGATTGGACATCCGATTCAATACCTGTTACTGAAGAATATCCCCCATCAAGATTGTAATGAGCTATAAAGTATGCATATATTGCGGTTTTTTGAGTAGAATTTAATTTTAAACCTAAATCTAAATAAGATTGTATTCTATAATAAGTGAGTTCAGGTGTTAAATCAACTAGGGTTGTATTAACATATCGAGTGATATTTTCATTATTAAGAAGGTAATTCGCTCCTAAAATATCAGAGATCCTAATTGCGCAATATGTAGAGATTATATCAGAGATGGGAGATAATTCATTAAGCTTAAAACCATAACCATTTGAAACTAATGAATTTTGTAAGTATTGGATGATTAAATTAATTTTATTCACTTCATATTCTTCATTATGTAAAAATATGAATGTCCCATCTAATTTATCAATAGTATCGATAACTTGATAAGTAGAAAACATATTTCCCAATCCGTATATATCTGAAAAGGATCCATTATCGTTTTGCTTTTCAAATAGATAATAAAAGAAAAAATCTTCCATATTATCATCCAAATGTTCATTATACCTTGGATTTATTAACTCTGTGGAAGAAATCACCGGATTCGAAAAATTTATTGAATCAATTGCCCTGTAGGTAGATTCTATTGTAGGTTCTATAAAAAGATCAGAATCAGGATTTTGATGACTATTTACAAAATCCAGCATATCATCTTTTAGATCTTTAACTTCATTTTCATCATAATATGTTATCCATGGATAATTAATAATACCAATTAGAAGTAATTGGGCACTAAAAAAAGAGATAATCATTAATAACACTCTAAACTTACGTTTGGTCTTGGAATCCGTTAAATCTCCACCCCTTCAATAGATTCTTGTTGAATTCTTAATAGGCGCTCGTTTTCCTCTTCTTCTTGAATTCTTAGTTGGAAGTATCTTCTAAATGCTGCAACATCTCTGCTCATAGCATTTATTTTTAAACCATTTTCCATCATGAACCGAATTAATTTTGAGAGATTTTTTTCAAAATCATCCATAAGCACTTCCAATGCCTCATTTCCAACACGAATAGTTTTAATATTAGTGGTATCTGGAAATCTTTTGACAATATTTATTTTATCCTCATTTAAATTCTCTATCGAAAAACGCGCTACATGACCATTACTCGGTAAGGATGTAATCAAATTAATATTAGAGTCAAATTCTAATAGCTTTCCATCTCTTAAGATGGCAGCACGATCAACAATTAACGCTGCTTCCATATCGTGGGTTATTAAAAACATTGTAGTTCCTAATCTACGGTTAAGTTTTTTTAAGTATGAAAGCACATCGTATCGTTTAGCGGCATCTACACCTGTGGTAGGCTCGTCTAAGAAAAGAATGTCAGGCTTATGGATTAAACCAATAGCCATAGACACTCTTTTTTTTTCACCACCACTCATTTTTTTTAAAGGCTTATTCCAAGTATCTTCAGGGATGTCTAAAATTGAAAATAATTCTTTTGCAATACTTATTGCTTCTTTTTTTTTCATAGCATAACATGAAGCAAAAACCTCTACATTCTTAAGAGGTGTTATGTCATAATACAAATTGAGTTCTTCTAGTTGAGGAACATAGCCAATATTACTTAATATTTTTGAGTGATTTTTTTTACTTCCTGGATTTAAATTTGTTACGTGTACATTTCCAGTCCAATTTTGTTGGCTAATTTGACAAGTTAAAACGCGAATTATTGTTGTTTTTCCCGCTCCTGAGATTCCAAAAAATCCGATTATCTCTCCTCGCTTTACATTAAAAGAAACGTTATGTATAATTTTCTTCTCTCCGAAACTTACTTCTAAATTCTCAACCTTCACTACAACCTCTTTTACATCTGTAGTACTCACCAATTTACACCTCATACCGTTTTCTATTCATAACTAGGAATGATATTATAATGAGTACAGTGCTTATTCCAAGTAGCCAAAAAAAATCAAATCCAATAAAAGATTTGCCTTTCGAAAGAATTCCTTTTATTATTGGCGCACCATGAGACAAAGGGAGCATATAAGCAATATTTTGTAGATAATCGGGCATCGCATCTATAGGAACAAACATGCCGCTTAATAATATAATAAGAATAAAAAAGGCAAAATATAACTGATTTGCCTCAGTTTTTGTATTACTCACGGTACTGATGAACATCCCTAAACTCACTCCCGCAAACCCTAACATATAAAGAGAGAGATATAAATCAATAACATTTCCAGCAATATAAAGACCATTAGCAATCGCAACTGAGAGGACCAGAAAGACTTGAAGTGCTAATACAATTGAATAGACTATGTATTTAGAGATTAAAATTTCAGTTTTTTGCACTGGTGTAAGCAAAAGTCTTGCGATAGGTTTTTCTTGGACGACTACTAATATTGTTAGGACGAAGGAAATCCCAAAAGTCATAAATGGCAATAAGATTGTCATATTATAGTTGTACCGAAAATTATATTTTGAAGGAATTGAAAATTCCTCGTGCTGCATTAGTATATATTCCGGATCTAAATCGTTTTCCTCTACAAAAATCTTAATGGAATCTTGAACGGCATTAAGCTTATCCTGAATACTAACCGCATCTGACGCATCAGGTATAAGTTCTATGATCCCAGGGTATCCTGTTGACAACAATTCTGAGAATTCTACAGGTATGACTATTATACACTCGATATTACCGTCACGCATTTCATTTCTCGCAGTTTCCATCGCATACTCATCCTCAGCTTCACTTGCGTCATAAAATTCAATTAGTTCTAACAATTCCGATTCTTCAACTGCGTCTAAATATTTTTCGGTATAGTTATCCCATTTTGTCGTTATTGAATAGTTATTTTGATTAACAAAAGTGTTGGAATCATAACTAACGATGCTCACTTTTACAGGGATGGTTACTGAAGCACTAGTTGACATAAAAGCAAAGAGCATAATGATTCCAGGAGGCATCAATAATGCAATCACCAAGTTCATTTTATCAATTTTCAAGAGCTGGAATTCCTTTTTAACTTGGCGTACAATTCTCCATAAACTATATTTTAGCCTATTAAAAAATGTTCCACTGTTCCAGTTGTTATTTGTCTTAGATTTTGCCATCGCAGACCTACACCTCCACTTTCTTAAACCTAAATGTGATATATGCCATAACGATAAAGGCGGAAGATATTAGAGCTAGACTTGCTAGATGAGCATAATCAATTGGAAGTCCCTTCATTGTTATATTGACAATAAGTGGGATGGAATGGCTTAGTGGTAATGAATTGATAATGATTTGCATTGCGAGGGGCAATCTTTCAATATTAATGAATGCGCCCGAGAACATAATCACAGTTATAAAGAACATCATATATAACTGGTTAGCAACTTGTTCAGTTTTAGAAATTGCCGAAATAAATAAACCCATACATATTCCACAAAAACCAGTCATTAATAATACTAAATAAAGTTCAAAAAGGGAACCAAGACAATATAATCCGAAAATAGCCGACATAACAAAAATTTCTGTTACTTGTAGAATCATAATAATTGTATTTGCAATCAATTTACTCAAAATGATCTCGTCTTTAGCCGTAGGTGTTAACAACATGCGCGGAAGTGGTTTTTCTGAGACAATTGACAAGGATGTGAGATTCATTAACAAACCTAATATAAGCATTGAGGCAATCAAAGCAAATGCATAATTTAGAACCTGAGATTCCCAAAATGGTACATCGTATTCTAGATACGGAGACATTGTGGTAAAATTCACAGTTTTACCTATTTCTAATCTAAATTTGCCTATTGGTTCTTGCAGGGCCACTTCAACCGCATCTTTAGCTTGTTGATCGGAACCATCAATATAGTAAATGATTTCTGTATCCGTATCATTTATGATTGTTTCTGAAAAATCATCGGGTAATATTATAAACACATCAATGATCTCATCTCTTAACAGCTCAACACACTTATCAAAAATTTTATCATAATCATCATCGTCTTCACTTTCAAAATCCTCAAAGAGACCCCATGCTTCGCATTCATCTTCAACAATGTCTATAAAGATATCATCATAACCATCTGTGGAGTTATAGCAGTCGCACGGTTCTTTATCTCGAGTTATAATTGCGGCATTAAAATAAGCCGTTGGACCACCACCACTTGTAAGTCCAAAGATAACAATCAGGATGATAGGGATAACAAAAATTAATATCAATGTTCGCTTATCCGACTGTATGCGACCGAATTCTTTCTTTACTAAACCACTTAAATACATATATAACTCCTAAAATAGGAAAAATTTTAGCGAATAAAGTATTCTTTTTTTTAGATATATAATTCATTTTGATTTTTAAAATTAAAAATCTTTTCTGACAAAGCTTTAAAATGAATAATCTATCAACCTGTTCTAAAAATACAATATGAGGAAAAAAATTTAATGCTCTATAGGTTTAAGAGCATTTTTTAAAGATTTTCTTCTTTTATCTTTAATTATTAATTCTCTGAATTCTCTGTTGTCCTCATCAATAAATTCCCAAAAAAGGTCATATATCTCCTCAAGAGACAAATCTTTTTTTCTACCTGATTCTCCATTTCTACTAGAACTTGCATTTAAATCATTGGAATTAATTTCTTTTGGTTTATATTCAATATAATTCCCTTCTATTATAAGATTTTCAAATAAATCATGGTCTTTATTTTTTAAATCCGCTTTTTTATTCTTTTTCATACCTTTATTTTTTAATTTTTGAGGACTGACTTCAAAATCTATCTTCTGATAACCTCGAACTTTAAAGTTTTTGTCTATGAATGCTTGGAAATGATGGTTACATAACATTCCTTTTTGAATTGAAACTGTTGTTAATTGTTTTGCGTGATTAATAACAGACTCAGGGATATCTAATTGTTTTTCAGATTTACAGTATATCATACAAATCTATATAAATCTATAAAAACAACTGGAATTTTAAATACTAATTACCTCATATATCCTAACATTTAAGGTTCATGGAATATTTAAATTATTATCTTTTAAGGATAAATTATTCTTTTTTGGTATAAATGACAGATTTAGACTTCTTTTTTAAACCTCAGACAATAGCTATTATTGGAGCTTCAGATACCATGAGGTTCGGATATACTACAACTAGGTATCTTTTAAAATCAAAATTCAAAACCTACCCGGTCCATTTAACTAAATCGGAAATATTGGGGCATAAGGCATATAAAAACATCAAAGATATTCCAGATGAAATTGAATTAGCAATAATTCTAATAGGAAATGAACATGTACCCCAAGCAATAAAAGATTGTATTGATAAGGGAGTAAAGGGAATAATATTAGAATCGGCAGGGTTTGCTGAAACCGGTCTTGATAAAAATATTAAACTTCAAGAAGAAACTATCCAAATTATTAAAAACTCCAATATCAGAGTTATTGGCCCTAATTGTGTGGGCATTTCTAATTTCAATAATGAATTCACAAGTTCTGAAGTACAATTCAATCGCGTAGTGAAGGGAGATATTTCAATTATCGCGCAATCGGGAGTACTCGGTAATGTTTTTATAGATTGGGGATCAAGTCAGAATATTGGTTTTTCAAAATCGATTACCCTCGGTAATAAGATTGATGTTGATGAGGTGGACATGCTTGAATACTTAAATAACGATCCTGAAACAAAAATTATCACGCTATACTTAGAAGGCACAAAAAGGGGTAAGGATTTGATGAACATTCTTAAAAAAATGACGAAACCTGTTTTAATCCTTAAAAATGGACGTAGCGATATTGGATCCCGGGCCGTTACAAGCCATACTAGTTCAATTGCAGGGAATGATAGAATTTACGATGCTATGTTCAAACAAAATCCCGGAATATTTCGAGTTAATGATTTTTATGAATTATTCAATATCGCTCATATATTTTCCACCCAAATACCTCCTAAAGGCAAAAATATCGCAATTGTGACAGGTTCCGGAAGTTTGGGTATTTTAGCATGCGACGAATTAAGAAATCAGGGTTTATCATTAGCAGAACTTAGTACAAAATCAATTCAAGAAATAAGGAATGTAATTCCTGATTGGGTATCTATTGGCGGAACTATTGATCTGGGACCTTCGCAGGGATTTACATTACTACCTTCTCTTAAGATATTGTTTCAAGATGAGAATGTTGATGGTTTATTATATATATTTACTATCCCTAGAGGACCATTGGAAGAGTTCGAAGGTTTAGAGACAGGAGTAAAAATGTCATTTCGAACATTAAAAAAATTATCAAAAGAAACAGGTAAACCTTGCGTTTGCGTCAGTTTCGGTTCAAGATGGGTGTTCGAGTATATAATGAATATCGCATCGAAATTTAAAATTCCTGTCGTAGATACGATTAAACATGCTATTATGGCGTTTAAAATGATGTATGAATATAATCAATCTTTAACAAATAAAAGGAATTAACTATAAAACTCAAATAATTTTATTTAAAAATATTTCTTCTTAATTAGAGATATGAAGTCGAAGGATTCGCTCCAGGAATTTTAAGTCTATAAATAAAAGAAAATTTAGACCCCAAATTTATTTATAACTCTTAAGTAATAGGCATGAATATCTTTTATTGTCTGTGAGTCAAATCCTTTAAAAGTAAAATCCTTTAAAATATTCTCAAAAATTGGATATTTTTGAGGATTGGATTTTGTAAGATAAGCACATAAGAGAGCATTAATTATGGCATCTACGTCATCTTTCAATTTTGTAGCGATAAATTCATCTTCTTCTATTGCTTTTTGTAAACGAGAAAATTGTGTTTCTAGGAATTGTTTAAGAGCTATATTTCTACATCCTAATGCGTTTTTTGTATAACCTTGATAGTAGTTGTAAAATTCTTCAAATGTCAATTCCTGACCGTTATTGAGCGACTTTATGGTGAAGCTTATCATTTTAAGATGATTTCTCAAAATATTTTCAACTTTTACACCTTTTATATCATCAGATACTTCATTAGATAACCTTTGATCAATATTTATTTGTCTGATATATTCCTGCCTTTCATCCAAGCTTACTCCTTTAATCATTTCTTTTATCGGTTCTGATGCGAATTTATCTCCTTCAATCAGACCTTCGATTAGTGGAGATGACTCGATATTCATGTCTAAAATATTAGCAATAATCTGAATCATTTTTTCTCGATTTTCAGGTTGATTTGCCACCATTGGATATGTTTTAATACCCAATATATTTTCAATATTTTCAACATTCATCGCATTTTCAAGATCTTGTTTGTTGCCTAAAATAGCAATACGGGCATATGGAGCCTCATCATTTCGTAAATCAATGAAAAACCTGCTTTTTTCTACATTTAAGGGTGTAGAATCCGTGACCACTAATACAGCATTGCTTCCTTTTATAAATCCTTTCCACAAATAACTAAATTGTTCTTGGCCTGCAAAATCAAAGATTTGAAATTCTAAATCCCCGATTTTTGCTGTAGCGACATCTCCCGAAATAGTTGGAATATGATGAGAAGGAATTTCATCCATTCTAATCAAATTTTTTGTAGTTGTTTTTCCGACTCCAGAGTAACCAACAACAGCAATCTTTGGTTTAATATTTTTATGCATCGAATCGATATATTTATTAAGCATTTTAATTTTGTCAGAATCAAATATATTTTTACTAAGATCTGCTTTGAATATTGCTAAAAATTCATTCTTAAATCCATCCATCTCAGGTTTGATTAAGCTAAAATAATCATCCATCAATCCTGTTATAAATATATATATAAGATCTAATTCAAGATCAACGATGTACGAAACTCGATATTTATAATAATCAAAAAAACCTACAATGTTTTCTTTTTCTTTAATTGCATCTTTTTTGATCTTAAAACGAAGATCCTCTATCTCTCCTTTTTTCAATGCATTAGCGTACAATCTTTCATAAATTATATCATCCTTTTTAATAACAATAACTTGTCTAAGCAATTTTTACACTCCTTTACGATTGATAATAAAATTCTTCTAAAATTCTAGAAAAATATTGATTTAAAAAATTTGTCAATTCCAAAAAGAGAGGATGCTATTTTTAAGATCATTAATTGTGAGAGTAATTTTTTTATGCTAACTATTCATTCTTTCTTTTATGTCTTATCTTGAACGAACTATTTATTGGTTTTTAAAAAATAGAATCTTTGGCGGAATACAAAAACTCAGACAAAAGGAATACATTTTATTTGCACTAATTGTATTCTTAATAATGTTAATAAACACTTTTTTTGCCGTGTTATACCATTTAAGGATAATCAGATCTTTAGAACTTATTAGAACAATGCTTATATTTGAATTATTTTTAGCATTCGCAGTTATAATCACGGGGGTAATTATAGGAAGAATAAAGAATATAATAATTTACTATTTAATTGCGTCAATTATTACCATTGGCTCTGTATTTGCTTTTATCTATTTTGATTGGACTTATGAACTACCATTTTTTACATTTGCGAAGCTGTTTTTCTTTTTTGCTTGGATTCTAATTTCAGGAATTTCGTTATTTTTCTTGACATTATACTTTTTTACTTCATTCCCGAAAAAGGTTATTACTTTAGGAATGCCTAAGGATCATATCTTCTTCGGTTCGGCGCTTAAAACTGTCGCACTCATTACAATACCCCTTTATATTTATATGTTTTTTCAAGGGCACCCCTCATCTATTCTATTTGGTTGTTTTGGAATATTAAATGCTTTAATTGTGCTAGGAATAATGCAAAGGGCTCCTAAAAAAGTTGAATCTAAACCAGGTATTGTAAACTTTGCTACTGCCATTGGAGTTTATAACATGTCTATGTTTTATCATTTGATTATGAGTTTTGGCTATACAAATGAAAATGCTTTTTCATTGGTTATTGAGATCATCATGCTTTTAATTGGTGTGTTGTATCTGGTTCAAGTTCTCACAAGAAGAATTTCAGAATCACCAGATCGTCCCGTACCCTTTGAAAATCCCGTACAATTTCAATCACGGATATATTTTACGCATCACATGAAGAAAACATTTGGAGAAAAAGGCGTAGTCTTGATGGTGTTAGGTATCGCCCTCGGATACCATATGGTGTATTTAGATTCTTTTTTCGTAAGTGATGCTTATATAGGCAATTTCCCGATAATAGCTACTTATATCAATCCTGGACTCAAAGTCAGTGATTTATACCACCGAATTTATCTAATTCTGTCTTTTATTATCATTTTAATTGCCTGGCTTACATTCAAGTCATCCTCCCGTTTTAAAGAATTTATGGTGGACAAATTCACGGTAAAACAAGTATTTAGATATATAGGAGGATTTTTCGTCAAACCCGAGGGAGGGGAATCTCCGTTTGAAATAGGGGTGAAAATGGTAGGCAAAAAAATTAGCGAGAACGTAAAAAGTTGGAGAAATAAATGGCAAGAATCAATTGAAAAACTATTAAAAGATGAAACTGATAATGAAATTTTAGATTAATTTAATATTTTTTTTTAAAACAAACTTAGATTTAATCTAAGTTTTTTTTTTACAAAATTAGGGATAGTTTTTTGTTTTTAAGTTTAAAAAACTTCAAATTCATTCTATTTGCTTTTAGGATTATTTAAATAAAT
>SMTZ1_10008089_pt1 | contig 10517 bp, 9 predicted proteins | sample DeeMarSWOR136_30_FD_25667 | JGI IMG/M metagenome (IMG submission 25667) | reverse complement strand
GAGTCTGGAAAAGAGTTCGAGGCCAAATGCCGTACCAGACGTACGCCACATCCCGTATACTTGCTCATTTTTAAAACTTTGACGAGCCTCTTCAAGGGCTTCCAGAAACAGCTTGTGATTTCCTATCTCGGGCTGTCCAGTCCCTCTTACCGCCACTGCCTTGAGATTCTTACTCCCCATGACGCAACCGGTACCACCGCGTCCGGCTGCCCGAGCGGCGGTATTTATAATGCACGCGTATTCAACCAGATTCTCACCGGCAGGACCTATATAACAGGTTCGAAATCGAGTGTCGCCAAGTTCTTTGATCAAATCTTTATCAAATTGGTCGGTTCCGGTGCCCCAAAATTTCTTGGCATCACGAATTTCGACTTTATCATCATTAATATATAAATACACAGGAGCAGCGGCTTTACCGGTTACCACAAGCCCATCGTACCCGGCAAACCGGAGTTCCGGGCCTATAAATCCACCCATATTGGAGTAACTTAAAGTCGAGGCATGAGTGTATCGGGATCTCTTGGGAGAGGTGTGAGGTGATTTCGTTACCACGCAGGTCCGTGACGAAGAAGGTGCGGGAAATCCCGAGAACGGCCCGCACATAAACATGAGCGGATTTTCCGGACCAAGCGGATCTGCCCCGGGTTTCTCTTTTAACCGATCCCATAATATTTTGATCCCCAATCCCCTTCCCCCGACAAAATTCCTCAAGTCATGGGGATCAATCTCTTTTTTGTCTATCTTACCCGAACTTAAATCGACATCCAGCACGATGCCGTTATAGCCGTATATTTTCTCGGTCATGATATCCTCCTTTCCTGGCCGGATTAATCCGAAACGCCATACCATTCTACAATCAAGTTTTCAGCGATCTGCTCGGGTTTCATGGCATAAAACTTTTGACTGATATCGACTTTGACATGGGACAGCGCCTCGAACGGGCAATATTTTACACACTGTGGTTCGCCATTGCATAAGGTACACATCCGTTCGGGCATGGAGGTTTCTGGGTGCGGCACAATAACTCCGACTCGGCAGGCTTTGGCACAGCTTTCACACCCGATACATCGATCTGGATCAACTGTAATCGTCAGGGTCTTGCTATCCCTGTATAGAGCGCGACGACCGGTGGACGGATCGGGATCGACAGGACAGGCCTCAATACATGGATTGTCGGGACACATAGCGCAAACCGCTGGCACATCCACGTCCGGATTGAAATAATAAACTTTTATATTCGATAAATACGGATTGCCGGTGCCGTTCAATAATACCCCATTAACCTCTTTAGGATGATTGAAAGCTGAACAGACCGTTTCACAAGTGCGGCAGCCCGTGCACTTGGAATAATCCACTACGATCATGTTAAGTGAGTTTTCTTCCCCTTGTTGGGCGTTTGCCAATCGAAATACACCGAATTGACCCAGAAATACCATTGTGCCGCTGCTAAAGGCAAATTTCATAAAATTCCTTCTAGACCATTGCGGCAATTCACGGTTTGGAATCATCTTTATTCTCCTTTCGTTAAGTTTTATGGTTCATATAAACTACGAGAGATTGGATGCCATGATGTCTTGCTGGTCCAATCGACCTTTGTTAATAGAATACTCCTCTTTTTATTAATGTTTTAGGATCATCTCCAAATTAGTCCACATTCCGCAGTACCTGCTACGGAGGATGGGTTGATCGATGACCAGGATTCAAGGGTTCTAGGAGTCAAGGATTCGAGTAACTCGTTGCTCATTGCTGATACAGACACTTGAATCCTTGAACCCGTTCGACAGGCTCACGGCCCTGAGTAAAATCGAAGGGCCTCGACTCCCATAATCCTTTCTCCCAACTAATTGGGAGAAGAACCATTTTCTATAATCAATATTTTGTGGTACGACTAATTGTGTTTTGAGTTAAGCATAAAGCGGAAGCTACTCCGTATCCATCCCCCAGCTTTTAAACATTTCCTTATAAAAATCGGGTAGCGGGAAATCCGGCAACATAAACATCTGATGATCACGATACGAGAAATATCCGTGCTCACTCTGTATCAATCCCGCCATCATTACTGGCATCTTGACTTGCGGCACAGAGAACATCAAATCTCCTTCTTCGGTAAGCGCCCGCTGGTATTCGCCGGGATCAGGCATGACAACCCAGTATTGTCCGCTTTTCATGGGATTGACTACAGACCAACCGCAAGAAGGGGGAAAGAAATGGCATTTTACCTCAGGAACATCCTCCATTTTCATCGATAGGAGAAGCGCCCGCAGCTGAGCGGGCTTGGCATAGATAATCACGACGTCAGGCAGAAAACTGGCGCTTTTTAAGGGCGCCGTGACAATGCCGATATATTTTCCATACTCAAAGCAGTCGTAAGGATGGGACCATTTTTTTACGGATTCCGGTCGTTCCACCAGCCCATAAGCCATGACGGCACTGGGACACCAGTGATCTTCCTTCAACATGGCGACCGTGGTTCCCTCCCTTCTGGACATGGCAAAGGCCTGGCACTGAGCGAGATGGTATCCGCGGTCCTTTTTTGGCCTGATCGCCTCTTTCGGTATGTCTTCTTCCCTTTCCAGCATTTTTACCGCTATAGGAGATGATCGTAACAGCAAAACCCTTTCCAGGTCTTCCCCGTATTTGTTATATTCGCCCAAAGTCGTCATATTATGTGCCTCCTGTTGGTTGGGTATGGCTTCTTTTTTAGACGCGGAATTTGCCAGGCTGTAAGCTCCAAGAACTGCAGCACCCAGTCCCAATCCCAATGCTTCACGTCGAGAATATTTGTTTTTCATCTGAAAAGCCTCCTTTCTTACTTATTATAATGTGAATTTTTGGATTTGTGTCGGTGTGAAAGGAACACCCAGACCCTGAAATGCAGGTCAGTCTAAAGCAATATTCTGGCCGTCTTCCTCTGGACTTACGATTAATCTCAGCAAAAAAATTCCTTTGATAAGAACTCGCTTTTTTGAGACTGAAGTGTATTGAATTCCCCCTTGTACGTCAAGCCAAATTCAGTAGCGTAATGTTGTGGTGCAAGTCTTTAAGGGTACGTTCGTGCATAACAATTAATATTTCTTAGAATTATTTAATGCAAGTTCTGCACGAACTTCCCCCTTTATGGATTATCCCTGCAGCTTGTTGCAGGAATAATCAAACGAATTCGTCCAATTTTTTTATTTCGGCAATGACTTTCTTGCTTCCCTGTCAGGATCATTCTCTACTTCACAAACATCGTCAAGTATCATAACCTCCCCGTTTGCTGATGTATATCTGGGCCATGTGGGCAGTCCGCCACCATTAACATCTCCCCTTTTCATAAATTGCAGGAGCGAACCGGCCATTTTTGCGGATAATTTCCTTGGCCTTACACCACCGCCGGTATGTGTGATCATCACGTCAGTGTTGTAATTCCAGAAACAGATATCATTGCAGTGAGCTGCACCCATGCGGTTATCAAACAAAGGTGGTTGCCATCCGAACCAGGCAACGAAAACCGGTGCCGCTTGTTTTGATTTGGTGTCAGCAAGGGCAACAACTCCCTGTCGATTGCTAATCACTAAGGACCAAAGCTGATAGGGTGTTTTAGCAGGAAAAGCCTTGGCATAAGCCTCAACAACCTCTTTTGCCTTATCGCCAAATCCTGGCCCGAATCCGGCTCTTTCTTTAACATTCTCAATTACTTCTTCCAGGGTAACGTTTAACAATTTTGGATCGGTCCAGCCGAAAGACAGTTCATTAAAAGTTGAACATATCAACATGGGAATATCAGCAGCCTCCGGTGTTGGTTCAGGAAAATACGGATGTTGGGGAACATAATAACCATCGACAACCGGACTGAATCCACCCATTATTCCTGTTTTGCCCGTTTCCTTAGCCAATTTTGCTGCAGCACGATTGGCAAGTTCATAATAATCCTTCCAGGGGATTTGCTGTAATTTATCTATATTAGCTGAAGTTAATCCCGCTTCTTTCAGGATATAAGAGCCTATCTTTTCGGAATATTCTTTATCACCGGCTTTTGTCATGGCACCGCTAAGCACAACAGCCTTATGAAATAGTCCTTTAGCAGAGGGCATAGCCGAAATTATTGTAACCTTGCCTCCTCCGCCCGACTGTCCCATAATGGTGACATTTGCGGGATCACCTCCAAAGTTGGCGATATTATCCCGAATCCATTCAAGAGCGGCAACAATATCAAGCATCCCTACATTTCCTGAGGCTGCATACTTCTCACCCCCCACTCCGGCAAAATTTGAAAATCCCAAGGGGCCCAACCTGTGGTTAATGGAACAATATACGATATTGCCCAGCCTGGCCAAATTTTCACCATTGTATCCATCCTGTTCAATTGCATTACCACTGGTAAATCCGCCGCCATGCAACCAGAGCATAACCGGCCGTTTACCGCCATCATTAATTCCGGGAGTAATAACATTGATTCTCAGGCAATCTTCACTCACATCGTCATAGTTCCAATGATCTTTAAAAGCTATATACCTGTTTGCATAACGGTTATCCATGTTTTGAGGAGCTGAATTACCCCACCATATAGCAGGAAATACATCTGTCCAGTGCTCGGGTTTTTGCGGTGGCATAAAACGGTTTTCCCCGGAAGTGTCTGCTCCATAGGGGATCCCTAAAAAATAGTAGATATTTCTCAGTTTATACCCCTTCACCTTTCCGTGTGTGGTATCGGCAACGGCAATGTCGTCACCAATAAAAAGAATTTGACCGTCTTTTTGGAGTCCCTTTTCTGCCTTTGACTCGGAGGTCACTACTGTAGTTTCACCTTTAGCCGTTTCCACCGGTTTCACCTCGGATTCTTCCTTTGCGCATCCGGCACCCAGTGAAAATCCCATGCCCACGGCCGCCGTGACCTTACCTAAACCCTTAAGAAATGCCCTTCTGCTAAATTCATACATGTTCAGTTCCCCCTTTTATGATTATTATGAAGCTCTGTTTTTACTTTTTTCAATATATTATAAGACCTGCTCTCTGGTAATAATCCTTTTTAATAAACAATATGTTGTGGTGCGAGAAAATAGGCTAAAAGTTTAGACTATTTGTCACAATCATAATACTCATTTTATTAAAATTTTTTAGTAACGTTCAAAAGTGTATGCATGTAATTTATGAATTGAGATGAGATCATGCCTGTCTTCGAAAGAGGGCATCTCAAAAGAAATTCCACCCAAAGCCGGCAGTGGTCTTATTTTTAAGGGTTTACGCCCGGAAGCAACCGCAGAAGGCCCTGCTATCATCGGCAAATCGTTAATTGAACCCTTAAAAATAAGGCCACCAGCAATTAACCCTATAGATATCCTCTTTAGAAGATCGGCATGATCGACAATTGAACAAAGCTGATTGTTAACAATCCATATAATTGTGCATATACTTTTGAACGTTACCAATTTTTTAAGATTACAAAATTCTAAACATTTAGATATAATTTTATGTTTTGATTAATAGAAGAAACCAAAACTTCGGCTGGAATACTTATTCTACTAGATATGGTCTTAAACAGGAAAGCAAGAAGTGTCTCGCACTCACTTCCTATTGTAGTGAATGCGAGACATATATAAATCTATCTACTTTCTCTGGCCGGTAAAGGGTGATTCACCCATTGGTGATCCGGTGGTGCCAACTATATTATCACCATCGACAGTCCCTTTAAGAGATATCTCTATTTCACCGTTCGGAGTCTCCACAGGCATGATAATATCAAAGTTATTGCCGTCTATCTTTGCACCTGAGAAGTCCATTTTACCCATCATTCCTTCGATATAACCGGTACCATCTGCATTGATAGCCAATGTAGATTCCATTTCACCCATGGGCGTTGACATATTAATGAGATAAACGCCCTCCGGGCCCGCAACCCCCCGGATTCCAAGTGTCTGACAGCCAAAAATCATAAAAATAAACAATATCAAACTTGCTACTAAATTAATCTTTTTCATTCGTCATCCTCCTGTCGTTAAAAGTTTATAAAAAAACATTTGTCATTAACTTCAAATATCTATTGATTAAATATCAATTAAGAACATAGAAATCAATAGATAATGGGCCCATGAACTAAAAACTGAGAAATAACAACTTTGCTACATATTGTGGTTAATTAATTCAGTAGGAAAATTCAGTATTCTTGCCGCATAGATAAAAGCAGCCATTATCCCGATTTATTTACCATTTGATCTTCTAATCTTTATTTTTTTAAAGTACAGATTAACCAAATAAAAAGCCAATATTCGAGCTACTAGATCAATCGACTCCCAGTATCTCCTTTAGCCTCTTTGCATTATTAATCGCATGGCCTTCAAAATCATTGTCAAAATAGATGAACGAGTCCCTATTCCAGGCATCGACCTTTTCAGCCCATGTCTGTAGCTCCTCTTCCGAATATTCAGAGGCATAGAGCTTTTTAGAGCCGTGAAGCCGAATATAGGCAAAATCAGCGGTAATTACATCAAATGAGGGATATCGCCCGGCTGTATCAGAAATACAGAGTGCTATCTTAAATTCGCTCGATATGCCAAATACCTGATCATTAATCCAGGATGCATGGCGAATCTCAAGCGCATGACGAACCTGCGGATCCAATGATTCACAAAAATTCCTGAACACCTCTTCATCAAAGCCAAGACTCGGGGGCAATTGGAAGAGTATAACACCCATCTTTTCTCCAAGGCCGGCACTAACACCATAAAGACGATCCAGTGGTTCTGCAGGATCTTTAAGTCTTTTAGTGTGGGTAATGAATTTGCTGCCTTTGACACTCCACAGGAAATTGTCAGGGGTTCTTGCTTTCCAGTTTTCAAAGGTCGTGGGATTCGGAAGTCGGTAGAAAGAAGCGTTGAGTTCAACGGTGTCAAAATGCTCAGTATAGTACTCCAGCCATCTTGATTTTGGCCATTTGACAGGATAAAAAATCCCTTGCCAATGCTTATAAGTCCATCCTGATGTACCGATCCTTATTGAAACACCCTTTTCCATATCTTGATCCTATTGAGGCCAGAAGGGAAAGTCAAATAGACTTTATCCGGATTTAATGCGAGTGATATTGAAATGAATCAGGGCTTTTCAATGATCTTCGAAGGAGAGAAAGGGGAAATTTATTTTACTGCTTCAAGAAATGACTCGAGGCTTTTCAGGTCCTCCACATTATAAACCTTTGTATTGCTTTGTTTGGGGATAATCTTTTTTAATAAACCTGTCAGGACCTTTTTGGGACCCACTTCAACAAAGACACCCACTCCATCATCCAGCATTCTAAGGACGATATCATACCATTTTACCGGGCTTATCAGTTGCCGGGCCATAATATCCTTTATTTTTTCAGGCTTATCCTCTGCCCCCGCTGTGGCGTTGAATAGCATAGTAGTTTTAGGTCTTGAAAATGGTATATCATCCATGAATCTACGAAAATCCTCAACCGCGTTCTTCATCAAATCGCAGTGCCATGCCCCGCTGACCTGTAAGAGAATAGCCTTGCCCCCTTCCTCTTCGACAATATCTACTGCATATTCCAGGGACTCCTTTTGGCCGGTGATAACTATCTGCTGGGAGCTGTTGTGATTGGCGACAGCAAGCACTCCATTACTACATGCCCTGGCCACGATATCCGATACCTTTTCGATCTCCATGCCCAGGACTGCCGCCATTGACCCAGGATTTGCCAGTGCCTCCCTGTGCATTAATTCTCCACGTTTTTTAACCAGTCTCAGCGCGTTATAGGGGGTAATCACTCCCGCGGAGGTCAAGGCCGCGTATTCGCCGAGGCTGTGTCCCGCTGAAAGGGATGAACTGATCCCCGACCTGCTTAAGGCCGCAAGGCAGGCAAGATTAACTGCCGTAACCGCTGGTTGGAGATTTACGGTAATGGTCAACTCTTCCATAGGCCCCTCAAAGCAGAGATTTGATATGGTTTTCCCGCATACTTCATCAAGCTGATTAAATATTTCTCGGACTTCTGGGAATTTATCCGCTATATCCCTGCCCATGCCAACGAATTGCGAGCCCTGACCGGGAAAAAGAAAGGCTATCTTTTCAGGCATAGAGCGCTCCTTGTCTTAAAAGCCGCCTCTTTAGCAGGAAGTTTCAGGCATTACACATTGGCGGTCACTGTTGAGGATTACCGCTCTGGGGGTCACCCATGGCTTTGCGGAATAGCTGGTCAAGGGCGATATCATAATCCCTTGAACCAGGGATAAGTGACTTATTATGGGAAAGCTGCTGAAGGATCTTTTCTTCCGTTCTTTCAAATTTGATATTTATATTTGAAATCACTCTGTTTATCAATTGATAGATCTCGGTGTCAGTGCCATAAACATCAATAACACTTGGGTCGTTAATGACTACTTCCAGGACATACTGGGTAATGTATAGTGAGATAGGGTTAGGTCGCGGGATAAGGTTACGAATGGGGGCGATAAAGTACTTAAAATCAAACTCATTGGTCTTAAGTATCTTTTTAAGGCCCTTTAACATGATATCGGAAAAGGCCGCAGGATTGTCCGTCTCTACAATCTTTTCCATTAAAAGGGCTTGCGATAGACTTCTGTGGATTTCGGGGAGTTTGAATTTGAAGAATCTATCTCGCTGAAAGGCCTGCTGTCTCTCCTGCCTGTCCAGTCTGTTGATAAGCCTATCGTGTACTCTCCCGGTATTAAATTTTTTCATTTATTATTCTAGATCACCCTTTTTCTGGATTAAATGTCAATACATGCTAATCATTCCCAATGGGCTTTTTAGTCTCCGAGGATGAAGTCTCCTTTTTCTTGGTCTCTTCAGCGGTCCCTTTTGCCTCTTTGGCCGGTTCATTTTTCGATGTATTACTATCTCCGGCTACGGTTTTCCCATCATACCCGCCTTTTTTAGAGACATAATCCGTCACGTACCAACCCGATCCCTTAAGATGAAAGGTGCTCTGGGAAATAAGCTTCTTCATCTTACCATTGCATAATTCGCACCTGGTAATCGGCGAATCGGATATCTTCTGAAATACTTCGGTTTGATGATTGCATTTAGTGCACTCATATTCGTAAAAAGGCATTTAAATCACCTCATCTCAAGAAATCCTTTGTGAAACAGCTAGCTCACAGAGCCTGTGCCATTTGTATGATTCGAGGATATACTCCATTTTGGGCAAGGAAGTGTTTTTTAATATATCGTAGGTCGTCGCGTGAACCAGTCTTTCTTCTTCTTCCCTGCCTTGACCGGAGATGTCGAATCTCTGTAGAAAGTTACAAAACCTTACTATATGAACCAGCTCATGGGTAAATATGTAAACCAAGAGAGACAGGAGTGTAAGGTTTTTATCTCTTTTAAGGGCACTTAATATCTGGTGATCCTGAAGACATATAAAATAGAAATCTCTAGTCTTTGTCTTTGATTCATAACCTGCCGTAATCCTTGAACATTTATTTAACAAAGCAAAGGCATACGAAGTGATCTCGTCATCAGCCAGGGATATTAATGTTTTTACATCGTAATGATGCCGCTTCCACTGCCCAAAGGAAAACTTGTAATAATCCCCGGTCTTGTCTTCCGCTATATCAAGTGCTTCACTGACTTCTTCTATGTTTTTATCTTCAAAGGCCAAATAGGACATACTCAATTCCCCCACTGGGAGAACATTACACGGTGAATATAAAACCGATTGGGACAATGTCAACACCGCATTAGACTATTTGGTGGCGGTGACTGGATTTGAACCAGTGACTCTGCGGATATGAGCCGCATGCTCTGACCACTGAGCTACACCGCCAATGGCCCATTAATTTATAGAAAACTTCCTATTTGTCAATCAAATAATTGGCGGATCATCCCTAAATTTGTTGGGGAAAAGGGGTCGAGGATTCAAGTGAAATAATAATGCCTCTTGATTTGCGTTTCACGGTTGCGGCTGCGCGACTCGAATCGGTATTCGTGTAATGTGTAACGAACAGGCATACCGAGACCGGAAGACTATAGACGAAACAAGCAGCCTAACCGAATAACGACAAACGTATATATCTATTTATAGATGCCATGTCTAAGATCCCGTCATCTTTTACTTGGAATCCTATTTTAAAATCAAGGGGGCGAGTGATAAGGGATTCTTAAATAAAGTGGCCTACATGTGTGGTATTTTCACATTGAACGTGTCTTTTTTGCCATATATATAGCTATAATAACTTATAATTAATGGAATATTATATTAAATTTATAATAAATTATAAATATTTTAAAGGCACATAAATTGCATATTAAAATAGCAGTTCTGGATTGCTCGTTACATTAATTTCGCCTTCTCTCCAGGGGGAAAAAGACAAAAAATATAAGTAACGGCAAATTCGGTTCACCCCGGCGATTGTCCGGGGTTTTTTTTGCATATATTGGGAAGGTTTTAGAATACTCCGGGGGTATGTGATTAGGAGTTTACAGACCGTGATCATGGCTGATCTTCTCAAGACGATATCTTAAAAAATCCCACGCAAACCCGGCAGTGGTCTTATTTTAAAGGGTTCAAGGGTTCA
>SMTZ1_10020350_pt1 | contig 10518 bp, 6 predicted proteins | sample DeeMarSWOR136_30_FD_25667 | JGI IMG/M metagenome (IMG submission 25667) | reverse complement strand
AAACCACCGCTGCAGGGTACTATTGCATCGGCGACATCGCGGGCCCTCCGATGCTGGCACACAAGGGGAGCCGTGAGGGCATGTTCGTGGCCGAGCACATTGCGGGGACGAAACCCCAACCCATCAGGTACGACAACATACCCAGTGTGACCTACTGCCACCCGGAGGTGGCCAGCATCGGCCTGTCCGAAGAGCAGTGTAAGCAGAAGAAGCTGGACTACGTCGTTGGGAAGTTCCCCTTGACCGCCAACGGCCGCGCTCGTGCGTCTCGCGAAACCGACGGATTCGTCAAGATCCTGCGCGACGCGAAATACAGTGAGATCCTGGGTGCGCACATAGTCGCTTCCCACGCCAGTGAACTGATCCACGAACTCGCCGTTGCACGTGAAAACGAGAACACGGTCGACGAAATCGACCTAGCTGTGCACGCCCATCCGACCCTGTCAGAGGCCGTCGCCGAGGCGGCCCTCGACTCGCTGGGACGCGTAATCCACGCCTGACGATTGACTGGCACCAGCGACCCTGTAGGCCTCACTCTCGCCAGCATCGGCGCCGGTTCCTCGACCGGCGCCGCGATCGTCACCACCGGGATGATCTTGTTCCGCTCGCTGCCGGACATTAGAGATCCAGAACACGCTACCGACGTGGGGTTCCTCTTAATCACGCTGTCCTTGTTGGTGGGCGGAGCGGCGGCCGTCGCTGCCGGGTGGTTTCTCACCAGGGCACTTGCCGACGCATGGCGGCGTGCTGTTGTCGGGGCGCTCTCGGTGTTTGGCACCATGCTGCTCTCAGCCGTATCGATGCCGGCGGACCTAGTTGGCGGGCGGCCGGCCCTGACGGCCTATCTAGTTGCCCTAATTGCAGCAGCCACATTTGCATATCGCGCGGCCCTGCGGGCGGCCAGCCAATGACACGGCGACTAAACGTGATCGGCCTGGGCCGCAAGGCGTACGGTGAAGTGCTCGATCTACAGCGCCGGCTCGCCAGCGGTCGCATAGCCGGCACGATCGAGCACGACCTGCTGATCCTGGTCGAGCACCACCCAGTCATCACGCTGGGGCGGGGTTTCCGCGCGCAGAACCTCCCTAGTTCCCGTGCGGCTCTGGAGGCCCAGGGCATCCAGCTGTTCAACATAGAGCGCGGCGGAGATGCGACGTTTCACGGCCCGGGTCAGCTGGTCGGCTATCCGATATTCGACCTCAAGGGGCACCAGCAAGACGTGCACTGGTTTCTACGTCAGCTGGAAGAGAGCCTGATTCGCACCCTCGCGAGCCTCGGAATCCAAGCAGGGAGACGTGAGGGTTACACCGGAGTTTGGACCAGCAACCGCAAGATCGCCAGCATCGGGATTCACCTGAAACAGTGGGTCAGCTGGCACGGTTTCGCCCTCAATGTCACCACTGATCTCTCCTACTTCGACCTCATAGTCCCTTGCGGAATCCCCGACGTCGAGATGACCAGCATCCACCGAGAGTTGGCCGAGCGCACACCACGGGACGTGTGGGCGAGGACTCTGGAGCAAGCGGTGCTGGGTGTGGCAGACGTGTTCGATATGACTCCGCAGATGGTCACATTGGAGGCTGCAACTGCCGGGAGCGCGGCACACGGCGCTGGCGGGGCGTGAAATGCACGGGAGCCTCCCGGTCCTGCACCACTCACCATCGATGTAGCTGGATCTCTGTCAGCCCGCCCGCTCGAGAAACCTGCCGAATACCCTGATGCCTTTCAAGAACTGCTCCACCGAGATCTTCTCGTTAGGTGCGTGCAGACCGTCATCGGGCAAGCCGACACCACTCAGCACCACCGGTGCTCCCTTCTTGCCCAAAGCCGGCACTATCGGGATCGAGCCACCGGAGCGGACGGGGACGACACCGCGCCCCTCCACCTCGCGAAACGCCTCGCTCACCAACTGGATGTAGGGCCCGGTAGCATCGACGATTACGGGATCCGCCCCGTTGATGAAGTCAATCGTCACGTCGGCATACTTGGGCGCAGCTGCTTTCACGGCGCGAGCCAACTGTCGCCGCACGGTTTTCTCTCGCTGATTGGGAACCAAGCGCAGACTGATCTTGGCGCTGGCGACCGCCGGGATCACCGTCTTGGCACCCTCACCGGTGAAGCCACCGGATATACCGTGAATCTCCAGTGTAGGCAGCGCCCAGAGGCGCTCGAACACCGAGTATCGTGTCAGCCCGGTGAGCTCCTTCGAGCCGACCTCCTCACGCATGAACTTGTGCACCTTGAACGGAAGTGAGTCCCAAGCGTCCCGTTCCTGCTTGCTGGGCCGCGCTACAGCCTCGTACAGACCTGGTATCTTGATGCGACCCTTGGGCGACTTGAGTCGTGTGAGGATATGCAGCAACGCCTCGTGGGCGTTGGGTGCCACGCCGCCATATAGGCCCGAGTGTAGATCGCCTTTCAGCGTGCGAACCGTGATCTCTGCATAACACAATCCCCTCAGACCCGTCTCGACCGCCGGCCAGCCCGGCGCATAATACCCTGTATCGGCTACCAGTACCACATCGACGTCCACGAGATCCGGTTCTCGATCCAGCAAGCTGGACAGCACTCCACTGCCCGTTTCCTCTTGTCCCTCGATCAGGAATCGCACGTTGACCGGCGGTGAACCGCCGTTGCTGACCGCCTCGTACGCTTTGACTATGGAGAACATCTGGCCCTTGTCATCGGTGGCGCCGCGGGCATAGAGGTTCCCCTCACGCACGGTGGGCTCGAACGGCGGTGAGTCCCACAGATCGAGAGGGTCGGGGGGTTGCACGCCACTACTGGATGAGTCTCGCTGGCCTTCAACTCGACCGTGGGACACCCCAGGGCTCGCAGGTGACCGGCGAGCCACTCTCCCGCGCGGCGGCAATCACTGGCGTGCTGGGGGTCGGTGGACACGCTAGGGATGCGCAGCAGCTGTATCAGTTCGTCGAGTAGGCGCGTTTCGTTGACGCGCACGAACGTATCGATATCGGTCATGTGATTTGTCTCGATTGGGTCCACGAGCGCAACTCAAACGGCCAAAGGGAAGATACAGTCCGGCCTGCGATGATGGTACGGAGAGGCGTGTCAGATCTCTCCGTCAGGTGACGTCAGCCCTGCCAAGACCTGATACGGATCGGTTTCTGGATTTCGCGCCATGGCAGCAGTCAAGACGGCGACCGTCTGAGCTAGATCGCAGTCCAATCGATGATACAAGGTCTCGAAGCTCGGAAGATTCGACCGGTAGATCCGTGCCGCGATGACGCTGGCGTTGTTGAGTGTCCGACGAGCGAGACTCTCCGCACTGTAAGTCTGCAGCCGTTCGCCCAGCTGCCCAGCGAGTGTGTCACGCGCTGCCGCGAACAGCTCTTCGCGCAGAGTCAGCACCTCGTCGCGTTCACGACCACTCGAATAGAGATCCTCCAGCCGCTGTGCCAGCAGGCGATAGAAATCTGCCAACTCCAGTTCGTCCTGCCACATCAGGGCGGCCCGTTGGGCACTCGCCGTATCGCCCCGCCTCGCAAAGAACGCCTCCGCCCCACGGTAACCCACGAACGACGCGAAGCTCTCATTGAACGTGGTGGCGCTGGGAACATAGAGTGTGTTGTGGGCGATCTCGTGGATGACAGTGGCCACCAAGCTCACGGGATCTCTGTAGAGGGCGGTCGACAGCAACGGGTCATTGAACCAGCCTAGCGTGGAAAAAGCGCCCGCGGGCCGCAGGTAGGTGTCGTATCCCTCGGCCTCCAACCTCTGTGCTGCGGCGCGGGCTGCCTCTGTATCGAAGAAACCCTTGTATGGAACTCGCCCCACGATCGGGTAGCGCCAGAAGTGCGGCTCCAATGACGTCTTGGGGCTGGCGGAAATCACCAGGAGGAGTGTGTCGCGACCGACGTCCGAGAACGTGGTGTATGTATCTCCTGCACATGCGCGCGCGCCGCCAGCACCAACCGGAAGGCGGCGCGGCGATCCGCCGCCACAGAGGTGTCGGCAGCGAGCGACTCCAGCGATCGCCTTCTGAGCAGGATGCGCGCCTCCTCGTACCCAGCCCGCATCAGATAGCGAAGCTCCGCGCTGAGAAGCACTGCAGCACATGCTGCGAGGAGAAGCGAGCCTGTCAGCCCAAGCAGCAGCTTCCCCAGCGGTGGGCGCAGCCACGGCCGCCGGCTCACAGAGTCAGCCGCAGTCCGAAGCGGTGGACTCGATCTCCCCGAGCGTCGCGGGGCTGATAGGCATAGTCGAGCGATAGCCGCGTCACGGCCACGCTGCCGCCCAAGGTGAACTTGGAGGCCTCCGTCCCCTCCGGTCTGGAACCGTACGCGCCGCGGCCAATAATGCCCACGCCCTCGAACACGACGCCACCTTCGAGTCCAAGCACGAACCGGGACGAGCGGCCCTCGGGCCACTGCAGTTCCAGCGTCGATAGTAGGCGGAACGACTCCTGCGGATCCACGTAGTTCATCGTGAACCCGAACCGGCTCAGACGCGGCATGTCCAAGCCAGAATCGCCCCTCCAATTGCCTCCGAGGTTCTGAATCGAGAAGCCGAACGCCAGGATGTCGAAGATCGCTATGGCAATCCCAGCGTCACCGCTTACGGCCCTTTCCTGAACGGTGTCTACGGTCGTGCGCACATACTTCACCGTGCCACCGAGAGCGATGATGCCGAACCGATAGACTAGGGATCCCGAGCCCATCCGCTCCTTGAATTCGGTACCGGGTGGCAGCCCACCGACCGGGAAATTCGCGGGGTCGGTGCCGTGATCGAGCAATGCGCCGCCGAGGGCCAGGTGAAACTGACGGATCCGCACGGCGGCGGCTCCATTGAGAACGCTGCCGGCCCCCGGCAGCTTGCGGTAGGCGCCTTCCAGCCCAATATGACGCAGAGTAGCGAGAGCAGCCGGGTTGCTGAAGACGGCTCCTGCGTCTCCCACCAGCGCGGCGGCTGCGCCGTTCAATCCGGCGCTTCTGACGGAGACCGGCTCCGATGTCGCCGCCGGCACAGTGGCCTGCGCAGCGAGTACAGAAAAAGCCCCTCCGCAGACCATCAAGGCGAAAGCCTTCGCTGTCAGGGCCACGGCCGCGATGCGGTAGGGGCCTGTCCGGCCTTCACGCCAAGACACGCTACTTGATGCGGATCACGTTCAATATCGGCCGTGCCGGCCCCGACAAGGGGTCACCCGTCTCATCGACCAACTCCACGGTGAACCCAGCTTCTCCGGCCGACTGAACTACACGGTAGTAGGCGCCCGATCCAGACCCCAACATGCCTGACACGCTGAAACTGCCACTGCCCAGGACCGGTGGGTCGATCGGGAACGCCTTTGGGAACCGTGACTGGTCCTGCGAGTTCAGACTGCCGAACGTGGCACGAAAGTCCCAGGTCGAGAACCGCAACCTTGGTGGGACCGAGCTCAGATCGGGATGGTTCGACACATAGTTCGCCAGGAACCAATCGGACAGCAGCTCTGCAAGCGGTTCGCCCGCGGCCGCCTCCAGATTCTCCGTCCCCACCAGCGGCGACTCGGTCAGCCGCCGCAAGATTCCGTCACCCTTCTGGTCGGCCAGCCAGCGCAACAGCAGCCAAGTCGCTCCGCGCTCCCCCAGATCGCCGGTTCCTTCTGAGTAAAGCGGGAATTGATCCTCGGTATCTAACAGATACTCGTACGCGTTGTACAAATCACCCAAAGCAAACGCCGTGAACCGTTCCGAATTACCCAGGGCCTCGAAATGCAGGGCTCCCAGCTCCTCGGACATGTGTGACAGGGCCTCGTTGAGCCACGTCTGCTCCGAGCTGCCGGCTCGCACAATGACGTGCTGGTAGAAGTTGATCATGTGTTGGAATTCGTGGATGAAGGTGACCGGCACCACGCGCATGACGCGGTCGACCGTATGGCTGCACGTGACCGTACCGTCAGGATCCGGAACCATGGCGTAGAACACCTCCGCCTGGTTCGACCGGCGGTCCCCAGCGTATTTCGGATCGAGGTCCAGCGGGAAGAAGAAGCCGGTGATGAACGAGACGTCACACTGCGATACCTCGGTCAGACCGTTCACTACGGGCGTCATCAGGACGAGCACCCTGCCATTGCGATCGATGTCCGATTCGGCGCCGAACGCCCTGGTCGCGACTTCGTACAGATCCGAGTCGAACAGCCCACCTAACTCGTTGAAGTCGGTGTCGCCCAGTCCGTCCTCCGGCACCTCGACATCCTCGTAGATGATGACCCGCGAGCCGGCATACTTGACCACCCCGGTCACGCTGGCAAAATCCTCAGATGCACTACACGTAATGTCAGAGCAGACCCGGAATGAGCGCCGGTCACCCACTTTGATGTCCGGTTGGATCGGGGCGAGCAACGGTTCTGCAACCAGAGGCTCTCTAGGTATCTGAGCCAGCTGCGCCTCCTGGGCCCGAAGGAAGTCATCGAACCTCAGGGCCAGCGGCCTCTCACTCGGCGCCCTCTCGGGCGAGGGGATCGGTGGAGTGACCTGATTCCCCCTGAACTGAAAGCTCAGGGTGAGTCCCCGTGTGCTAGTGACCGATTGCGGTGCGAACAAATATTCCCGCTCCGTGGTAGCGCTCACGAACGTGGCACACCCTTGCAGCGCCTCTGGATCGAGCGACAGGTACTCACCCGGAGCAAGGGCCAGCGGTTCGGTATCCGCCACGAAAGTCCCATGGATCGCATCTGACTCTGCCAGGCCGACTCGGGCAACGAGTTCGACCTGACCGGGCACGAGGCAGGCTGGGACTGTGGCCCACAGTCCGCGCCCGGTGATCGACACGTTCGAGGTCGCCGCCTCCCTACCGCCGATGAAGATGGTGGTCGAGTCGGTGAGGTTGGAACCGCTGATGGCCACCTCGTCGCCGGCAGTGAACGTAGCCGGATTCACCCCGGTCAGGCTGGGCGCCGCTACCGCAAGCGCAGTGAAGGTAACAACGACATCTCGCCTGCGCACCAATGCAGCCTCGACGGCGTATTCACCTGCGGACGGGCCTAGGGTCAGGTAAACCTGTGCGATCCCATTTCCGTCACTTACCGTGACTGTATCGGATAGGACGGCACCCTGGCCCTGACGCACCGCCCAGATCACTTGCTCCCGCGGAACGGCAGTGCCGTCCGACGCCGTTGCCAGGATCTGAAACGGAGTGGCCAGCCGGTTGCCGGCAGTGGCGCTCTGATAGTCGCCACCCTCGACCTTCTCTATGAGTGTCGCCACTGGGAGATCCACGCCGTCGCCACAGCCGTTCACCAGCAGAAACGCCGCAGCCACGGCACAGCCGACCACTCTCGAATTCAACTTGCTGTCCTCCAAGCATTTGCTGGATAAGGCGATACAAGGGACTCGGCGCCATCCGCCGTAAGCCCCTCAAGTCACGCAACATACGGGATTTCACACCGTTTTGACAATGCCTTCCCGTGCGGGTAGCTTACCTTTTTTAACCGCGGCGAGTTCCCCAATCGGGTGCCCGTGAGACAGCCTGGACGGGCCCGGGCCTGTCCGGAGGAATCGATAACCGCCGGCCCAGCCGCCCCACCGGGCGCTGGGCCCTTGTCGAACATGAGCTTCATCCATCTTCACACTCATTCGGAGTATTCGCTCCTCGACGGCGCCAACCGCATCCCTGACCTCATTCGGCACATCAAGGGACTCGGCATGGACAGTCTGGCGATTACCGATCACGGCAACCTCCACGCCGCGTGGACGTTCTACGAGCAGGCCAAGGCAGCGGGCATCCGGCCGATCCTGGGTTTCGAGGCCTACATGGCTTTCGGATCGCGGCATTTGAGAGAGAAGCCGCCTGAAGCTCCGGCACAGTACTCTCACATCGTTCTGCTGGCACGCAACCGCACGGGATACAAGAACCTCCTCAGACTCTCGTCGATCGGCTTTCTCGAGGGTTACTATCGCCGGCCCAGGATCGACCGCGAGGTCTTGCAGCGGCACAGTGATGGCGTCATCGGGCTGGCCGCATGCCTGTCGGGAGAGATCGCACTGTGGCTGCGGCGCCACCACTTCGAGGAGGCCAAGCGGTCCGCCCAGTGGCTGGCAACCACGTTCGGCCCCAGCGGGTTCTGGCTCGAGATCCAAGACCACGGTATACCCGACGAAAGAATCGTGCGCGACGGGATGTTCCGTCTAGCGGAAGACCTCGGCCTTCCAGTGGTAGCCACCAACGACGCGCACTACCTGGAGCGCGCAGATCACGAAGCACACGACTGCCTGCTGGCCATTGGGACCGGGAAAGACCTGGACGATCCCAACCGATTCCGGTTTTACGGGCAGGAGAGCTACGTCAAGTCCGAAGCCGAAATGGCACAGCTGTTCCACGATCACCCCGAGGTGCTGGCGAACACGCAGCAGGTCGCCGACATGTGTGAATTCGAATTCGAGAAGCGCTATTTCGTGCCCGAATTCCCGCGCGGCGATGAATCCAGATCGGAAGACGATCTCCTGATAGAGCTGGCCACCGCGGGCGCTCGACAGCGCTACGGCGATCCGCTCCCCCCCGCAGTGAAACAGCGCCTCGAATACGAGTTGGATACCATAACCCGCCTGGGATACGCCGGCTATTTCCTGATCGTTCAGGACTTCATCCACGCGGCGCGCGAACGTGGTATTCCAGTGGGTCCAGGCCGCGGATCTGCCGCTGGCTCTCTCGTCGCCTACGCTCTGCGGATCACGAACGTGGATCCGCTGCGCTTCGATTTGCTGTTCGAACGATTCCTGAATCCGGAGCGCGTGTCGATGCCGGACATCGATGTCGACTTCTGCTACGAGCGCAGGGGAGAGGTGATCGAGTACGTGCGGGAGCGTTACGGTCGGAATAGTGTCGGTCAGATCATCACGTTCGGCACGATGAAAGCCCGAGCGGCAGTGCGCGACATCGCCAGGGTACTCAAGGTGAGCCCGGCCGACGCCGACAGGCTGGCCAAGCTCATTCCCACGGGTCCAGCCTACTCGTTGTCGGTGGCTGAGGCCGCGGCCAAGGTGCCCGAGCTGGCCCAGTTGACCCAGCAGGACCAGACTGTTGCGAGGCTGGTCGACCTGGCGCAGCGCATCGAGGGGCTGGCGCGCCACGTTTCGGTTCACGCAGCCGGCGTGGTGATCGCGCCGGGGCCGCTCGAGGAATACGTACCGGTCTGCACGCCCCCGCAACGGGGCACCACCGCTGGCCAGAACGGCGAGGAGTCAGTCATCACTCAGTTCGACATGATCGGTCTCGAGAAGATCGGCATGTTGAAGATGGACTTCCTCGGACTCAGAACCCTGACGGTGATCCACGATGCCTGCCAGATGATCCGCGACCGACACGGAGTTGAGATCGATTTCGATTCGATAGACCTCGACGATCCAGCTGTGTACGAGTTCCTGCGAAGTGGACAGGTCGCCGGCGTGTTCCAGTTCGAGTCGCCGTTGGGCACGGATATGCTACATCAGCTGCACTCCGACAGGTTCGACGACCTGGTGGCAACCAACGCACTGGTTCGTCCGGGTCCGCTCGACTCGGGCATGCATCATGTCTACATCCGGCGCAAACGTGGCATCGAGGAGGTCCGCTACCCTCATCCGGACCTACAGGAGGTGCTTGAGCCGACCTACGGCGTGATCCTGTATCAAGAGCAGGTAATGCGGATAGCCAATGTGCTCGCTGGCTTCTCCCTGGCAGAGGCCGACGTGTTGCGCAAGGCCGTAGGAAAGAAGGACGCCGAACTTATCGGACGGGAGCTGCAGCGTTTTGTCGACCGGTGTGTCGAGCGGGGCCATGACCGCAGAGTCATTGAGGACATAGCGGCCCAAATTCAGACGTTCGGCCGCTACGGATTCAACAAGTCACACTCGGTCGCCTACAGTATCATCTCGTTTCAGACGGCGTGGCTCAAAGTGCACTACCCCGCCGAGTTCATGGCCGCTCTGCTGTCCTCCGAGATCGGCGACACCGACAAGGTGGTCGCCTACATCAACGAGGCCCGCGAGTTGGGGATCGAGGTGCTGCCGCCGTCGGTCAACGAATCGGGCTGGAAATTCACAGTCACGGCAGACCGGCAAATCCGTTTCGGGCTCGGCGCCATTCGCCACGTGGGGCGAACGGCGATCGAGTCGATCATCAAGGCGCGTGATGCGGGTGGTCCCTACGAGTCTCTAACCGACTTCTGCGAACGGGTCGACCTGCGACTCTGCAACAAACGGGTCATCGAATCGCTGGTTGCGGCCGGTGCCCTGGGTTCGGCGAGCAGGAGGGCGAAACGACTGTCGCAGCCGCCATCCAGCTACCCGTAGTCGAGCCGTGGCCTGAAGCCGAGCGACTTGCCAAGGAGAAGGGCGTGATCGGCTTCTTCATATCCGGTCATCCCTTGGAGCGGTTCCGCGATGAGGCTAAGCTGTTCAGCTCCCGCACGACAGCGACGCTCGGCACCTGGAGCCAGCATCAGGTGAGCACCGCGGTGGTGGTCACCACCGTCAAGCGGCGGATCAGCCGCAAGACCGGGTCGGAATACGCCCGGCTGACAGTGGAAGACTTTCATGG
>SMTZ1_10008088_pt1 | contig 10518 bp, 13 predicted proteins | sample DeeMarSWOR136_30_FD_25667 | JGI IMG/M metagenome (IMG submission 25667) | reverse complement strand
CTCCGCTTTGTGTAGTATGTTAAAGAGTTCAGTCTCTTCTTTTGGGATGCACGTGAAAATTTCGAGACCGCTTGATCTGCTCAGGATGGTTTCAAGGAGTAGCACGGCTGCCTCAACGCGGTTCGCATGGCATATTAAGGGTCCAACTTCAGCCATTTTGTCATAAACCTTCGCGGCAACGTAGCCTGTAACCTCGTTGTTTTCAGTTGAGATATAACACAAATTGTCCTTGTTAAGAAGAATGGGCTCTAACAACTTCTTTCTGTCTGCTCCAAAGCATTGACAGTCAAAGTCTATTAATTTAGGAATGTCCTGCTTTTTTGCCGCTTGCATCTTTCTTTGAGTTGCGGGAAATGCAGCTTTTCCTTTCACCACCAGAAACTCAATGTCGGATTCAAAACCGAAGCCCTCGTAAAATTTGACTAGGTGCGGATAAGCGTAAAGCCCGATTGTCTCCACACCCTTGTTCCTCAAGTAGTCTATTGCTTTCTTTATCAGAAGGCTGCCAGCGCCCTCTCTTCTGACATCTTCTTCGACCACCAGATTGCCGAACCACCCCACCTTCCCAAAACTGACGCTCGTTGCTATTCCTAAACGCTTCTGACCGCGAAACAGAACGAAGCATCCTTGGGGCTCAAGCTTCACCATGAACTCAAAGTCCTCTATTGTCATGTTCCAGTTCATAGTGTTGGCAAGTTGAACCGCAAAAGGAAAATCGGCAACTCCCATTTTCTCCACATGAAGCATGTAACTATTTTCTCCCTCTAGGACATAAGCCTATGCAGTGCTCGAGTAAACTGCTCTTACGGTTCGCAAACCATGAAAGCACGCATAAACGAAACTCTTTATTTATTCCTTAAGGCTCCTATTAAAGGTGGAGACGTTTTATTGCACGTGCAAGATTGCTCTTGCCCTAGGTGAATAATTTAAGGTGAACAGAATTGCAGCAAAAACAGAAAGAATGGAGAACCAGGGCAATTATTTTAATCCTGATTTGGATACTCTTGCTCGCTGCTTCATTGTATTTGCTTGACCTGCTGCATACGATGTTTGTCAATAACCCTCAGGGTCAAGGTATTCTAAGCAGCGGTTGGGCAGGATACGTTGTTGCGTCAGATTTGGACAGACCCTACGAACAGGTGGTTGGCGTCAATGCCTCTTGGACAGTGCCTAGAATAGGCGTCTTCTCGTCGGATACCTTCTCCTCAGCGTGGATAGGCATTGGTGGACAGTTTGACAAAACGCTAATTCAGACTGGAACGGAGCACGACTCCGTAAACGGTCAGGAGTATTATTCTGCTTGGTATGAGTTATTGCCTGATAAGGCTGTCAGAATAACGGATATGCGCATTTCAGCGGGAGACCTAATTACAACGTCTATAACTCTGGTTGAATCGGATACGAATGAATGGGCCATACAAATCTACGATGTTACTAAAGGGAAAGGGTTCCACCAGACTTTCATATACAATTCTTCGCGTTTGTCAGCGGAATGGATAGTTGAGAGACCAACCGTAAATGACGAGGTCAGCATGCTATCGAATTTCGGAACCCTAACATTCAAGGATTCATATGTAAAAATCGGCGATAACGTTGGAAACATCAGCAGTTTTCCCTATTCCAAAATCATAATGACCAATGATCTGAGCCTGCAATTAGCCTCTGTCTCCCCGCTTAGTGCCGACGGCTCAAGTTTCAATGTGACCTACTTGAAAAGCGGTTAAGCGCAGAAACAGGCGAAGCCATGCAAATTCAAAATGGTGAAAAGGCGTTAGGTTTTATCAATGGAAATCTTGCTAGGGGTTTTATTTTACGACTTGCTTAATTATTCGCTTGAGCTCTTCTTCCGGCAATCCTTTTCGCAGTTGCCGCAACAATTTTTTGATTTCATAGAACGTGATCATCATTTCGCCTTTGTCTAATCTTTCTTGGCTTCTTCGCACTCTTCTGGCGATTTCGGTCACCTGCTCAGGTGTCGCTTTTATTCCATGCAGATCCAAGTAAGCCTGAACTGTGGCTTCTCCAAGATGCTTGCCCATGTACAGGGTCGTTTCTCTATCAAGCATTTTTGGGGGGAACGGCTCATAAGAAAGAGGATGCCCCAGCATTCCCTGAACCTGCTTGTCGGATGCGTGTGAGAAAGCGTCCTCGCCAACAATTGGCTTCTGAAACGCTAATGGCCAGGTGAAACTTTTCTCGACAAACTGGCTCAGGCGGTAAAGCTTGTGCGCGTCTATACCGGTATTTATTCCATAAAGCAGCTCTAGGGATACAACAACTTCTTCCATAGCCGCAAGACCTGTTCTTTCGCCGTATCCAGCGACACATACTTGTGGATACGTGATTCCTTCTTCTATGGCCGCGAGCGTGTTGGCAGTTGCCAAACCAAAGTCATTATGACATCTTATGGATAACAATAGGTTGTTTTTAGTTAGTTCAAGAAGGCCATCTCTAACTCTTGAAATGAGGTAGTGTGTTGACAAAGGTCTTAAAACGCCCCCGGTGTCCTCGATTACCAGACGGTCTGCTCCAGCTTCTATTGCGGCAGCGTAGATCTTTAATATGTCTTCAAAAGGAGTTCTCGAGGCGTCTTCGAGTATGAAGTTAACTGTAAAACCATGTTTCTTGGCGTATTCAACGCAGTCAACTGTCTGCTCTATGATCCGTTCTGCGCTGGTTTTGAGTACGCATTTTAGATTTAAGCTATTAAATGGCGTGGCTAATGCGATTTCTCGGATGTTAGAGTTCAAACAAGCGTCGATGTCGCTTATTTTCGTGCGTGCTGAAGCAGCTAATCTTGCCTGTGTGAAGGACTCGTTAGAGAGTCGTCTAACCGCTTCCTTTTCATCATCAGAAAAACCTGGAAAGCCAAGGTTGATGATTGAAACGCCCAATTCGTCCGTTGCCGTGGCTAATCTGACCCTTTCGGAGTATTTCATAAAAACGGTTGGCGTATTCTCGCTCTCTATTAGGGTTTCATCCCAAATGAAAACGTTTTTAGGCAATTTCGAAGGTAACGTTTTTCTAAAGCGGTTGTAGTTCTCTATCAAGTTTTGGGCTCGAAGTTTCCTGAATACTGTTTTCCTCACAAAACTCACCCAGTTATAAAAGCGCGCTTTATGACATTAAGTGTTTCAGCGATATTAAAGCTCGCGGTCACCTAGTTACTTGTATTCTCACAAATTTTGGCTGTAAAAAGTTTATATGGTCGACGTTTCAAGTATTCGTGGAGGTTTTACTTTGGTAAGCAACCCAAGTGCGATTAAACCTGGCGTTAAGAAGCCAGTTTTGAATAAAGACCTTGTTTCCAAGATTCTGAGAAATGTTACTGAGCAAGAAGGCTTTCATTTCTATCTAGCCATAGGAGAGCCAACTGGAGAAACGGCTGTTAGCTTGGCAGGTTTCGTCGAGAAAATGAAGGCTGTGGATGCGCGATCGGTTAATTTTCACTATCCTCGTAAAGACTTTGAGAAGTGGATACTTGAGGTCATCGGAGACCGAGAATTGGCTTTGAGGCTAGCAAGAATAGGTAGAACACGCGTGACCATAAAGGGTGAAGCCCTTAGGAATGAGATAATACGTGTAGTGAAAGTACGCTTGAACGAAATTAAACCGCCACCGCCAGCAACGTCAAAACCACCTGTCGTTGGTGGGGCATCAGGGACTGGAAGAACGAGCACGCTTTTTTAGCAGTACCAGCAAGAGAGTTGCTTATCTAACACTGCACACTAGCTGATAGTTATGTGGCTTGTGTAAATGGATGTACCAGAAGACTTTTTGTCCGCTACGCTTTTTCTTATTGTAAGCCACTAGGTGATTTCGCAGAATGAGTGAAACTGAAAGGCGGAAGAAAAAGCGGAAGAAGAAACGACAGTTTGTTATTCTGGAAGAGCAAGCAAAGGAGAGTGAGGTTGCTGAACTGGTTAAGGTTCTGGAAGAGCTGGAGAAGGAAGTAAAGCTTGTTGAGATTCAGGTTTGCCCGAAGTGTAAGAGCCCACGGGTGCGCAGGGTGAAAACGATGAGCGGGGATCTGTGGAGTCACTTGGGCTGGGTTCCGCCGAAGTTTGAGTGTGAAGCGTGCGGGTGGCGGGCGCGTTTGGTTTTGAAAGCAACGAACAAGCGGTTAAGCGTTAAGGATGTTGAGATAATTGCGGAAGCGTCCGAAGCCAGCAGTCAGTCATAAGCATTGAAATCTCCCATAAAACCACATGCATAGATAGAACTTGCCTTTTTTGGATTATTGCTTAGCTTAAAACCCTAACCAATATAGAATTATTCCGCCTGCAATCAGAAACGCTCCCGTATATATGTAAGATGGCCAGTCTGTTTGCTCAATCCAAGTTCGCGGGTTTAAACTCCAACTTTCTGGGTTATACTTTCGAGTGTAAATTCCAAAAAAGACGAGAAGGACACCTACTGCAACAACAATAACGGAAGCTAAAACCATCTCCAGCTACTCCCTGAAAACGAATAGTAATTAACGAAGATAAAATTTTCTGGGTGTGTTTAACGAGTTTGTGGAGTTTATTTGCCACATGCAAATCGCCCATCATCGCTAATTATCGGGAGCCTTTTGATGTTATTTTTCAACCACCCTATTTTCGCTGCTTTTCTTTGATCAAATTCTGGAATGTAAGGTTTTATGTCCAAGAGCGGCGTACCATCTATGATGTCAACATCCTGGACGTACAGTATATTATCTTCAATCTTTGTAAGGCGCACGATTGATATTCCAATAGGATTAGGTCTTGAGGGGGCGCGTGTAGAAAACAATCCGCGGAGGTTTTCATCCAAATATGGTTTTACAAGTAAAGAGTAGGGTCTTGATCGGTGAAAGTGACAAATTAGGATGATATGTGAAAATCCCTCGAGGTCTTTCAAGCCTTCGAGGTATTCGCGAGCTAACTCAATACTTCCTTTGATGCCTTTTGAAGCTACAGGTTGTATTGGAACATTTTGCGGTTTTTTAAATGGTGAATGTACAATTCCAATAGGTTTGTATCTAACTTCATTCATTAAATCTATCCCAGAATTTCTATGCGAAGGCTATGTTTAATTTTTTTGGGATCGGGATTAAATTTTAATACACATACAGTTGCTATGGACCAAAGCACCCAGTATGTTGCGGTCGACCTATGCTTAAAGAGTTTTACAAGAAAATATTTTATATGGGAAGCACTGATAGAATTTTCTGCTTTCAGATGACGCCCAGTATAAGCATAATACTTCCGACGTTTAATGAAGAAAGGGGTATTATCGAAACTTTAAAAAAAATAAACAAATTGGACCTCGACAAAGAGGTTTTGGTAGTTGACGGTTTGTCAACAGACAACACGGTAAAAAATGCTAATGCACATGGCGCCAGAGTTGTTTTTGAAAAGAGAAAAGGCAAAGGCATAGCCATGACTACAGGAGTGAAAAAGGCAAAATCAAACATGATTTGTTTCTTGGATGGTGATGGGACGTATCCTCCAAGATTCATACCGAAAATGCTAAAATTAATAAAAAATTGTGACGTGGTTGTTGCTTCGAGATTATTAAAAAAAGAAGGTGCTAACGATTCTATGAACACCTTCCTTCATTATCGCTTTTTCCCCTTTATCTTTAGAAACTACCTGAGAAAATTCAAAACTTCTGAGCCAATAACGGGTATGAGGTTATTGAGAAAGGAGACATGGAACAAGCTGAATTTGAAGTCCCATGACTTTTTGATTGAGACAGAGATGGAAGTCAAGATGGCGCAAAATAGAATGAAAGTAATTGAAATCCCAATTCCATGTATTAAAAGGGTGGGTCGCAGCAAATGGGACTCAAGTTGGGGAACTATGTGGAAAATCAGAAACTACATTAAAAGTAACGAGAAGTATCTGAAAGACTTGATTGTTGTCAAATATCTTTATGTTTAGCTCTCACAAACAGCTTTTGTAGTTTGGAACTAAAACTTGATCCACCACTAAACTAATGACTGGTGGCTATTGATTGATTTTGATCACAAAAATGGCAAAGCAGCTAGCATGCAGCTACACATATAACAAGTAGAACTTATTTCTAGAATTGGGGCTAGGAATTGTTGAAATAATAAAAAAGGGGGAAAGGCTGCGTAGTTTTTTAACAAGGCTTACTTGAGCTTTGGAGGTTTTAGGTAAATTTGGAGTTGTCCTTTTTTCACTTTTAGCTTTATCGTTTTGTTCGTTTTTCCTATGGCGGATACAGCTAGAAAGTTGCGTATTCCTCCTTTTCGAGTGCCTAGAGCCAGTTCAGCAGCATCTTTAGTGAGATCGACCTCAAGATGGGTAACTTTCCATGTGGAGGGGTCTATTATAACTTCTTTTACCTCACCTACTGTTAAGTCTTCGCAGATAACTTTTTTCCAGCGGATGTCTCTGCTTTTGATCGACATCTAAACCACCGTATTCCCTTTATTCGCTAAATAAATAAAAGATTTATTATTATTGACATAACAGTAACTTTGACTGCTACAAAAAATGGGGATTAAATTTTAATACGCTGTCATTATAAGAAAAAACCGCTCCAACAATTGGACTAAAGATAACGAAGCAAACTTGAAAGGGGTAACAGAGGCAAATTTGAAATGGAAAAGTGTCAGACAAATATAAAAAAGGATAAGGGATTTGGTGTCTGCAAGTTTTAGCTTGTGTAGTTTATTTCTCCTGTTTTTCGTGAGCTGCAACTTCTGGTTTTTGGCCACTTCCGCAAAAAGTATAAGCTAACAGCAACCGCAACAAACGATAGCAACACCACAACTCCTAAGCTAAAGCCCTCTGGTATTGGGGTGTCTGAATAATCTGAGATTAATCCCCATTCAGCTGGAACGTTTGGGTCACTGTCTGGTGCCCACGCTTGAACTCCCGCTTGGCTATTGCTTGCGTCGTAAACTGCAATTCTAACTCCATTTGGTGGCGCAGAAAAATATATAGTGCCTGTCTCTTTTAGTATGGAGAATTCTAGAATCCAGTGGGGTGTACTATCCCATGGAGAATCACTTATCGAATCAGCCCATTCTATTTCGCCTTCGTCTGGGGTAATTAAATCCCAGTCTGTTCCATTTCCTTCATAACATACTAGGCTCGTGTGTCCTATAATGTCTATCTTGTAATCGTTGGATTGAGGAGCAGTGCCCTCGCTATTGTCACTGTCAATGCAAATTTGCCAGTAGTCTTCAGCATCATCGGTGTCGTCATCGAAAATTTCGACAAGTATCTGCACGGCATAGTCAGTCACAACACCTGAGGTCATGTCAACATTCCATGTGAAATTAGCGTTGTCAGATATTTTCATTATTGGGCCGTCGGTCCATTCATCTCCAGAAGTCCATTCTCCATCAATGGTAGCTGGTTCGATACAAGGATACTCTATGAAAGAGTAGTCTGGGTTGCCCGCCTTGGCGATTCCTAGGATTATCAGCAATAGTATACTGCAAAGCATGAGCATTGTAAAAGCAACAAACAAAACTCTCTTCAACCTTCTCTAATCTCCTTTTATTGGCTAATCTACTTATTAGATTCAGAAGCTTTAAATTTTTTTGTATATTTCAATAAGCGCGCGCCATCTTAGAAAAGTTGCAGATTCAAGAAATTAATTAGAAAAACCAAAGTTTTCAAAAAATTAGGATAAGACAAACGAATGCGGGTTATGCTGTCTTCTGCAACAATGAACCAATACATATAAAAGATGACTGAAACCTCATACGTTAAAACACTTCACTAACACCAGAGGAAAACAAAAATGAAAAAGCCAACAGTTTTTGCGTTAGTCAAGGTTTCTTGACAAACAATAGCAGTTCACTCTATGCCTCACTCTATATAAAGGGGGATTATAGTCTTTTCCAAGCATAAAAGAGACTAAGAAGCATCAACACCGTGAACTTTATGAATGAAATAGGGCGAAACAGGGTAAAAACATATATCTCTTTATTTGTCCTTTTACTGCGCACATTAAAGGCGAAATTATGAACTTAACAGATAAAATTCAGAGGCTTAAGAAAGACAAGAAAGCTATAATTCTAGCGCATAATTATCAGAGACCAGAAGTTCAAGATATTGCTGATTATGTGGGTGACAGTATTGAATTAAGCCGTAAAGCTATGCTGGAGCATGAAGCGGAGATTATTGTCTTTGCAGCTGTTGATTTTATGGCGGAATCTGCTACAGTGCTTAACCCCGCAAAAAAGGTGCTTCTTCCTTCTTTGGGTGCGCGTTGTCCGATGGCGCAGATGCTTACTGTAGATGAAATCAAGCGGTTGAAGGTTCATTATCCAGATGCTCCTGTTGTGCTTTACGTGAACACTTTAGCATCGTCTAAGGCTTACTGCGACATCTGCTGTACCAGTGCTAACGCTGTGGAAGTGGTTAACTCGTTGGATGCAGACACTATACTTTTCGGTCCAGATCGCAACTTGTCAGAGTATGTTGCAGAGAAAACTGGAAAAACTTTGATTCCGATCCCGGAATGGGGTTTCTGTCCGACGCATCTGCTTTTTCAGCCTGAAGACGTTATCGTGCTGAAACAGCGGTATCCAGGCGCAGTTGTCATGGTTCACCCGGAATGCAGCGCTGAAATGCGTCGAACAGCTGACTTCGTAGGCAGCACCTCAAAAATGTGTCGTTACGCACGGGAAACCTCAGCCAAAACCATAATTGTTGGCACTGAAGAAGGGCTTCTGCATCGTCTGCGGAAAGAGAACCCGGAAAAACAGTTTGTCGTAGCTTACAAGGATGCGGTTTGCCCCAACATGAAGTTGACGACGCTTGACCGTCTTTATGCTTCGTTGAAAGAAGAGAAACATGTGGTTGAGGTTCCAGAGGTCATAGCTAGAAAAGCCAGAGCTGCACTAGAGCGAATGTTTGAGATAAAGAGCTGAAGCTTAGACGGAAACGATCATAGCTTTGAGGATTTTTACGCCTCTTTTAGTGGTTAACTCATCGCTTAAATGTCGAATCTCAGATGCCTTGCCTTTCACCGCTATAGCTTCTAAACAGTCTCGTTCGCCTAGGTGAATGTGCATTGTGGACGAAATAAGCTCGGAGTGATGATGCTGTGCCTCAGTTAGTTCACGTTCCAAGCCTCTTACTTCGTGGTCGTAGACCATTAGCAAGATCCCTGTTTGGCTGGTTTTTTCTTCTTCTTGGAGCCATTTTCTTTCGGAAACGAATAGCCTAACAGCGTCTTGGATGGCTTTGCTGCGGCTTTCGTATCCCATTTTGGTGGTGATTTCGTCGAATTCTTTCAGGAGGTCTGGGGGGAATGTTACGCCTACTCGGACGATTTTTGTCATGTGAGTCACATGGAATAATGTTGGGTGTTTGACCTAAAAGCTTTTATACTTATGGTAATACTAAAACGCGTAAAAGTGTTACTGGAGTTGATGGCGTGCATATCCCAGACGGACTAATTGCTACAAACGAACCAACAAGCCTGACAATCGCAATAGGCATGTGGATAGTAACCATAGCTTTTCTCGGCTGGTCATGGAAAAAAGCGAAAACCACCTATTCCCGCAGCATAACCGCGTTGCTGGCGATTTCAAGCGCCTTCGTTTTCGCGGCGCAAATGATAAATTTTCCAATAGCTTTCGGCACAAGTGGGCATCTGGTAGGTGGCACTTTCCTGGCAGTGCTGCTAGGACCGCACGCTGCAATGCTTAGCATGACCATTGTTTTGCTGATGCAAGGGTTTTTCTTTGCGGACGGCGGCATACTTGCGTTCGGAATGAACGCGTTCAACATGGCGGTTATCGGCGGCTTAAGCTTCTTCCTGATAAAGCTGCTCACGAGAGGTTCAACTGAAAGCAAACGTTTAATCCCAAGCGTTTTCGCGGCGTCTTGGCTTTCTGTGATGGTTGGAGCTTTGCTTGCTGCTTTGGAAATTAGCCCTGCTTTTGCAGGCGGTGTCGCGGTTACAATGCCTTCAATGCTGTTTTACCACGCCATAATCGGATTAGGCGAAGGAGCCATAACCGCAGTGCTCATCTCGTCGATTCAGCGGATGCAACCTGCCATAATGGGTGGGTTGACGCTTTTGAAGGAGAAAACGAAACTATGAACAAGCACCTTGCAGTAATAGCAGCTATCATGGTTTTTCTCGCGGTTTTCATTCCCTTAGCTTCAAGCAGCCCTGACGGATTAGAGCGTGTAGTTGAAACTTTCGGGGTAGAGGAGCATACGCCATTCTGGAACGGAATAATGTCCGACTACGCCATAGAAGCAATTGCAGACCCTTACGTTTCCACTTTGCTAGCAGGTGTCTTCGGAACCTTACTGGTACTGCTGGCAGGCTTGCTGCTCGGAAAAATGATGAAGCCGAAAACCCAAGTTTCAGAATAAACAAAGCCGTTTGTTTTCAGTCGCAGCGTTTACCAGAAAAACAAAGCATCGGCTGTACTGATGTGCTCGGAAAAGACTATAGCACCCTCTTATATAGTTTGGAAGACGCAGTTTCGTCTGGCGTTTTCCATCATGGCTTTGGTTACCGAACAGACAATACCATAGACCCCTCAAT
>SMTZ1_10008087_pt1 | contig 10518 bp, 16 predicted proteins | sample DeeMarSWOR136_30_FD_25667 | JGI IMG/M metagenome (IMG submission 25667) | reverse complement strand
GTCGGTTTAGGGGCGGCGGGGCAAGAAAAATTTACCGTTTCATCGATTTTAAGCGTAACAAAGACGGTGTCCCTGCAAAAGTGGCAACGGTTGAATACGACCCTAACAGGAATTGTTTTATATCCCTGTTGCACTACGCCGACGGCGAAAAAAGATATATATTGGCACCGATGGGTATAAAGGCTGGTGCCAGGGTAGAAAGTGGCACCTCTTGTGAGCCCAGGATTGGTAATGCGATGCCGCTCGAGTTGATTCCTGCCGGCCTTGAGATTCATAATATCGAACTGACCGCTGGTCAGGGCGGCAAGTTGGTCAGAGGTGCCGGCAACGCTGCAAAAATTGTGGCCAAAGAGGGTGATTGGGTCACCATTGTTTTGCCGAGTGGTGAAATGCGGATGGTTCGTAAAGAATGCCGGGCGACAATTGGCCAAGTGAGCAATCCGGACCACCAGAATATTAAGATAGGCAAGGCGGGGCGAAAGCGCCATATGGGGCGCAGGCCCCACGTAAGAGGCGTGGCGATGAACCCCGTCGCTCACCCAATGGGTGGCGGAGAGGGGCATCGAAGCGGCGGGCGGCATCCCTGTTCGCCAGCGGGTGTACTGGCAAAAGGCGGAAAAACGAGGAATCCACGAAATCCAAGTAACAAGAGAATTATTCGAAGGCGCAAAAAATAGAAAGTAAGAACAATGGGAAGATCCCTCAAAAAAGGACCATTCGTTGATGAGAAGTTGTTTATAAAGGTCAATAAGCGAATTGAGTCTGGTTCTCGTGAGCCAATAAAGACCTGGGCAAGAAGGTGCACGATAATTCCTGAATTCGTGGGCTTTACATTTATGGTCCATAACGGCAAAGTCTTTAATAAGGTTTTTGTTACCGAGGATATGGTTGGGCATAAGCTGGGCGAATTTTCGCAGACGCGAATTTTTAAAGGGCATTCGAGCAAAAAAATAAAATGATAATTACGCAATACGCAGTATGAGGTATGTTAAGTTCTAATAAGTTAAAAGAGCTTTGTCGGCAACGACAGATGGATATAGAGCAGTTGTCAGGTCAGCTTGTCAGAGGAGGACTCAACAGGAAAGAAGCGACAGTGGCTGTTAAAAACTGGCAAAAAGGCCTTCTTAAGCCCATACCCGGTAGGGATGATATTCGTCGTCTGGCAGCTGCCTTATCTGCTGAGGTAAATGATTTGGTCGAATGGCGTTCGTCTTATCGATTTGCTCCGCTTTCGGCCAGCAAGGCCAGGTTGGTTACGCAATTGATTGTTGGCCGAAACGTCCAGGACGCAATGGATATCTTGAAGTTTACAAGAAAACGTGCTGCAACAATGATTAACAAGGTTCTAAAAAGTGCCATCGCAGATGCTGATGAGCAACAGGCTGATGTTGATAGTCTCTACGTAAGTTGCGCGCGGGTTGACGATGCAGGAGTCCGCATCGGCACGAAGAGATGGATACCAAAAGATAGAGGCAGAGCGCATCCTATTCGCAAAAAGGCCTGTCACATATACGTAACAGTGGCACAAGCATAAGGGCAGGCCTATGTTATCAGGGTAGCAGGTTATCAGGCGAGTTGATTTCCTGATGTGCTTGCCCAAGGCAAAAGTAAAAGGAGAAATATACATAATACGAGCTTATGGGTCAGAAAACATCGCCAATAGGTTTTAGAACAGGAATAACGCTCGGATGGCAGAGCACCTGGTTTGCTTACAAAGCTGATTACGGTAATTTTCTTGTCGAGGACCAGAAAATTCGCAGATTTATTGACAGGAAATATAACCGTCAGATGCCTAAAGGTGCAGTGGCAAAGATTGAAGTGGTCCGGACACCCAACGAAGTAAAATTGACACTGCACAGTGCTCGGCCCGGCGTGGTTATTGGTCCAAGAGGTGGTGAAGTCGATAGGTTGCGAGAAGAGCTTGAAGAGATAATAGGCCGAAAGGTGAGCGTCAATGTTATCGAAATAAAAGAGCCGGACCTCAATGCTACTTTAGTAGCCGAAGCCATTGCCGAACAGCTAAGTAAGCGAGCCTCATTTAGGCGGACGATGAAGCAGTATTGCGAATCGACAATGAACGCTGGCGCTAAAGGAGTTAAGATTATCTGCGCCGGACGGTTGGCAGGATCAGAAATGGCGCGTAGAGAAACACAGAAGCTTGGTAGCATCCCGCTGCATACTGTGGATGCCAATGTAGATTATGCTGTAGCAGTATCCAGAACAACATACGGAGCAATTGGCGTTAAAGTTTGGATTTATAAAGGCAAATTCGGCGAAGAAATGGAGCCGAGGTTGCGTCGCCGGCGTCGTCCCCTGCCGCCCCGGGATAAGGCAAATCTATGGAGCAGGGGTAGGTCTGAAGCTGCGCCGGCACAAGATGACAAAAGCGCTGCCAGAGCTGATGTGCCTGCTTCGCCGGAACAAGATGAGAAGCCCAAAGCATGACGCGTGAAGCGAAAAGCGAGATACGAGATTTGTAAGGGTCTGAAAAATGGCGATGATGCCGAAAAGAGTTAAACACCGTAAGAGTCAGCGCGGCAAGATAAAGGGCAGAGCTTGCCGAAGCAATTTTGTAGCGTTTGGCGAGTACGGCTTGCAGGCTTTGGAACAAAGCTGGATAACCGCCAGGAACATTGAAGCTGGACGGGTTGCGGCAACCCATTTTTTGCATCGTGAGGGCAAAGTCTATCTTAGAATATTCCCGCACAAACCGGTAAGTGCCAAGCCTTTGGAAACGCGAATGGGCAAAGGTAAAGGTGAGCCCGAATTTTGGGTTGCCAGAGTCAGGCCGGGACAGGTTTGCTTTGAGATTGGCGGAGTAAGTGAGGGTGTGGCAAAGCAGGCGTTGCGCAGAGTTGCTCATAAAATGCCGATTAGGTGCAGATTTGTTAAACGAAGGCATTCATTGTAAAAGAGGAGCTTTAGATGAAAGCGCAGCATTACCGTGAGATGAGTCCGGACGAGCTCGAGAGCAAGCTGGAAGAACTCCAGAGGCATTTGTTTGATTTGCGCTCGCAGGCGGTTACAGAAAAACTGGAGAATTCCAAAGCCGTGACTAATGTCAGACGTGATATTGCCAGGATTAAGACGGTAATGCGTGAGGGACAGCAAACGCGATAAAGGGTATTTGTGTGTCCCATGCAATAAAGTTAAAAAATAGGAACACGTTTGGAAACGCTGAAAGGAAACGATGGTTTGCCACCGGCGTTGGCGAAAAGGGAATCGATTGTGCAGGATAGAAGATTAAAGACTTTAACCGGTGTGGTAATAAGTAAAAGCGGTGACAAGAGCGTCAAGGTTGCAATTGACTTCAAGGTCAGGCATCCAAAATATGGCAAATATGTAAAGCGAAGAACATCGCTCGGTGTTCACGACGAGCATAACAGGTGCGGTGTCGGTGACGTCGTTGAAGTTTCGCAATGCAGGCCTCATAGCAAGACCAAGAGTTGGCGTCTTGTCAGTGTGTTAGAAAAGTCAGTTCAGCAATAAAAGAGCGAAGCGAAATATGGGATACTGGTAAGAAAGTGATTCAGCAGGAAACAATGTTGGATATAGCCGACAACTCAGGTGTGAAGTTGGCATTGTGCATCAGGGTTCTTGGAAAAAGTGGAGCCCGTGGGAGATTTACCCGGTCGGTGGCTACCATAGGTGATGTTGTTTGTGTCGCGATAAAAAAGTCTCTGCCGACGTGCCAATTGGATGATAAGAAAGTGCACAAATGTGTTATTGTTCGCACCAAAAGTCCCGTCAAACGGGTTGACGGAAGCTATGTAAGGTTTGATAGCAACGCTGCGGTGATGATTGATAACGAAGGTAATCCGATAGGAACGAGAATTTTCGGTGCGGTTGCTCGTGAGCTTCGTGAAAAAAACTATATGAAAATTATTTCGCTTGCAAGCGAGGTAGTATAGAAAGTTCAAAATGCAAAAAGCAGAGTGTAAGGTGCAGAAAGAAAACGAGAAAAATTTTGATATTTGATTTTAAGATGGCCCTACATATAAAAAAAGGTGATATGGTTGAGATTATAGCCGGTGACCATAAAGGTGCCACCGGTAGAGTGCTGCGTGTCATACCCGAAAAGAGTAAGGTAGTGGTTCAGGGTCACAATATAGCAAAAAAGCACGTTCGGCCTTCGCGCAGAAATCCCCAGGGAGGACGCATTAGTGTTGAACAGCCGATTCATATAAGTAATGTGCTACCGATAAATCCGAAAAGCTCGAGAGGCAGCAGGGTTCATTATCAGGTAGAAGGGGATGGGAGTAAAAAACGAGTTTCTGCTGACGGCAGCGAAATTGGTATTGTTAGAAAGGCAAAGTAGCGAGTAGCGAATCGAACGACGACTCACAAAATATGGCACGTTTAAAAGATTTATATAAGTCCAAGATAGTTTCGGAGTTGACTAAGGAATTTGACTACAAAAATCCTATGGCTGTGCCACGGATGGAAAAGGTCGTTGTCTCTATGGGCGTGGGAAGGGCGACTCAGGACAAGAAATTTCTGGAACTTGCTAAAAAGGACCTGATGATGATTACCGGCCAAATGCCGGTCGTATGTAAAGCGAAAAAAAGTGTCTCGAATTTCAAAGTTCGGGCGGGAGACAAAACCGCTTTAAAAGTTACTGTCCGGGGCGTGCGGATGTATGAATTTATGGATAGACTCATTAGCCTTGCAATCCCGCGAGTAAGAGACTTTCGAGGCCTCGCCCCAGACAGTTTTGACGGCAGAGGCAATTACTCAATGGGTCTGACCGAGCAGGGTGTTTTTCCCGAAATCGACGCTGCAAAGATGGAGTTTCAGCAAGGTATGAACATAACCTTTGTAACGACAGCAAATACAGATGAAGAAGCACGGGAGATGTTGGTTCTGTTTGGTATGCCATTTAAGGGGCGTGTGGATGTCGACTAAAGCACTGGAAAACAAGGCAGAAAAGAAGCAGAAATTTCGCGTTAGACAATATACGCGTTGTCAGCTTTGCGGAAGAGCCAAAGCTGTTTATCGCAAGTTCAAAATCTGCCGGATTTGCTTTAGGACATTAGCTAACGAAGGAAAAATTCCAGGAGTGAGAAAAGCCAGTTGGTGAATTGAATCACGAAACGAGAGATATGAGATTATGAGTTTAAGTGACCCAATAGCAGATATGCTGACAAGAATTCGCAACGCTGTGCGAATAAACAGAAAGCAGGTTAACATTAAAGCATCAAATATCTGCGAAGGCATAGCGGCTGTACTCAAGCAGGAAGGTTACATTGAAGATTTCGACCGAATCGATGACAGCAGGCAGGGAATACTAAGAGTTACTCTAAAGTACGACCAGGTTGGTAAGCCTGTTATTAGTGAAATAACGAGAATAAGCAAACCTGGCAAAAGAATTTATTCATCTGTTGAACAATTACCGCACGTTTTAGCCGGTTACGGTATAGCAATTGTTTCGACAAGTAAAGGAGTAATGAGTGATAGAAGCTGCCGCAAGGCCAAGGTAGGCGGCGAGATACTCTGTACGGTGGGCTAATGAGTCGTATTGGGAAAAAACTGATTATTATCCCTGAGGGGGTAAAGGTCGAGCAGAAGGATACGTGTGTTAAAGTTTCAGGTCCGCTCGGCAGTATGCAGATGGACTGTCACCCAAGGATAAAGGTGAAAATTGACGGTTCTGCTGGGAAAGTATCGGTTGAAAATGAACGTCCCAAAATTCGTCAGGACAAGCAGTTACACGGCACAATGCGTGCCTTGATTGCCAATATGGTGGCTGGTGTCAGCAAAGGTTTTGAAAAGAAAATGGAAATATACGGCACCGGCTATAGTGTCAGAGAGGCTGGAGGCAAGCTGATTTTCCAGGTTGGCTTCTGCCATCCGGTGGAGCTGATGATACCGAAGGGTATAAAAGTAAGTATTGAGGTGGCTGCAACCAGAGGCAATGAAGTTCCCGCCAGGTTCACGCTTTCTGGTATAGACAAGAGTCTGCTGGGGCAGTTTGCTGCTGATGTGCGAAAAGTAAAGCCGCCAGAACCCTACAGAGGAAAGGGTATCCGGTATGCTGATGAACATGTAAGACGCAAAGTCGGCAAAGCATTTACCTCAGGAGCAGTCTAAAAGCGTGAGGCGAGATATGAAAGGGACGCCGAACGCAACGAAGGGCGTTTGAGAATCCGGATACGAAATATGAGAATTGACAGGGAAAAAAGGGCAGCACTGAGGCGCAAATATCACGTGCGAAGGAAGGTTTTTGGAACACCCGACAGGCCGCGACTGTCGTTATTTCGTTCAAACAGACATATTTACGCCCAGATTATAGACGATGTTGCAGGAGCGACACTTGTTTCGGCAAGCACAAGAGGTAAAGGTATGCGGGACCAATTGTCTAATTGCGGTGACAAAAAGGCCGCCCAAATCATAGGTGAAGCGGTCGCAAAACAGGCGCTTCAGGTCGGTATTAAGTGCGTCTGCTTTGATAGAAATCGCTATAAGTTTCATGGCAGAGTAAGGGCTCTTGCCGAAGCGGCAAGAAAAGCCGGGCTGGTTTTTTAACGTAATACGAGATTGTTTTGGAGGAAAGAAATTGGCAGCAGAGGTGGTTGAATTTTCCGGTCGGGAAGAAAGCCCGTTGGAAGATACGGTCGTAAAGGTATTTCGCTGTTCCAAGGTGGTCAAAGGTGGCCGGCGGTTCAGTTTTGCGGCATTAGTTGTAATTGGTGACCGCGCAGGCATGGTGGGTATCGGTTATGGTAAGGCCAATGAAGTCCCGTTGGCAGTTGAGAAGGGCATAAAAGATGCCAAAAAATCTTTGCACAAAATAGCTTTGGTTGGCCGGACAATCCCGCATCAGGTCAACGGCAGATACAGAGCTACAAAGATAACCCTGGTTCCAGCCAGCCCCGGCACTGGCGTTATTGCCGGCTCCAGCGCTCGAGCAGTCCTCGAATATGCCGGTGTGCAGGATGTTCTTACAAAAGTTTACGGAAGTACCTCTGCTAAGAATGTTGTCAAAGCCACGTTGGATGGTTTGTTGAAATTGCGCAACAAAGAAATGGTCGAATCTCTTCGTGGCGTAGAAGTTGAAGTGATAAAAAGATGGTAAGGTGGTGATGATTTAGATGTTGAATTATGAAATAACTACTGTTGCAGGTAAACATAAAGCTCGCAGGCGTGTTGGCAGGGGCACCGGCACCGGGCATGGTAAAACCTGTGGTCGCGGCCACAAGGGCAGCCTTAGCAGGTCCGGCTCAACTTCAATATCGCTTTATGAAGGCGGCCAGATGCCTTTGTTTCGCCGGCTACCCAAACGTGGTTTTAGTAATAAAAGTAACGCAATGCGTTACGAAATTGTCAATGTATCCCAATTGGAGAGATTTGACGATGACGCTGCCGTCGGGGTAGAGCAATTATCCAATGCCGGCCTGATTGATAGCTGCGAAAGTAAAGTCAAGATTCTCGGTGGCGGTGAACTGACGAAAAAGCTGCAGGTAACAGCTCATAAATTTAGCAAAACCGCCGAGCAGAAAATTGTGGCTTCTGGTGGGATGGCAAATCTCGTGAAGCGTCATGCGTGAAGCGTGAAGCGAAAAACGAGAGAGACCCCAAATGGGCCCTGCTTTGCGGGGGCCCAATGAAGGGTGTTTGGGATACGAGGTACGAGATATGTTTGGAACAATATTTAACATATTCAGGATTTCCGACTTGCGCAACAAGGTCCTTTTTACTGTGGCGCTGCTGATGGTATACAGGGTTGGTTTTCATATTCCCGTTCCCGGTTTCGACCAGTCGAAGATAGCTGAGGTTACCAGGTCAAGAGACACAGAGAGTCCCTTGGGTAGAGCTGCTGAATATATGCAGATATTCACCGGTGGAACCCTGGATAAAAGCAGCGTGTTTGGTTTGGGGATTATGCCCTATATTACCGCCTCGATTATTCTTATGCTACTTGGTGAGGTTGTTCCAGCTTTGAAAAAACTGCGTCAGGAAGGCCAGACCGGTTACAAAAAGATACAGGAATATACCCGTTACTTAACAGTGCTGATATGCGTTATTCAATCGGTAATGTTTATGAAGTGGTTAGGAGGAGGTGGATTGACCTATGCAGGTATGCAAACTCAGGCTATGATAATGGGTGTTGTGGCTATGACTGCCGGCACCATCTTCTTGATGTGGCTCGGTGAGCAGATAGATGAATACGGCATAGGTAATGGAATTAGCTTGATAATTATGGCCGGCATCATAGCTCGGATGCCGTGGGCCATCCAATTGCTTTGGCAGAATGTCGACTTCAGAGTTGGTGCGCCGGTTGGCACAATAGGCCCGGCGAAGATATTGTTCCTGGTAGCAGCGTTCGTATTCGTTGTTGCCGGCGCAATAATAATAACTCAGGGCCAGCGGCGGATACCGATTCAGCAGGCAAAGCAGATGCGAGGACGCCGAATGTACGGCGGACAAAGACACTATTTGCCGCTGCGGGTCAATCATGGAGGAGTGATGCCGATAATCTTTGCGTCAAGTTTTATGATTTTCCCGCCGGTGATAATTGGCCAGTTGGCGAAAATTCCGAGTCTCGCAGATTCAGGATTTCTTGGTAGTTTGGAAAGTGCCTTGAGCCATCATGCTTATACCTATAATATCTTGTATATGTTATTGATATTCTTATTCACTTATTTTTGGGTAACGGTACAGTTTCAGCCGAAAGAAATGGCCAAAAATTTACGGGATTCGGGAAGTTTCATCCCCGGACTTCGGCCCGGACGCAGAACCGCTGAATATTTGGAAACTGTAATGACCAGAGTTACTTATTTTGGAGCTGCATTCCTGGCTATAATTGCCGTTGTGCCGTCGGTGATTTCAATATTATTAGGAATTGATTGGCGAGTAGCAACGTTCTTGGGCGGCACTGGCTTATTGATAGTTGTCAGTGTCTCGCTGGACCTGGTTCAGAAAATCGAGGCCAACCTTTTGATGCGCAGCTATGAGGGCTTCAGTGGAACCGGCAGGATAAAAGGAGCTTATGCATGAGGATAGTTTTGTTGGGCGCTCCCGGTGCAGGCAAGGGGACCCAGTGTAAGCGCATTGTTGGCCGATATGGTCTGCTCCATTTATCCAGTGGCGATATCTTAAGGCAGCAAAGAGCGGCAGATACCGAGCTGGGAAGAAAAGCTCAGAGTTATATGGATTCAGGCGTACTTGTTCCTGATGATGTAATAGTCGAGATGATGGCTGGTGCAATAAGCAAAGCGCCGGAGTCCGGTTTCGTATTGGATGGTTTTCCAAGGACCGTTAATCAGGCCGCCGAGCTTGACAAATCATTGGCTTCGGCGGGCCAAAGAATAGACGCTGTTTTGAATTTGAAAATAGATGACCGGATAATAGTTGGACGAATGACCGGCAGAAGAAGCTGTCTTAAATGTGGTGCGGTTTACCACATTGAAAACTTAAAGCCGAAGGTCGAAGGAATATGTGATAACGACGGCACTGAACTTATTCAACGGCCTGATGACAGAGTTGAAGTGGTGATGAGTCGGCTTAAGACCTATCACTTGCAGACAGAGGCGGTGGTGGATTACTATAAGAACAACAACACCGTTTATGATATTGATGCTAACAAAAGTGCCGACGAGGTAAGCACTTCTGTTTTCGAGAAGTTGGATGCTCTCGTCTCGGTTTAGAAGAGATTATTAATATTAGTTAATTAAATGGCTATAACGCTTCGCAGCCGAAGAGAGATTGAGTTAATCCGTAAAGCGGGTGCTGTTGTAGCCGATGTTCTTTCAAAATTGCAAGAGATTGTAAAGCCGGGAGTGACTACCGGCCGGTTGGATGCTGCAGCTTTGCAAATGTCTGCCGATGCCGGAGCGGAGCCTCTGTTTAAGGGCGTTCGCAGCCCAGTCGCTCAAATTCCGTTTCCTGGTGCGATTTGCACCTCGGTAAATGAGCAGATTGTTCACGGAATTCCTTCCGAGGCCGTTGTGCTTAAGGAAGGCGATATCCTGAGTATTGACTTTGGTGTCAGACTTGACGGCTATTGTGCAGATGCCGCTGTTACGATTGGTATAGGTGAAATTTCTGAGGATAAACGCAGACTTATGGACGTGACCAGGCGTGTCCTCGATATAGCGATATCAAGGGCTGTGCCGGCTGTTAAGTGGAGCCAGGTAGCTGCAGAGATGCAAAACTATGCTGAAGCAGCCGGCTTTTCGGTAGTGAGAGATTTTGTTGGGCACGGCATTGGCAGAGAAATGCATGAGGAGCCGAGAGTGCCCAACTTTGTCAGTGATGAGTTGTTGGCAGATGATGTTGTTCTGACCAAAGGTATGGTTGTAGCGGTGGAGCCGATGATTAATGTTGGCGCCAGCGCTGTGCGAACGCTGGAAAATGGATGGACAGTGGTGACAGGAGATGGAGAATGCTCAGCTCATTTTGAGCATACAATTGCGCTGGTGGAAGATGGTTGTGAGGTACTGACGGTGAAGTAAGGATAGCGGATAGGAAAAGAAAAACTAAACGCTAATTATGGCAAAGAAGAACACAATAAGATTG
>SMTZ1_10008086_pt1 | contig 10518 bp, 8 predicted proteins | sample DeeMarSWOR136_30_FD_25667 | JGI IMG/M metagenome (IMG submission 25667) | reverse complement strand
GCGGGCGGGGTGTTCGGGGCAGCGAATGTGGCGGACCTCCTCATCTCGAGATGGTCCTGAGAGATGTGCAGACGGATTAGATGAGAAAAGCGGCTGGACTTGTGCGCGCGGCGAGACCGGCGACGACGCTCGCCACCTTGATCACACCGGGAGCGTCGGCCTTCCTCGCCGCGGGACAGGTACCTCCCCTGCGGAAGAGAGTTGGCGGCTTCGTGGCGGCAACGGTAATCGCCAGCGCGCGCATCTTCAACGATGTGTGCCGCGGCGAGACGGACTGGTTGGGCCGGCGCACGCGGATGCGGTCATTGGCGAGGGACACCCGGGCCGCTCGCCCCGCGCTCATCTGGCTCTCCAACGAGCAAACCAAGGAGCACTACTGTGGAAATCACTGAACTCGATCCCACCTTCAAGTTCGATGTGACTCGGGAACCGGGCGGGGAGCAACTCATGCGCTGCTTCGCCTGCGGCACCTGCACGGCGAGCTGTCCGGTTCGCGAGATCGACGAGAAGTTCAATCCCCGCCGGATAATCCGCATGGTGCTGCTCGGCATGCGGGAGGAGGTGTTGTCGAGCCAATTCATCTGGCTCTGCTCCACCTGCTATGCGTGCCAGGAGCGCTGTCCGCAGGACGTGCGGATCACCGAGCTGATGTCTGCGATAAAGAACCTCGCAGTCAAGGAGGGTCACCTTCCTGCCGCATACAAGATGCAGCTCGAGCTCATCCGGAACATGGGGCGGCTGTACGAAATCGATGAGTTCGACAACAAGAAGCGCAGCAAGGCCGGTCTGCCCGAGCTCGAGAGCACAAACGAAGATGTGAAGAAGATATTTGTCATGACCGGTGCCGATCGTCTGATCGGGGGAGAGGAAGGAGGTGGAGAATGAAATACGCCTTCTATCTCGGATGCGCTGCCCCGGTGAGAGGACGACACTACGAGATGTCAACCCGGAAAATAGCTGAAGGGTTGGGGATCGAGCTCGTCGATATCCCCGAGTTCTCCTGCTGCGGGTTCCCGATCAAGGGGGTCGCTCACGATACGTTCTTCCTGCTGTCAGCGCGAAATCTCGCCCTTGCAGAGAAGCACGGCCTGAACATTATGACGATCTGCAACTCCTGCACCGGCGTGATGACGGAGGTCAACCATGAGCTGCGGGAGAACGAGGACCTGAGGAAGAAGACGAACAAAGCACTCGCCGAGTTGGGGTACGAGTATAAGGGCAACGTGGAGGTGAAGCACCTCATACGGGTGCTGTACGAAGATGTCGGCGTCGAGAAGATCAAGGAGAAGGTGAAGGTTGACGTCGCCGCCTGGAAGCTTGCGCCCCACTATGGATGTCACTTCGCCAAGCCATCGGTGGCATACAATCGGTTCGAGGATCCGGAGTACCCTCGTATCCTGAGGGAACTCATGAGCGCAGCCGGAGTTGGCGTGGTCGATCACGATCGGGACAAGGCGTGCTGCGGCGGCGCCATCCTGGCGGTCGATGAGAATATCGCCCTTAAGATGGCCGGCAAGAAACTCGAGAGTGTTGCAGGCGCAGATGGTGATGGGATCTGTCTTCACTGCACGTTCTGCTGTGTGATGTACGACGATAATCAGAGCAAGATCAACCAGGCGATCGGACAGGAGTACGTCATTCCAATCCTCTACTATCCGCAGGTTCTTGGTATGGCGATGGGCTATGATCCCAAGGATCTCGGCCTGAAGATGAACCGCGTGAAGACGAAGGAGTTGCTCGCCAGGCTCGAGTCGTGATGGGATCGGCATGCAGCCGGAAAAGGTGGAGCGATAGTGATGACGCAGGATAGCAGCGGAAGCGGACGGGTGTTGGTGATCGGTGGAGGCATCGCAGGGTTGACTTCTGCGCTCCAGCTGGCTCGCAGCGGCCAGGCCGTCGATCTCGTGGAGCGGGACACAGTGCTCGGCGGCCATGCCATGCTCTTCACGTGTAAGGCGACAGATCGTTGCCAGAAGTGCACTGTCTGCATGGTCAACGACCGCATCAGGGAGATACTGGATGAACCGCTGGTGCGCGTCCGAACCGGACAGGAAGTAGTCGGCGTCGAACGAGCTGACGGCCGGTTTCAGGTGCGGCTGAAGAGCGCGGGAGCTCCCGTCGATGCCGCGAAGTGTATCGCCTGTGGACTGTGCACTGAGGAGTGTCCGACGACACCGGAACCCTCCATATCTCTCGCTTCCGATCAGGGGATGCCACGTGTGTACCGGGTGAGTGAAGAGACTTGTCTCGTCTATCTGGGCAAGGAGTGCGAGCGGTGTGTGGCGGTCTGTCCGACAGAGGCGATTGCCTTCGGCAGAGAGAGGGAGATAGCCGAAGAGACGTACGGCGGGATCATCGTCGCGACAGGGTATCGGCCGTTTGCCGCAGAGAGGCTGACGCAATACGGGTACCGGCATTTTCCCGATGTGATCACCGGGCTCGATCTCGAGATGCGGCTCCGGCGTGAAGGAAGGCTCACCCGGCCGTCTGACGGCTCGGTGCCCAAGCGGGTGGCATTTATCCAGTGTGTGGGATCGAGAGACGTAAAGCACAACCGCTACTGTTCTCGAGTCTGCTGTGCCTACGCCGTACGGTGCGCGAACAAGTTGAGTTATCTGGAGCCCGAGAGTGAGATTGCAATCTTCTATATGGATCTTCAGGCGTTCGGAAAGGATTTCGCGGGGTGGCGCGACAGGCTGCGAGGCCGCGTCCGTCTCGTGCGGAGCCACCCGGCGTTCATCGAGATGGCCCCCGAGGGAGGACTGAGGCTGGCCTACGAGTCTGTAGAAACCAACCAGATCGATCGGGAGCCGTTCGATCTCATCGTTCTCTCTGTAGGCCTCTGTCCGGGCTCCGATACCGCAGGGCTCGCCGAGATGCTGGGCATCGGACTCGATGAAGATGGATTTCTGCTCGCGCGCGCTCGGGAGGCAGGCGGTCGATCCAAAGGAGAGGGACGAGGGGGTCTGGGGCCGGACGAGACGCTAACGCAGGTCCCGGGTCTCTTTCTCGCCGGGACATGTCAGGGACCGCGCGACATCGCGGGGAGCATCGGCCACGCATCAGCCGCGGCCGGGGCGATGTTGCACCACCTCCGGGGTTCACAACTTGTGACGGTCGAGGAACGGGACGACGATGCCAGAGGGTGATACGAAAACGATAACCGCACTGCTATGTCACTGCAAAGACTCCCTGTCGAGGACCCTCGACTACGAGGAACTCGCTCAGATGCTTCGACAGGAGAAAGATGTCAAGGAGGTCTCCGTTGTCGCCGGCCTCTGCCGGGAGACGGACCAGGCCTCGGTGAAGACCCTTCTCGAGGGTAAATCCGGCTCCTCCGTTCTCGTTCTCGGGTGCTCGCCCAAACTGCTTGAGCCCTCTTTCCGACAGCTCCTGAGCGAGGTGGGGATCAATCCGCACCTCCTGTCCGTGGTCAACGTGAGAGAGGGGTGCGTGTGGGTTACGCCCGATCAGGGAGAGGCAAGGGCACGGGCGAGGAGAATGCTCCGCCAGGGCCTCCAGCGGGTGCGGCGCCTGGTGGCGATCGAGCAGGAGCCGGTCGCGGTGTCGAACCGGGTACTCGTGGTCGGCTCGGGCGCTGCAGCCCAGGAGGCGGTCAACGGGCTCGGCGAACAGGGATTTGAGGTCGTCACCGTCTCCGGGGGGACAGAACGGGTCGCGGGGCTCGATGGGGAGGTGGGCAATTTCAACGCCCGGATCAGAGATGAGCGCGGAGTGAAGCACGAATGTGTGGGTGCGGTGGTTGTCGCAACCGATGACGAAAAACGGTTTGCAGGAGAGGAGTATGGGGTCGAGCATGGTGGGCGTGTCGTAGGTCTGTACGAACTGGAGGAGGCTCTCGCGGGCGCGGCGGCCCCGGGCGCACCTTCGCTCCCGTGGTCGGAGGGATCGGAGGGGGAGCGGCGTATCGTCTGCTTCGTCCTCGGGCTTGCGGGACAGGATTCGAGGCTTGCCCTTGAGTCTGCGCTGACGAGCGCCCATCGCCTGCACCGCGAACAGAATGCCGAAGTATACATCATCTCGCATGAGGTAGAGGTACACGGGAGAGGACTTGCCCGTCGATATGGTGAGCTGCGCGACGAGGGCGTGATCTTCTTCCGTTACACGGACGACGAGCCGCCGCGCCTGTCCATGGACAATGGCACGCCGGTGGTCGAGGTCATAGATGATTATCTGCGGCAGGCCGATCGGGAACCGCCCTTGATCAGGATCCCGGCCGACCTTCTTGTGCTCGAGGAGAGAGTCGACCCGGGGCCCGAGACCGAGAGCCTGGCATCATCGCTCCGCATCAACATGGGGCCCGGCGGATTCCTGCAGGAGGACAATGTCTATCTTCTGCCCGCGTCATCGCGCCGGGTCGGAGTCTTCAATGTCGGCACTTCGAGGGTTCCCGAGAGTGAGGATGAGGCTGTGGCCGAGGCGCGAGGTGTCGTGGCCTCGGTCGTAGAGCTGCTGGGCAGCGGCGGCCGGCCCGCACCGACCAACCGCACCGAGGTGACGAAAGGAAAATGCACGCTCTGCCTCACCTGCCAGCGCTACTGCCCGCATTGGGCGATCACGTACACGCGTGCGCCGGAGATCGCGCCGCTCGCCTGTCAGGCGTGCGGGATATGCGCTGCGGAGTGCCCGGCTGTAGCGATCCAGTTGAGGAACTTCACCGATGACCAGATCGATACGCTCCTATCTTGGGATCCGCGGTTCGATGCGGATTGGCCATCTCCTCGCATCGTGGCCTTTGCCTGCGAGCACTCCGGATATGAATCGTTCGACATGGCGGGAGCGATGAGGCTCGCTCTCCCTCCCGGACTCGAGATCATACGGCTTCCCTGCACGGGGAAGGTGGATACTCGTCTGATCCTTCGTGCATTCGAGGAGGGCGCCGATGGCGTTCTGGTCTTCGCCTGCCATGAGGACAACTGTAAGTTCCTTCACGGAAATCTGAGGGCGTCCAAGCGCGTCGCGGCCATGAAGGAGGTGCTTGATCAGATAGGCGTGCGTGGGGATCGACTCGAGATACACAATCTGGCGGCGAATATGGGCCCGAAGTTGGCCGAGATCGCGAATGAGATGGCGGCGAGGCTGTCGGAGATGGGGGTCTCGCCGTTGAAGGGTGAGCTGGTGGAGGTGGTGGAGGCGCCCTCGGCGTAGGGAGCCCGTCGGATGGCGACTACCATCTAAGTAGGTTCAGGTAGGGGAGTCGCCGTACGGTAGAAATGGGGGAAACAGAACAAGGCCAACAGAGCAGTTGAAAAAGGAACATGAAGCGACAAAGCTAATGCTAAGGGTGTTAGGGAAGGTCTGCGAGACGTTCGAGTCCCAACAAGAGGCCAATCCGGAGCATCTTGAGCAAATGGTCGAGTTTATTGAGATCTTCGCGGATAGATGTCACCACGGGAAGGAGGAGGACCTCCTTTTCCGCGCGTTGGAGGAGGGCGGGATGCCCAGGTGAGGTGGCCGATCGGTGTAATGCTTATCGAGCACAACATAGGACGCGATTACGTCAAGGGGATGAGCGAGGCGATTGGCGCATACGAGGCTGGGGATCGTGGAGCTTCAGTCAGAATCGTTGAGAATGCAAAAAATCACATTGCACTACTGACTGAACAGATTGACGAGGAGGATAACATCCTTAACCCGATAGCAGACGGTCGTCTTTCAGTAGAGAGACATGAAGAACTACTGAAGCAATTCGAGAGGGTAGAGGATGAAAAGATCGGGATTGGTAAGCATGAGGAATTCCGCAAGCTTGTCAGTGACTTAGAGGGTATCCATCTGAGATGATCTACGGTCGGCAACGAAACACTGATGGTGCTGTAGCATCGTGTGATCTGGAGGCGTCTTCAGAAGCCTCGAGAGCGAAGATAGCCGGGAGTAGGAGATGATAGGAGATCCACACAGCAAGGAGCATGAGGGGGGCAACGGGTCTGGCGGGAACGGTGGCGATCCGACGGCGGGCGCCGGCGGTAACGGCGGCACGATCGGCGCGGTGATGGTTGTGGGTGGCGGCATCGGGGGGATGCAGGCCGCACTCGATCTCGCCGAGTCCGGATTCAAAGTCTATCTCGTGGAGAAGGAGCCCTGTATCGGCGGGAAGATGGCGCAGCTGGACAAGACCTTCCCCACGAACGACTGTGCCATGTGCACGATCTCACCCCGGCTATCGGGCACGGGAAGGCATCCGAACATTGAAGTCATTACTAACGCACAGTTGGAGCGGGTAGAGGGGGAGCCCGGGCGTCTTGCGGCAACGATCCGTCGCTACGCGCGGTTCATCGATCTGCGTCAGTGCACGGGCTGCGGTGAGTGCGAGAAGGTATGTCCGATCGAAGTGCCGGCGGAGTTCGAGCTCGGTCTGACCGGGCGCAAGGCCATCTTTCGCCGATATCCTCAGGCGGTGCCCAACGCATATTCCATAGATAAGCTCGGGTATGCCAGGTGCAAGATCAACTGCCCCGCCGAGACGAGCGTCCAGGGTTATGTCGCGCTCATCGCGGAAGGGCGATATGAGGAAGCCCTCCAGGTGATCTACCGGGCCAACCCTCTTCCCGGCGTCACCGCACGCATCTGCCACCATCCCTGCGAGGAAGAGTGCGGCCGCGGCGAATGTGACGAGCCGGTAGCCATACGGCAGCTCCGCCGTTTCCTCACCGATGCGGTGTACGCCTCGCCGGACTTCAAGCCCCCCGAGCCGCTTGAGAAGACCCAGGAGAAGTCCATCGCCATCATCGGCGCCGGCCCGGCCGGCCTCTCCTGCGCCAATTACCTGGCCCGCCTCGGATATCGCACAACGGTATTTGATGCGCTCCCGAAGCCCGGGGGGATGCTGAGAGTAGGCCTCCCCGACTATCGCTTGCCGAAGGACGTTCTCGACCTTGAAGTTGGCCTGATCGAGAGCCTCGGTGTAGAGATCAAATCGGGCAAGCGACTGGGTACGGACTTCACTCTCGGCGATCTCCGTGATCAGGGATATGGTGCCTTCTTCGTGGCCGTCGGCGCACATCTCAGCCGCCAGCTCCGCGTTGAAGGCGAAGATCTCGAGGATGCCCTTCCCGGTATTCCCTTCCTGCGCGATGTCAGCCTCGGGAAACCAGTCAAGGTTGGAAAGAAAGTGCTCGTGATAGGCGGCGGTAATGTCGCCATCGATGTTGCCAAGACCGCGCGACGCGTTGGCGGCGAGGATATCCACATCATCTGTCTCGAGTCGCGCGAGGAGATGCCCGCCCACGAGTGGGAGGTCGACGAGGCACTCGAAGAGGAGTTCACGATCCACCCATCCCTGGGCATCAAACGTCTGTTGGGCGAGGACGGGAAGGTGACAGGAATAGAGACGCTGGTCTGCAGCTCGGTCTTCGATGAGGAGGGCCGGTTCAATCCGACACTCGAACCGAACACCGAGGCGCAGATCTACGGCGACACGGTCATCGTCGCCATAGGCCAGGCATGCGATCTCTCGTTCGTAGAGCAGGAAGGGCTCGCCGTCACCAGGCGGGGACTCATCGAGGCCGATCCCGGTACCCAGAGGACTAATCTTCCCGATGTCTTCGCAGGAGGCGATGCAGTCCGAGGGCCGGCGTCAGCCATCGAGGCGATCGCCGATGGGCACCGCGCTGCGATCTCTATTGACCGCTTCCTCCAGGGAGAAGAGATCGAGGTTCCCAAGCGTGAGGTTCCGACAGCAGAGGCGAGGATCACAGAACAGACGCCGTCGATCCCGCGTGAGCAACCTGCCAGGCTCCCGGTGGCGGAACGGATCGACAACTTCCGCGAGATCGAGCAGGCATTCACCGAGGAGCAGGCGCGGCGCGAGGCAGCGCGTTGTCTTGCTTGTGCGGTCTGCTCGGACTGCCGCCTGTGTGAAATCGCCTGTGAGGCCAATGCGATCGTTCACGACATGGACGAGGAAAAGGTGGAGACGCTCGACGTAGGTGCGGTCATCCTCGCTCCCGGGTTCGAGCTGTTCGATGTCGATACCCTCGGGGAGTTCGGGCATAAGCGATACGCAAACGTCGTCTCCAGCCTCGAGTTCGAGCGCATTCTCAGCGCAAGCGGGCCCTATCAGGGGAAGATCATCCGGCCGTCAGATGGCGAGCTGCCGAAGCGGATCGCATGGATCCAGTGTGTCGGTTCACGGGAGGCGGATCACAATTACTGTTCGTCGGTCTGCTGCATGTATGCGACCAAACAGGCGATCATCGCCATGGAGCATGAGCCAGATGTTTCGTGCCAAATATTCTTCATCGACCTGCGTGCATTCGGCAAGGGATTCGATGCCTACTACGAGCGGGCGAAGGAGCTCGGTGTCGTCTATACGCGGTGTCGCCCATCCTCGATAAAAGAGGTGCCGGGGACGAAGGACCTGATGATTCGCTACCAGAACGAGCAGGGCGAGATCGTCACAGACATCTTCAATATGGTTGTGCTGTCCGGGGGGTTGGTGCCCGGCGACGATATCAAGGATCTGGCCGATCGTCTGTCGGTGCGTCTGAACGAGCACGGATTCTGCTGGACCGATCCCTTCGATCCATTGAGCACGACTCGCGATGGCATCTACGTCTGCGGTCCGTTCGTGGAGCCGAAGGACATCCCGGAGACGGTCGTCGAGGCATCCGGTGTCGCATCTCGTGTCGGGGGGCTTCTCGCCTCGGCGCGGAACACGTGCGTGGAGCCCAAGGTCTATCCGCCGGAGAAGGACGTGTCGAAGGAGGGTCTGCGGATCGGCGTCTTCATCTGCCACTGTGGTCGCAACATCGGTAGTGTGGTTGATGTCCCCGCGGTTGTCGAGGAGGCGGCCACCCTCCCGGACGTAGCTCATGCCGAGCACAATCTGTACAGTTGTTCGCAGGATGCTCTCGAACACATCAAGCAGACGATCGAAGAGCACCAGCTGAATCGCGTCATCGTCGCCTCGTGTACGCCGCGCACGCACGAGCCCCTGTTCCAGGATACGATCCGGGAGGCGGGGCTCAATCCATACTTCTTCGAGATGGCGAATATCCGCGACCAGTGTTCCTGGGTTCATCCTCACGAGCACGAGCGAGCGACGGGGAAGGCGCGCGATCTCGTCAGGATGGCGGTGGCGCGGGCCCACTATCTAGAGCCGCTGTATAAGCAGGATATCCCGTTGACTAAGACCGCGCTCGTCATCGGCGGCGGCCCAGCGGGGATGGTGAGCGCGCTCGATCTCGCCCGCCAGGGATTTCCCGTGCATCTCGTGGAGCGCGAGGATGAGCTGGGAGGGAATCTCCGGCATCTCCATTACTTGCTGGATGGCGGAGATCCCCAGGCATTCCTCGGGTCACTTCGCGGCCAGGTCGAGGCCGAAGAAAGGATCACAGTCCACCGGGGCTCGGAAGTGACGGGATTCACCGGGTTCGTCGGGAACTTCACGGTGACGATCGGGCCGAGGGGAGAGGGAGGCAATGGAGGTGAGCCGGCAGGGGGCCCGGAGGAGGTGAAGTGCGGTGTCATCATCGTCGCCACCGGAGGGCAGGAGCTGCGGGACGGCCATTTCCTCCATGATACTTCAGAGCGGGTTCTCACCCAACAGGAGCTCGAGATGCAGCTCGTAGACGGCAGTCTCGATCCATCAGGGCTGCGCGAAGTGGTGATGATCCAGTGTGTGGGCTCGCGTAATGAGGAACGCCCCTATTGCAGCCGCATCTGCTGCGGAGAGGCGATCAAGAACGCCCTCAAGCTGAAGGAGCTCAATCCGGAGATTGCTGTCTATGTTCTGTACCGCGAGATGAGGTCGTACGGGTTCCGGGAGAAGTTCTATCGGGAAGCGCGGGAGAAGGGGGTCATCTTTCTCCGATATGCGGACGATGACGAGCCCCAGGTGAGTGAGAATGGTAAGCTCGTCGTCAGGATGAAGGAGATGATGCTGGGGGCAGATGTGACGATCGAGCCGGACCTGGTTGTTCTCTCTTCGGCCATCGTGCCCGATACGCGGAATGAGGCGCTGGCGCAGCTGTTGAAAGTCTCTCTCAACCCGGACGGCTTCTTCCTCGAGGCGCATATGAAGCTCCGCCCGGTCGATTTCGCCTCCGAGGGGATGTTCCTCTGCGGGCTCGCTCACTATCCGAAATATCTATCTGAGGCTCTTGCCCAGGCGAGTGCCGCTGCCTCGCGGGCGTCGCGCATCCTCTCTCTCGATATGCTGTCGGTTGGGGGCGCGGTCGCGGTCGTCGATGAGGATCGATGTGCCGCCTGTCTCACCTGTCTGCGTGTGTGTCCATATGATGTGCCGAGGATCGTAGACGGTGTGGCGGTGATCGAGATCGCCGCCTGCCAGGGGTGTGGGACGTGTTCGGGTGAGTGTCCGGCGAAGGCGATCGAGCTGAAGCATACGACAGATGTGCAGGTTTGTGCGAAGATCGATGGGTTGGTGAGTTGAGCTCCTCCGCCGCTGGTCGTCCGGTTGCCGTGGTGTGAGTTCCCTGTCAGCTGGCGGGAGCGCCGGTGTGCGCCGATAGGAGTTGCGGCCACCTCGAGGTGGGG
>SMTZ1_10008085_pt1 | contig 10519 bp, 9 predicted proteins | sample DeeMarSWOR136_30_FD_25667 | JGI IMG/M metagenome (IMG submission 25667) | reverse complement strand
CTCCATATCAACCAGATCATGACTTTCTGGCGGAGTGAGAAATATAACTGGCTGGTAACTGCTGCTAGTGGGACCTTCGTAATGATAATTGCCATACCCAACCAATTTGTATGATCCATTTCCTGGTCCAACATAACTAAAGGCAATATTATAATCGCCACTATCAGGTCCGACATAACGATAAAATATTATGCCTGCGGAATCCACCTTAACATAGTTACCTTTACCAGAACCAAGATAATTCTCTCCAGAAATATAGGCAGAATCGGGATTATCGCCAGCAAGTTGTAGTTGAGAACGATTTTCATCCGTCAAACTGTAATCCAGTGGATTGTTCTTATTATCCGATTCGCGGAGCAAACGCATACCCAGTTTCAATTTCTCGTTTTTTGTTTGTGTGGAAAGGTCTACCCCGTAAAGGCTGCGCTGAAATTTTTGATCGGAATATTGAAAATCCACAGTAATTCTCGAATCTGCCGTAATGAGCCGATGTCTGGTAAAAGTGATCTGTCCATTGCTGTATTCGATAATGTAATCGTTGTTTTCCCCGCGTGTCATCAACTGCCCGTCAATCCACACTTTTTCAGTGCCCGCCAAAACGATGATATCAATCTGGCCGCGATCGCCTTTGAGTTGATAGGGACCTTGATTGCCTTCCTGTTTGGGATCTGAAAAATAATTGGTGATAAATTTACCTCTGGACACAGCTCCAGACAGCGTAACTTTCGTTTTTCCCAATTCAACCGTACCCATAACACCCTGTAATTTACGGTTATAAGGGCTGAACTCCGTGCCTTCGAATGATAAATAATAGTCACCAAGAGTTGCCTGAAAGCGGTCACTTTTTAATTGAATAAATACTTTATCAATTTCCTGCAAAGTTTGCGTGTTTCCCTCGGGTTGAATGGGTGTATTTTGATCGGTCAACGCAGCGACTACCTCTAATTTATCAGCAATTTTCCCGGAGATTTGCATGCGCAGCCCCGACTCCAGTTTCAATCCCTGATTGGTGCCGATGCTAATTCCTCTGACAATACTCCCATTCTGTTTTAGCGAAGAAGCAGACTCAGGAGTTCTTCGTCTGGATATTGGCAACCTGGCTGTGATTGGCTTTCCCGAATCTGGAGGTTGATAAATAAGCTGTTCACGATGAAAATAATGTCGCTGGATTTGAAGCGGGATAAAACGATAATAAATCCGAGGCTGATGTCCGATTGGCAGCTTTTTTTTGAAAGTAATTTGCCCCTTCGTGTATTCCATAACATAATCAACAGTTGATTTCAATTGGATGCTGTCCAGCCACACCTGTTCGGAATTTTTAATCAGAAAGCTATCTGGTAAATTGTAAGTAGTAACGTTAGAATCGATTTCTATCGTGATAGTCCGCTCAAACAGGCTGTACCTTTCCTGGAATTGGGAGTGTCCAATATTTGTAACCAATATCAAAATAATAAATGTTAACTGGAAGCTTTTCATAGATGATATTAACTTTTTTTATAGAACGCGGATTGAAAAATGTGTTCCCATAAATTATCTCAATTCAAACACAAATATTCGATCATTATCCAGAACATAAATCCTGCGTTGAAATGTCACAACATCAACAGGATTCTGAAACGAGCCGAGTTCATCAGATATTTTCGACCAGGTGAAAATCAATTCTCCATCAAGTTTAAATACAACGACTCTATTGTTGCCCCGATCAGCGATGAACAAGAGTTTCAACGAGCTGTAAAAAATCCCCTGCGGTTCTGTTAAGAAATTAGAGCCGATTTCTGTCAGATAGTTCCCGAAATAATCGAATACAATGATCTTATTCGCCTGACTGTCAGAAACATAGATGCGGTCATCAGGGCTTATGGCAACTTGAACAGGCTGTAACAAACGCCCCTTTCCTTCGGCATAATCACCGAAATTTATTTCTGGCTCTCCAAACGAGTTAAGTTTTAATAATCGAATATTTTCACTGTCAATCAAAAATAAATCGCCGTGAATAGAACTGGCAACACTGCTGGGATATCCAAACTGGAATTCGTCTTTCCAATTTTCATTGGAATAGAGAGACGAGATGTAATTCAGGTCTTTGTCGTATCGCTCGATGCGTTGATTATCATAATCAGCCACAAATATGTCCAGCGCTGAACTGGCATGAATATCATACGGATTATAAAACTGTTCTTTTTCCCAGCCGAAGCCACCGACTATTTTAATCAACTGACCATCTTTATTGAATTTCAAAATACGATTGTTTCCGGTATCGGAAACATAGATTGAACCTGATAAATCTACGGATAGCGCTTTTGCCTGGTTTAATTGAATGTTAGAGGTGCTATCCCCAATTATTGTGTAAAGGTAATTGGCTTGATTAACTTTAACCTGTTGTGCAAATAATGCTAAACTAAAACAACTAAGGAAGAATGGAATAAAATATAAGAATTTAAAAATTTTCATTATTAATAATCTCCTTTCCTCAGAGAGAATTATGTTTTAGAAAAAAACCATTTTATTTAACGTAAAGGATAAGAAGAAAATACCAGGATCGCAAATTAATTTTTTTTTATTATTTCAAAATCATTTTCAAGTTTTATAAGATACATTTTTTCAATTAAATAAGCAATAAGAATATTTTTACAAGGTATAATGATGAAGAGTGTGTAAAAAAGAAGTGAGAATTTGTAGAATGAAGAAAATTTCACTTCATATATTTTGTTCATTCCATCAAAGACTCAATATATTCCTTGTTCAAATCTTCAGTATCGATACAACATTGGACGGCTTCTGGCATCCCATCAACAGCGAAATATTCACATATAGACTTCTGCAAAATTAAGATTTTAGTGTCATTTCGAACGGAACGGATTGGAGTGAGAAATCTGTATATCTTAAAATATCAGTTCGTTAACCAGATTTCTCGCTCCGCTCGAAATAACAATCAATCATATTTTACAGATTTCTAATTCACCTAAAATATGGAGCATCTTTTCATGGACAGTTCCATTTAACCTGGTTTTTTCATCATGCTCCACAATCATTTCTATCAAGAGGTTTTCTTTTTTAGTGGTTAAGAATTCCAAAAAGGACAATGGATACATGTAAATTGATGTCACTCTTCCAACTGGCATACTGATCTTTTCAAGCTCAAAATCAAGTAATAACCCTGCACTGATAACATGAAGTTGTGGCATTATTCATAAAAATACCTCACAAAATTCATAGTTAAAAATCAAGGTAAATTTTTATTTTTATGGTTATAATTCAAGGTTGATCTTGAAGCTCTTGGTCAATTTTCAAGGTACTTTTATAAATATTTATCCTAATAATCTTGTGAATCCTTTCTAATTTTTCAAGAAAATCAAACCGCTGAGATGCAAATACGCAATGGTATGTTTATAATATTTTATATTGATATTTTGAATTTAAAATTGTATATTTTCTCTTAATTAATGCCTGAACGAGAACTGTCATTTCGATCGAGGGGAGAAATCTGTAAATACAATGTTTTCAAGAAATCCAGATTCCTCACTCCGTTCGGAATGACAATCTTATTGACTTTTCGTTCAGATATTAAATAATTGTTGATGGAATAATTGAAGCACTTAATTATTTCAAAAAAAACGAATAGTGGAATATTGAGAGTTTGTTAACAACCAATGGTTGGGAAATTGTCCATAAAATTTTTGTTCCAGAGATGAGTGCTGCATATCATTGTTATGATGACCTTAATTTGTCAGTGCACTCAAAAAAATATTTCGCTCAGTTTGTAAATGGCATCTATTTACATCAAAAATTGGCGTTAGAAAAATCATTGCATGGATTAAATGTTTGTATTACAACTTCAACGCAATTAGGTTTTAAATTTAAAGATACGAATATTATTGTGCCAGTAAAACTAATAATTGAAATACCAGGTGAAAGCAACATAGGATATTACAATTATTCCACAGGACAGATCGAAGAACATTAAAATGAAATTCTCTCCTTCAATCTATGAACATGCTGCCAAACTAATCAACAAAACACCCTGGCAGGTTTCAAGAGACAGTGAGCTGCTATTTCAAGCTCATGCCGAAGCATTTCGGCGTTATCATCATTCGCCAGTAATTATTGGCATAGATATTTACAACCTGGAAGCCGAAGCTTATGGAGCAAAAATTAATCAGCCAGATGGCACTGGGATTCCCGCGATTACCAGTCATCTCTGCTCATCTTCGAAAGCAATAATGGAACTACATCTGTTTGATCCCAACAGTGCTGGACGGATTTCGATGGTAATTGAAACAGGAAAACGTCTTGCAAAAGCCCTTCCTGATGCCGATGTCCGAATTCCAGTAAGCGGGCCCTTCTCCATTGCCAGCAATTTAGCTGGATTTGAGACATTATTAATAGATATTCTGACTAACCCGGATATCGTTTTGGGTGCGCTTGAACATATTGTTAAGGGACAGGTCAATATTTGTAAAGAGATTGTTAATCAAGGATTAGATATTTCTTTTTTTGAATCATCTGCAGCTCCACCGCTTATATCACCACAGATGTTTAAAGAAGTTGTTTTACCTCCATTGAAATCGATAATCGAACAAGCTGCTGCTATAGTTGGGCATCCAGTCCCCTGTATTATTGGAGGTGATACAACGCCGATTCTGGAATCGATCATGGAAACAGGTACAGAATATGTTATCTGTCCCTCCGCAACCGATCAGGAAAAATTTATGGAAAAGATGAAACATTATCCTGACGTTATGGTTAGAATCAATATGAATCCAAACATACTGGTTGCATGCGATTTGCAAGCTGTTTATAATGAGGTTGACCGAGTCATCGCGCTGGGCAAGGGTAGAGAAAAAGTTTGTATTGGGACTGGCGTGCTGCCGTTTGAAACACAGCCGGAGGTGATTTTAAAGATCATGGATTATATTAAGAAAAAAATACCAACTATCAAATGACAAATACCAAATAAGGAGAAAATAAAATGCGATGTCACGAAGTTGATCATGAGATCTATGGCGATGATATGCAGGTTGTAGAAGTGGAACTTGACCCTGAAGAAACGGTAATTGCCGAAGCAGGCGCCATGAACTGGATGGATGACGGCATTCAATTCGAAGCCAGAATGGGAGACGGCTCCAAACCAGACCAGGGATTGCTCGGAAAACTTATGGGTGCTGCCATGCGAACAATTTCGGGTGAATCCATTTTTATGACTCATTTTACAAACATCAGCAATATCAAACGAAGGGTGGCTTTTGCAGCGCCTTATCCAGGAAAGATTATTTCAGTTGATATGTCCCAATATTACGAAGAAATATTGTGTCAGAAAGATGCATTTCTCTGTGCCGCGTTGGGTACAGAGGTTAGTATTGCCTTTACCAAACGCTTTGGAACGGGATTATTCGGTGGTGAAGGATTCATTCTCCAGCGTCTGCGCGGTGACGGTATGGCATTTATCCATGCTGGTGGGACGGTGATTAAGAAACAACTTTTTAATGAACGCATCCGTGTAGATACAGGTTGTATTGTGGCATTCACATCTGGTATTGATTATGACATCCAGCGGGCAGGCAGTTTGAAATCCATGTTCTTTGGTGGAGAAGGTTTATTTCTGGCAACATTACATGGAACAGGAACGGTTTTTCTCCAGAGTTTACCATTCTCCCGAATGGCAGATCGAATCTTGCAGAACGCACCTTCTACTGGTGGCAGTAGAAAAGGTGAAGGATCGGTATTAGGCAGACTTGGTGATTTTCTGGATGGGGATAATCGGTAGCGTGGAACACCCTTTTGTTTCTTTACTTATTTGAATTGTGCTAAGGGGGTGGGATTTAATAACACGGACAGTTGAATTTCGATGATTTGGGAAAATTTGCTTTAAATGTTCAAATTATGTAGGGCATTGAGTGCAATGAGCGTAAAGCGTATACCGTTTTCGCGCGTCACTTTATAATATTACGGATCAAATCTTTGTTTTTTGACAAAAAAATTTTCACCCACAAAGACTAAGAAACCACAAACACAAAGATCACAATGAAAGATTAAAATAATTATTATTTATCTTTATAAGAATATTCTTCATGTTATAAGACAAGCCTTAACAAGGCTATGCCACAATCCTTGTCCCGGTATTCCCTTCAATCGCATCCGTCATCTTCTCTGTCGAAGTAATGATACATACTTCACCGCCGCTTTCGATAAAATTTATTGCTGATTCAATTTTTGGTCCCATACTGCCTTTGGGAAATTGACCATCTGCGAGATATCTTCTTGCATCAGCGAGGGTCAATTCATCCAGATTGACCTGGTTTTGTTTTTTATAATTGAGTGCCACTTTTTCGACCGCTGTTAAAATATATAATTCATGAGCGCCAATATCCCGCGCCAGAATAGCTGCACTGCGATCTTTATCCACGACCCCATCGACGCCTTCATAAGTTCCATCCGCTTCGATGCAAACAGGTGCGCCACCGCCACCGACGGTGATTACAATGACTCCATTATCTACCAGATGGCGAATCACATCTTTCTCAACGATTTCAATGGGCTTCGGGGAAGGAACCACGCGGCGCCAGCCCCGTCCTTCATCGTATTTAATAATCCAATTCCTTGATTTTGATAACTCTTCAACTTCATGTTCATGATAAAACGGACCGACAAATTTTGTTGGATTCTGCATTGAAGAATCATTTTTATCGACAATAACCTGAGCTAGAACCGCCACCACCTGTCGCTTCACCCCCCGCAGGCACAGCTTATTCTGTAAGGATTGCGCAATCATATAGCCCATACCACCTTCCAGATCGGCAACCAGCACACCAAGGGGGATCGGTGGAACTTTATGCCTGGATTCTTCCACCCGGATCAGGGCGTTTCCCACCTGGGGACCATTGCCGTGGGTAATCGCCACCCGGTAACCTTTTTGAATCAGGTCAGCAACACCCACCAAACTTCGTCTCGTATTGGCAAATTGTTGGTGAATATTTCCTTCTTCGAATTCTCGGGTAATGGCATTTCCACCCAATGCTATCACTGCTTTTTTTGGTTCGGACATAACATCACCCAAACTTAATATTAAAAATAAAATTCCCGAAGCTTTCAATAACAACTTCGGGAACGTAATTCTAGTTAAATTTTTTCAAGACATCTTCCAGATTCGGTTTGCCAATCTCCTGGAGCTCATACATAACACGAACAGCCGGTTTATTAATTTTAATCACTTTGCGAAGATCAATCGGGGTTCCGATAATCACAACATCGCAATCAACCGCGTTTATCGTTTTTTCCAGGTCGGCAACCTGCTCATCACCATATCCCATTGCGGGCAGCAGCGTTCCAATATTGGGATATTTTCTGTATGTTTCCGCGATTTTACCGACAATCCAGGGACGTGGATCGATAATTTCAGCAGCGCCGAATTTTTCTGCGGCTACAACTCCAGCTCCAAAACCCATTTCACCATGCGTCAGTGTCGGACCATCTTCAACGATCAAAGCTCGTTTGCCCAGGATTAGATCGGGATTTTCGACTGTCAGCGGTGAAGCGGCATCGATGATAATAGCATCCGGATTCACGTCGCGAATGTTTTCACGCACATATTCAATATCATCAAACTCAGCCGTGTCTATCTTGTTGATGATGACAACATCAGCCAGGTGCAGATTCGTTTCACCGGGATAATAGGTTGTTTCATGTCCCGCTCTTAAAGGATCAGTCACCACAATGTACAGATCCGCTTGATAAAATGACGTGTCGTTGTTTCCTCCATCCCAGAGGATAATATCTGCTTCCGTTTCTGCCTGTTCTAATATTGCGCCATAATCAACACCCGCATAAACGATGGTTCCTCGATCAATATGCGGTTCGTATTCCTCTCGTTCTTCAATAGTGCATTTGTAATGATCCATATCCTGGTAACTGGCGAAACGCTGAACCTTTTGCTCGGCTAAATTACCGTAAGGCATGGGATGACGAATAGCAACCAGTTTTTTGCCATAAGATTTCAGAATATCGCTGACTCTTCGTGTCGTCTGGCTTTTTCCACATCCAGTTCGAGTGGCACAAATTGAAATAACCGGGACGTTACTTTTTAAGCCAGTCGTTATTGCATCGAGCAGCCAAAAATCAGCACCAACAGCATTAATCATAGAAGCTTTATGCATTACATACTCATGAGGGACATCACTATAGGCAAATACAACACTGGTTACTTTGTGTTTCTTTATTAATTCAGTCAAATCCTCCTCTGGATGAATAGGAATTCCTTCTGGATATAACTTACCGGCTAATTCGGCAGGGTAGGTTCGTCCTTCAATGTCGGGAATTTGTGTGGCGGTAAAAGCAACGACTTCAAAGTTTTCATTATCTCGAAATCTTAAGTTAAAATTGTGAAAATCACGTCCGGCAGCGCCCATAATGATAACTTTCGTGCGACTCATATATCCTCCTGTCTATCTCAAAAAATTCAAGTGTTATAATATGAAATTTATAATATTACTTTTTTATACGAAATATATTCTACAAGGGTTCGCGGAGCCAACAGAGATTACGCAGAGACATTACTAAAAATTTTTCTTCGTGTTTTCTCTGTATTCTCTGATACTCTTTGTAAAATTTAAATTAATGATGCTTCTGCATTTGTTAATGGCGAAGCATCAAAGTTACTTTGTGCAATTTTTATGTCCTGGTGTCTTTGTAATGAAAAATAAATCACGCAAATTAAAACTCCAGGCATTTCACTTAGCTATCAAACATGCGGTGCCAGACATTTTTCAATGATCGTTTTACTGGAATTTGATAATCAACTCGGTTCATTTTTCGATAAATCACAAAAATAATTCGTTAAACAGGTTTTGATGTCGTTTTTATTTTTCAATCGAAATAATTCATTCCTAATTTTTGTACTATTTGGCAAACCTCTCGTATACCAACCGAGATGTTTTCGTACCTCGTGTAAACCTCTTTTCTCACCTTTTATCGAAATAATGTCCTCCAGGTGACTGAAAATGACATTCAATTTTTCCCCCAATGTTGGAGGCGATAAATTTTTCCCGGATTTTATAAAGTAATTTGTTTCTCTAAATATCCAGGGATTTCCTAAGCAACCCCTCCCGATCATAACCAGGTCACAGCCAGTTTCGTCAATCATTCTTTTGGCATCTTCTGCTGATCTCACATCCCCGTTCCCTATTACTGGTATGGAAACGCTATTTTTTAACATTTTAATCGTTTGCCAATCAGAATGTCCACGATATCCCTGAACCTGGGTTCGTGGATGAATCGTAATTACCTTCACTCCACACTGTTCTAAAATCGCTGCCACCTCTAACGCATTGATATGCTGTTCATCCCATCCTTTTCTGATCTTGGCGAATACAGGAATTGTTGAAATGCGAACTACTTGTTCAGTAATTTTTCGAAGTAGCTTAATATCTTTCAGCAGTGCGGCACCTGCTCCTCGTGTAACGACTTTTTTGACGGGACAGCCAAAATTTAGATCAATAAAATCAGGTTGAAATGGTTCGACAATTTCAACAGCTTTCGCCATTGTATGGGGATCTGATCCAAACAGCTGAAATCCAATTGGTCGTTCATTGTCACGAAAAAACAAATAATCCAACGTTTGGACATTCTTCTGTAGCAGTCCATCAGCGCTGATCATCTCTGTAAATACAATTGCTGCCCCCATGCTGCGACATAAACTGCGAAAGGAGGAATCAGTTACCCCTGCCAGCGGTGCTAAAACAACACATCCCTCTAACTTCATATCATTAAAAATCATGACAATAAAGATAATAACTTAAAAAATAATTTGCAAGTGGTTTTTATAAAAATAATTCATCGCTCAACCTTGAGAAGGGAGCCAATTTTTCAAAAGTTCAAAACATTTGAAAGGTTACGTCTCCCAACCAATATAGTATCTGAGCGATTACAAAAATATTGTGCTTGACTTTTAACAATGTTATATTTATATTGATGGAACTTTTTGGAGATAAATTTATGAGTTGAATAAAAGTAAGATTAAAAACCGGAACCGTTATGAAAAAATTTCTTTCCATTTTACTCATATCATTTTTTATAATAACCCTGGCTCGGGCGCAACAAGTGACCAAAGAACAGCTAGAGCAAAATTTGATCGGCAACAAACTGCCCCAGGCTGTAGGAGCGCAAACCCTTCAGGAATATTATCAAAACGTTTATAAAGAGCAACAGGGAGAATTCCAGCAAACTTTCATGCCTGCTTATGATATTGATAAGACACAATTACTTGAAAAATTGAAAGAAAGCATTCCCCTCGAGGGTTCTATTGATCCGGAGACTTATATTGTTGGACCGGGCGACTTATTGCAAATTGATGTGTGGAGCGCGGTTCCTTTCTCATATCCTGTCATTGTTAATCCCGAAGGTTCGGTGATTATCCCGACGGTGGGCGTTGTTAAAGTCGCGGATAAATCTTTACTTGAAACTAAACAAGCAATTCGAAATGAAGTCAGGAAAGTTTACATCAAAGGAGAAATCACAGCTTCACTGA
>SMTZ1_10023631_pt1 | contig 10520 bp, 10 predicted proteins | sample DeeMarSWOR136_30_FD_25667 | JGI IMG/M metagenome (IMG submission 25667) | reverse complement strand
GTTCTATATTCGCAGCTGTCTGAGAGACCTTTTCTATATCTATCCCCGTTATGCTCACATCCTGGCCTTTTATATCGACCTCCACCCCTTCCAATATCTTCGCCTTTCTTGGATGCCTTTCACCCAGGAAGTTGTCAATAACAACTTCATTGCCTTGGACTTTAACATTCATCGGGAAATGGGAATAGACTATCCTCATTCTGTAACCATAACCATTTTTAACACCATACGCCATATTCATTATATGCGCTTTTATTGTGCCCATCAAAGCCTTTTGCTTTCTTTTTTCACCATCCGAGGATATAACCACGCTGTTATCAATTTTGCTTATACCCACCTGGGGGGGGAACTTTCTTCTCAATTCCCCTTTTTCCCCCTTAACCTTGACCAGATTATCTTCAACACTGGCATCCACACCATCCAATATACCAACTCTCAATTCCATGTCATTTATTTTTTAACATAAACTTTTTCTAAAGGTTTATGTTAATTATTTTGATTTTTAAAATAAAAATATATTAATTATTTTTGTTTTTATAATGCAATATATATAATTGCAATATAATGAGTCCGTCAAATTTGAATAATGGGGAAAGGAAGGAGATAGATTGGCTAAATCTTGGAACAAGCCTATTAAGTGCATCAATTGTACTGTTTGGTTTAACCATCATCGGGATTTCATTTATAATCAGTGATCTGGGCGGTTTCGAAAATGTAACCCCAAATAGTGCGGGCATAATATTAACAATGCTCGAGGCCGAGATAATAGTGATTATTATGTTTGGGATGATGATACATAATAAACTTTTGGGGTTCTTTGGGATAAAATGGCGGTGGATTATATACGTGTTAATATCCATAATCGTTATACTCTGCCTGTTATATATTTTAAGATACATCGCAGTGCACTCATTGCCGATGCCTTTACTCGGATGGGCGGCTCTCCAGATACTAATGCTTATTACTATTTTTTTGCCGTTTTACATAAACAAAATTGAAACATATGCAGAGGCGGGTATTTTTTATATTATACTGTCCACGGTTCTTGTCGGATTTTTTATAGTCACCTCTATTGGCATCTTTGTTTAGAAAAAATCAGGCATAATAATACTCCCCTATCTTTCTCTGCTGCCTGTCCTTTAAAGAATCCTTTTTATTGGCCCTTGGCCTTCCTGTTTCATGATCCCTGCGGAATGTCACATCCATTTCTTCAAGGAATTTGTTCATTCCTTCCCTGAGATTTAAGGGCTCGCTCGCAGCCCCGGACTTTCCGCCTTCTCCTTCAAAAACCATCAATTCATCGCTTAAGTAATCCACCAGGAGAATATCGTGATCAACAACGATTACAGAAACCTCCTGCTCTAAAGCAAAATCCTTCAGCACCTTCACCAGTTTCAATCTTTCTTCAACATCAAGGTGGGCTGAAGGTTCATCCAGGAGGTAGATATCCGCGTCCCGGGATAAGCAGTTCGCAATAGCAACCCTCTGCAATTCTCCTCCTGACAGCTCGCTGATCCTGTTGTTCAATAAATCATAAATGCCAAATAATTTTTTAAAATTGTTACGGACATTTAAGGAATAAACAAGGTTTTCTGAAACTTTGATGTACTGCGGCTTATAAGAAACCCTCAGATCTAAATCAATTTCCGCATTATCTGCTTTAACAACACCGGCAAGCATTTTTACAAAGGTTGTTTTTCCGGTGGCGTTCGGTCCCAGGACGCCTAAAATTTCTGATTTGTGTAAGGCGCCCTCGGCGGTTTCTAGTTTAAAATCGCTGAAAGTTTTCATTAACTGCGGGTAAGAAACCAGTTCTTTTCTCTCGGATTTTTCTCCCGGGGCAATAACCTCAAATCTAATCTCATCTCTAAACCGCATATTCTCTGCCCGCAAAAATCCCCCCAGGTATTCGTTGATTCCAACCCTGACACCCTTTATCCCGGAAATTATTCCATAAGCAGCGGGCTTTCCAAAAATTACATGAATATAGTCCGAAAGGTAGTCAAGAACCACTAAATCGTGCTCAACAACAAAAATATATTTATCCTTTATACTCTGAACTACTTTTGCCACATTCAATCTTTCCTTTACGTCAAGATAGGACGAGGGCTCGTCCAAAAGATAAATGTCCGCATCTTTACTTAAGCACGCCGCTATAGCCACCCTCTGCATTTCCCCCCCGCTCAGGCCCCCCATATCCTTATCCAGCGAATTCCCGAGATTCAGATTTTCGATCAGGTTGTTTAGATCATCAGCCCTTAATTCATTCCCCCTCTCCAGGATGTCCTGAACCCTTCCCTTGACGAATTTCGGGATTGATTCAAAGGATTGCGGTTTATAAACCGCCTTTATCTCGCCCAGGGATAGTTTCTCAAGGTAGGCCTGGACTTCCCTGCCCTTGAATCTCTCTATTACGTCATCCCATGCAGCGTCTTCACCGAGGTTTGGTTTTAGTTCGCCTGCCAGGATTTTGAGCAGGGTTGTTTTTCCTATGCCGTTTGAGCCGATAACCCCAACAACCCCCTTCTTCGGGGTCGGCAGATTGTAAATCCTGAAACCGTTCGCTCCGTACTGGTGTACGGGCTCGCCCAGCTCATCAGGTAAATTTATTATATGTATCGCCCCGAATGGACATTTTTTCACGCAAATTCCGCATCCTGTGCACAGTTTTTCAGAAATAACGGGTTTTTTTGTTCCCCCGTCCATGCTGATTGTTTCATCCCCTGTCCTCACCTTGGGACACATTTTTATGCAGAGGTGACCGCAGTCCTTTGGCCTGCACTTGTCCTTGTTCAGCACTGCAATTCTCATTTTACCCGGTTTATTTAATGTTTTAAAATTATTACAATACAAGTTAAAAATATAATAACAAAATATCTACAAACAAGAAATAGTTTTATTTATAGAATCTTTTGAAATAATAAACAGAAAAAAACATGAAGGTAGGAATCGTGGGGGTGGGAATGGTAAAATTCGGGGAGCTTTGGGAGCAAGGTTACAGGGACTTATATAAGGCGGGAATCGGAGCAATCGGAGATGCAGGGATTGTTGGGGAAGACGTGGATGAGATTTATGTTGGATCAATGTCGCCGGGGCTTTTTACGGGACAGGAGCATATTGGAGCGTTAGTTGCAGATTATGCGGGATTGCCGGGGGTGGCTGCGACAAGAGTTGAAGGAGCATGTGCTTCTGGCGGCTTGGCACTCAGGCAGGCATATTTTTCCGTAAGATCCGGCAGGAATGATATAGTGGTAGCTGCAGGTGCGGAGAAAATGACCGATGTTCCAACCGCTTCTGCTTCGGTGGCATTGGCGGGGGCGGGGGATGAAGAATGGGAGGCGTTTCAGGGAGCGACATTTCCGGCATTATATGCCTTGATGGCAAGGAGGCACATGCTGGAGTATGGCACAACCGAGGAGCAATTGGCAAGTGTCGCGGTGAAGAACCACCATAATGCTTCTATGAACCCTTACGCTCAATTTCAATTTGAAGTTTCTGTGGAGCAGGTTCTGAATTCTGCGCCGATAGCAGAGCCGCTGAAGCTGCTTGATTGCTCCCCGATCACTGATGGTGCGGCAGCGGTTATCCTTGCAAGCGAGGATAAGGCAAAACAACTGGCAAAAGAAACCGGAAAGGAAGTTGTCTGGATTTTAGGCACTGGTCTTGCGACCGATACATTGGCACTGCACGACCGCGAAAGTCTATGCAAGACAAGATCTGCAGTACTGGCATCCGAGCAGGCATACAAGCGGGCGGGAGTTAAAGCGAAGGACATAGACTTTGCGGAAGTTCATGATTGCTTCACTATCGCAGAGATAATGGCGATCGAAGCCCTCGGCTTTTGTGACTTTGGGGAGGGCGGAAAGATCACGGAGAACGGAGAAACGCAGATTGGAGGAAGAATCCCAATAAATACATCCGGGGGGTTAAAGGCAAAGGGGCATCCTGTTGGCGCAACCGGAATCGCGCAGGCAGTAGAAGCGACCCTGCAGTTAAGAGGCGAGGCAGGCAAAAGACAGGTCAATGATGCCGAAATCGGATTAAGCCATAATGTCGGCGGCTCGGGCGCAACATGCGTTGTGCACGTATTCCAGGGAAGCTGAGTTTTTATTTCCCCCTGAATAACTTCTCCGCCGGACACCCAATTTCTCTCTGCTTGCAGTATTTGCAGGCAAACGACCCCCTTATGAGCGCATTGCCGCCGAAGGAGAGAATGACTAAAATCGCCAGCATCGCCGCAAGAACCCAGTTAAAATCCCCTGACAGAAGTACAATCCCGCCGGCGAGGGGGAGGATAAAGACCATGAAATCGGGCAGCATTTTAGTCCAGGATGTTTCTTTTTCAACGAATCTTTGAGGGTCGCCCTTTCTGAACAGCAAAGAACACAACCTGCCTTTACCAAGCCCGCAGACCCTGCCGTAGTAATAACAATCCACGCAGCTTCCCCTGAGTACGCAGATTTCAACCCAGAGACAATAAAGCAGGTAGGTAACCGCTAATAAGATCCCAAATCCTGACAGGATGAATGCCCCGATAATGTATATCGATACCCCGACAAGATTTGATAAACAGACTATCCACAGGGGAAATTTTTCGTACGCATCTAAGTTCCCCGTTCTTTTATAAAATCAACTACCTTACCTATCCCTTTTCCTCCGCTTTTGCTTTATCTGCAACCTTGCCGATCCAGATTGTGACAATCACGGCAGTTATTGTCACAACAACTGCATAAGTCAGCATTGGAGGTATACCGACCTGCTCTCCAAAAAATTCTTTAAAAATCGTCTTTATTGCATCGTTCCATGCGAGCGCTGCAACAAGACCAAATGCGGCAGTAAGCAAAGCAGCTATTTTTTCTATTACCTCTGCTTTCATTTTTAACACCTCGTTTTTTTATTTAAATAAAAACAGTATAAATATATAAAAGAAAACATTCCGCATCCAATAATAACGTACATCCATGCCCCGGCAATACATGATAAACAGGCTGCAGCAGGGGAAATTTTTCGTAGCTTTTTGCCTCTTCCATCCTTCTTTGGTTCTTATTTAAAAGAAAAATTCCACAGAAGTCGAGTCACCCCAGCCGTTTCATAAACTCTTCGGGGTTTTTTGTAACCACACCGTATGCATCATCTTTACTTAACCCCGCACCCACCGCTATATTAAATGCCATCTCGCTGTTTATCAGGTCACCAGGGGAGTGGGCATCTGTATTAACCAATAACCCCGCACCTGTTTCCTTTGCGGTTTTTGCCACCAATCCGTTTCCCAGTGAATGTCCCCTCCTGGCGGAAATTTCCAGGTAAATGTTATTTTCCTTTGCGGCATCCGCCTCTTCAGCCGTTATTAAACCAGGATGCGCAAGTATGTCAACATATTCGCATTTCACCGACGCCGAGTTTGTTCCTGGCTCCACCGGCTCAACCAGGGTTTCTCCATGGGCAAGTACAATCTCGGCCCCGAGTTCTTTTGCCTTTTTTGCAAGTTTTGAAATCTTATTTTTTGGTATGTGAGTTAACTCCACCCCCCTGATCACCTTAATATCCCAGTCCCCTGATACGCGGGAATCCGCTATCCTTTTCTGGTTCTTAAGCACAAATTCCAGGTTTGAGAAGTCAACGTGATCCGTTATTGCGATTACCTCATGTCCCGATATGCATGCCATTCTTATCAACTCCACAGGCAGCAATTCCCCATCGCTGAACAGGGTATGCGTATGGAATTCACATCTGCGGCTTAATTTCATTTTTAAAGTTAATTAATTAGAAAATATAAAAATGGATAAAGATTTGGAACTGGAGATTAAGCGAAATTTATTCCATTTATTCCTGGGAGTGGGTATAGCAATTAGCGTATGCCTTTCCAAGCCGTTATTTGATTGGATGACCGCGATCCCGTTTATTGTCGCGTCTGTTGTTATGCTGATCTTGCCGGGCATTAAAATTAAGGCAGTCCAGGAAATAATCTCAAATATTTTTTATAAATTTGAAAGAAAAAAGGACATAGAGAGATTTCCATTCAAGGGCGCGATATGGTTTGCGGTCGGCGTAACTATCCCGGTTCTGTTTATACCTCCCGGGGATGTTAATGTCGTATGCGCGATAATTATGGTACTCTCTGTGGGCGATTCTCTCTCCACACTTGTTGGTAGGGTTTACGGAAAACACCCGATAGGGAGCAAGAGTGTTGAAGGAACCACGGCATTTATAATCTCGGGGTTTATCGGGGCATTAGTTTTTGTGGATTCCATGCTGGCGTTAACATTCGCATTTGTTGGAGCTGCAGTAGAATTGATTCCTATCATTGATGACAACCTGTTAATCCCTCTTTTCCTTACGATTCTTTATTTATTTTTTAATCTTATATAAAAAAAACTTAAGAAATAAGTTTTCATGAAAAATATTGAACTTCCAAGGAAGGTAATCATTGGAGAGGGGGTGATAAATAAAATCAAGGACGTGTGTGATGATCTGGGTCTTGTGGGGAATCCGCTGGTTATTTCCGATGTTAAGACCAAAGAGATCGCGGGCAGCGAAGTCGCAGATTCCCTGAACTCGGGGATCAGGGTATTAAAGGATTCTGAAAATATAGAGGAGATTACAATAAGTGATAATGTCGGCTTCGTACTTGGTGTTGGAGGGGGCAGGGTGATTGACGCTGCAAAACTCTTGGCTTTCAAGTCCAGGGTCCCGTTTTTGAGTGTACCCACTGCGGTATCGCACGATGGTATCGCATCGCCTTTAGTTTCTTTGAATAAAGGGGAGCGTGTGTCGGTTGAGGCGAGAAGTCCCGTGGGGGTGATTGCGGATACAAGGATAATCAGAAGAGCCCCTCACAGACTGCTTGCAGCAGGGTGCGGGGATGCCATATCAAATTACACTGCTGTTCTGGATTGGAAACTTGCGCATAAAGAGAAGGGAGAATACTTCGGGGACTATGCGTCTGCCCTCTCGGATATGAGCGCTCAAATAGTTATGGAAAATGCCCTGAAGATAAGGGATGATGTCAGTATAGTTGTTGAAGCGTCTATAAGTTCCGGGGTGGCAATTGGAATTGCAGGCTCTTCCCGCCCGTGTTCCGGGTCGGAGCATTTATTCAGCCATGTCCTGGACGTGATATGTCCCAAACCTGCGCTACATGGGGAACAGTGCGGGGTGGGGACGATAATGATGGCTTACCTGCACGATGCGGACTGGGAGAGGGTGCGGGATTCCCTGAAAGAGGTTGGCACCCCTGTTAACGCAAAAGAGCTGGGGATTGATGAGGATTACATAATCGAAGCGCTGACCACTGCTCATAAAATAAGGGACAGGTATACCATACTCAGGGATGGACTGTGTTATGATGATGCCTATGAATTGGCAAAGAGTACGGAAGTGATCTGATTTTTTGGTTTCAACACGCCTATTGATTTTGTGCCCTGCCGTACTTATCCTCCAACCTGACAACGTCGTCCAGCTCGGGAGTTGAAACTTCTATGATTCTTAGATCTTCGATTGCATAAAGTCTGTGAACCTCCCCCGGAAGGATTGTAATTGAATCGCCGGCATTCAAAATGTGCTCACTTCCGTCCTCTGTTATAATCTTCATCGTGCCTTCCAGAACGTACATGGATTCTTTCTTTATCTCATGGTACTGCAGGCTGCTTTGCTCATCTTTCTTTATCTCAAGTATCTTTCCCGCATACTCACCCTCATGAGCAAGCCATATCTCCCTTCCCCACGGCTTTTCCACTATTTTCGGTTTTTTGATTTCCATTTTGATTTCCATTACATATTACTTTAAAAATATTTAAATCATTCTTATTTTCGCGTTGAGAGCGATTTTAGATAACGGAGGGCGGATAAAAGAAGTTCCGCTGAAAGCGGAATTTGGTAAAAAATCTTGGATTTTTTCCTTTTATCCGCCGTTATGTGAAAGTGGAGCGTATACAAGCGTATTTTTTCATTCTAATAAACTTCTTGGTACTTTTTCATATTCTTCTGCTTTTTTAAAGCACCGTCTTGCTAACGCTATTTGATGTAATCTTTTTAATGCATCGCCTTTGATAAGCCAAGCATAAGAATCTTTTGGATCATGGTTTAGAATCCACTCAGCGGTTTCTTTCGCTTCTTTATTCTTACGAAGATCAAGTTGTGCATTTGCTTTATATATTAGAGTTAAAATCGAGAAATTATAATCTAACGATTTATTAAAAAACTTCAATGCTTCCTTTGGATTTCCTTTTTTGAGAAGAATCAAGCCCTTCTCCTCCAATAAATCAGAATCCTTTGGAAACCTCTCAATTATTGAGTCTACTAAATTTTCAGCATCTACAAGAGAATCTTTCTCAATAAAATAATGGATTTTATTCGACCAGAACACAGGATTATTTTCATCCATGATTATTGATTTTTCAAATTGTTCTATTGCTAACTTCAAATATTTTTCTTTTTTTTGATAATCTGAATTATTCGCGTATATAAGACCCTTTGCATGAATTGCATCAATATTTTCAGGGTCAATTTCCAATATTTGCTCATTTAGTCTCATAGCTTCTTTAAGGTCCAATAAATCAATTAGTAAAACCACTTTAGAATCTAAAAGTGCTTTAGAATTTTGATGCTTCTTCAGTTTAATTTCCAAAAAATCAAGAGCTTCTTCAGTTTTTCCAAAATCGCTCAATATTGAGGTTTTATTACAAATAGCAACAGTAAAGTCAGGATCTATATCTAATGCTTTATTTACTAAATCTAAAGCTTCTTTAATATTCCCCCTTTTTCTTAAGTTATATGCTTTATCATTAAGTGCGAACTTATTGTGTTTATCTATCTCAAGAATTTCATCATAGCATTCAGAAGCATCGTCTAATTCACATAATTCATCAAGAATACCCCCTTTATTTAGCAGTGCAGAGATATTATTTGGTGTAATCTTAAGAGATTCGTTAATAAATAAAAGTGCATCATCTTTTCTATTAGCATTCAAAAATAAACCAGCCATCTGTTGATAAATTAACGACTTAATGTTTAAATCAATATCCTTTAAATTTAGAAGATTTTCCTTAATAATATCTGCTGCCTCCTCTATATTTGTTGGGGGTTTTTGTCCTTTTTTAAGTTTAATTTCAAGTTTTTCACCAAAATTAGAGCCTGCTCTTTGCATGATGTTAATTAACTCTTGAGGTCGTTTAGCGTCCAAATCTTTTTTAGGAATTTTCTCGTCAGGAAAAAACCATTCACAAATATTTTGTTTATTGAAAAGAATATCTTGGAAACGCACACCAGTCCAATTGATTATTTTACAATACAAGTTATCTTGAATTTTCTTGATCTCATCTTTACAATCTGGCGTAAGATGCATATTAGACATAATAACTAACTTATCAATTTTATTCAAATCTGCTTTTTTAATCTTTCCACTTATGTCATCGAATGAAACTCCCTTTGAATACTTTTTGCATTCAAATCGCCATTTTTCAGTTATTTCTGTAACACCTGCAGGATCTCTTCCTCTGTACTCAATATCAATATCTCTACCACCATCATAGCTTCCATTTCTTAAGTCAGGATTAACAAAACCCTCCATGGGTTTTATTAGTTGATAACATAAGTGCTCAAAATTCTTATCATCCAATCTTCCAATTATCTTTTTCCAATCTTCTGGTGATTTAAACTTCTTACTCATTGTATATATTTGATATATTTAAAATACGTAGTCAATTTCATATAACAAGGTTATATCCGCAGTTATTGCGTATATCCCCCTGATTTAGTGGTATATCCGCATTGCGTATATAACTCCAATTTGGCAGTATATCCGCAGTTATTGCAGATATACTTCCTTTTGGACGAAACCCCTTATTAATTTTTCCTTTTTGTTAGATTAATCTTTTTAAAAAATTAAATCTTGTCTTTCATCTTCTCAAAGAATCCCTTATCTCTGCCCTCACCGCTTTCTTTTGCAAATTCCTCCAGTAATTCCTTTTGCCTTTTGCTCAGCTTCTCCGGGACCTCTACACCAACTCTTACGTGTTCATCTCCTCTTCCTGAGCGATTGAGATAAGGTACCCCTTTCCCTTTTAACCTGAAGATTGTACCGCTTTGCGTGCCCTGCGGGATCTTAAGTTTTGCTTTTCCATCAAGAGTCGGCACCTCTATGCTGTCGCCCAATGCGGCCTGCGGGAATGAAATTTTTGTTTCATACAAGATGTCATTTCCATGGCGCTCGAAGATTTTATGGCGCTTGAGGTAAATAGCAACATACAAATCCCCTGGCGGGCCCCCTTTCTCCCCGGCCTCTCCTTTCCCGGCAAGTCTTAAATGCGAGCCGCTGTCAACTCCGGCAGGTATTTTTACAGAGATTTTTGCGGTTTCCTTTACATTCCCGGTTCCCCTGCACCTCTCGCAGGGATGTTCGATGATCCTGCCCTCACCCCTGCACTTACTGCACGTGGTGATTGAAACAAATTGTCCAAACGGCGTTCTGCGTTGAGATTGAACATTCCCCGTACCGCCGCAGCTGCCGCAATTCTTAGATT
>SMTZ1_10011025_pt1 | contig 10521 bp, 7 predicted proteins | sample DeeMarSWOR136_30_FD_25667 | JGI IMG/M metagenome (IMG submission 25667) | reverse complement strand
GGCAGGACTTATGTAGCTCCTGAGTATCAGGAGAAGGTTGAGCTTCCCACGGCCATAGCCTCCAAGATAGTCACTCCGGCAGGTATTCTGGATGAGCGGGACCTTACTTATTGCTGGATCTGGCCTTTGGAAGGTGGTCAATATTGGCAGCCCTGGCCTGATTATTTTGACCAGTATTTGAACTGCTGCGTGACTGCCGAGGTCTGGGTTTACCAGGATGCTCAGCATGATCCGGTAAACAGTGCCTGCGGCTATCCCATCTATCCCTTTGAGGCGGCCGATGTTGAGTTCTGGCTCAATACTCCTGGTCCCTGCACCCTGACAGTTGAGTATGCTGTGGTCTGGGATTACGGGTCAATCTATTGGGGATTTCCCTTCCCCTACTATCCGGCACCTGACTGGTCCAGCGGAGCGGTTGAGATGATTCTTCCTGAGGCAGGTTCTTTCTGGACCCACGTGGATATTCCGGAGTTGGAGCGTCCCTGCTACCACGTTCCCTTCTTTGCCCGTTTCTGGCATTTGAGCACAGATGATTTCACCGAAGGTGCCAACCCGGTGCGCTGCGGTCCGGATACCACCAGATACGGCTTCTGGCTTACCAGCGCCTATGATGGATCAGGTAGAACCAACTACGGTTACTACTACAATGACATTATTGGTGGTTACTACGACTTAAACGACATCAAGGGCGGAATGTACCGTCTGCTGGCCTCTGGTTATACCCGGGATCAGAACGAGTGCGAGCTGGAGAGCTTGTGGTATTACAAGGCAGATTTCGGCGAGTGGGAATGCGTTTATCCCTGGGAACCGCCTTTTGATTCCTGCGAATACGGCACTGATTCTGTGGGTTCCTGGAAACTGGTTTATCCAGTAACCTACGGCTATGCTCCTGACGGGATGCCTGATTTCAGCCAGCTTGTTCCTGGTGGCCCGCTAACCTTGTGCGGCCCCACAGCCTTGGCCAACTGTCTCTGGTGGTGTTTTGCAGGTGGATTCCCCTGGTATGCTATCAGCAACTGGTATGGTGCCTGGGATCCATCCATCCCGCCGAGCATGATTGGTGAGCTGTCAGGCTACGCGCTTACCGATGTCGCTGGACCTGGGACTAATGTTTATGACTTGGAAGCGGTTATTGATACCCTGAATGACAAGTATGGGTTCTGGCTGACCGAGACCACTATAGTTATGCCCACCTTTGATGACATCGAATATCAGATCCGGCTTTCTCAGGATGTGATCCTGCTGTTAGGATTCTGGTATTACGATGAGTCAGCTGAGGAGTGGTACCGAATCGGTGGACACTTTGTCACCTGCGCCGGCGTGAACTGGGAGTTCTTCCTGTTGAGCTTCAGTGATCCGGCCATTGATGGATTCTGCAGTGGAATAACTCCTGGAGATAGTTCCGGTGGTGTGTTCTTGGCTCACGACCATACTCCTGGTTGCCATTTTGATGCGGGCAACGTGTCCCACGATTACTACCAGATAACCATGGACTCACCCAGCCCGGGTGGAGTTCTCTGGATACCGGATTATGCGATACAGTATTATACTCCTCCGGAGTTTGTTTATGCGCAGTCACCCACGCATGATCCTGGTGGATATCCGGTTTACACCGAGATCGAGTTTGCGGTTGTGATATGTCCGGGATCGCCCTTTGTCACCGACCAGTTAGATTCCTGGAACGTAGCCTTCATCAAGACCAACTACGGAGGCGAAGGCCCGGGATGCGTCTACTGGGAGTACTATCCTGACTATACTGATGATCTCTGGGAGGGAACCGCTCTCCTGGGGCAGGATGGTACTAACCTGGCAATGGGTGCTACTGCTGCTGGTGAGAACATCACGTTCTTCCCGTACGGCGGTCTGGTTTGCGATTACGAGATTGTTTCAGACTTCGAGTACGTAGGATTTCCGGTGGATATTCTGATCGAGAGATGTGATGCTCATTACTACCATAACGTTCCGGGACATGAGCTGCCTCTGGATGTAGAGATGTTCGGCATTGGTATTGATCCGGGCGGAGACTGGTGCTTCGGAGAACCGTGCGGAGATATGATCATTCAGAAGTTCGTAATCACCAATACTGGCGAGAGCGCCATAACCGATCTGGAGTGGGCTCTGTTCTTTGACTGGGATGTAAACCTGCCCGAGGTTAACACCTCATTTGGAGGTGGAGATTCCCTGCACAACACTGGCTGGGCATACGACTCCACCGAGGAAGGAAAAGTGGTTTATATGACTCTGATGCCCACTGTTCCTGGCAAGATCGCTCCCACCTTTGATGTTGGTGACCAGAATACCTACTTCTATCCTCACATTCCTGGTGGTCCTTACGATGAGTTGAAAGCTGTTATGGAGCAGACATACTGGGATATTCCATCGGTGACGCCAAATCATACCGATACTTTCGATTACGCTTACCTGATGGCCTCCGAGATGTTCACTCTGGATCCGGGAGAAAGGATTCTTCAAGAGTATATCATCTGGTATGATACTCAAATCCCATCCACCGACCCCGTTGCCTATAGACATAAACTCTATGAACTCATGAGGATAGCTGGTTACTACAGAGGAGACTTGAACGGTGATGGTTGGGTAAATGCGCTTGACATCGTTTGCCTGAGTAATTATGTCCTCTTTAATTTTTCCAAATGCGGCGACGCTAATCTTGATAACGAAGTAAACGCGGCAGACATCGTCTATCTGTCTAATTATGTTTGGAGGTCAGGACCGGAACCCCTGGGGTATGCTGACGTAAACTGCGACGGCACAGTGAACGATCAGGATGTTGTTTTCCTGACTATTTATGTTTTCAAATACGGATATCCCTACTGGCCAGATTTCCAGCCATGTAAAGATTGTCCCGAAGGCCCTCCACCACCCACACCTTTTGTGGATCAAGGTGATGTGAACTGTGATGGTTCAGTTGATTTGAGTGATGTCATCCATCTTTGGAACTATTTTACGCAATATGGACAACCTTGGTGGGAAGACTTCATACCCATTGACAAAAATCGGTTCCTGCCTGAAGAATATCAAACCCTATTCTCAAGAACCAGTCTGTTTGAAGACGACCAGTGGAAAGATCTGGGCAAATGATACTCGTTTTCTGATAAAGGAGGTTGTCTCCCGCCCCGATTTTAAAATCGGGGCGGGATTTTTTTATATTCAATATTTCTAACAGCAGATGGAGCAGATTTTGGAGTGTGAACATTTTTGTTCACCCGTGGGGAAAGGGAATATTTCGTTTACCGGTTTTCGAGCTAAAAGAAATCCAGAGCCTAACTTAAGTTAGGTTCTGCAAAGCGTATTTTGTTATCACAGGTTGGGACAACCTGTGATACCGTATAATAAAATCCAGAACCTGACTTAAGTCACGTTCTGGCATGACAAAGGTTGTGCAAAATAAACCCAATTGAATTGGGCAAATACAAAAAATGGAGCTAAAGAAACTCCAATGAATCGTGCGACCAAAGAAAAGTTTTACAAATGGGAAAATCATTTTTTTAACCTGGTGCTTGAAATCCCCGAAATGGATCTTGACGACAATTCCACCACGAACAAGAATGGGATGATTACAAAAAAATTCTAATAAAGATGAAAAGTCATTTTTTTTATTTTTTTCTTGACAAAATTACTTTCAGTGTTAATATGGAATCTGAAAACCTTTTAAACTGGTCCGGTGAGGCCAGAAAAGGAAATAAATGAAGTTGACAAAGAATAAAATCCAACCTTCCCAGAATAAAAGGGAGGGTATTTTTTTACCCAATATCCAAGAGGTCTGAGTTGAAAAAAGAAAAATCCGTGCTGATAATGGACAATAAGACGGTTGCCCGTTCCCTGATTAGGATCGCACACGAGATTCTGGAAAGAAATCGCGGGGCGAAAAATATGGCCATTATTGGTATAAAAACCAGAGGAGCATATCTGGCAGAAAGGATCGCTAAGATACTCGAATCCATCGAAAAGGTGAAGCTCCCTGTCGGGCTGATGGATATTAATCTTTATCGAGATGATGTTCAGAGTAAAAAGGAACAGCCCGTGATTCAAAAAACTGAGATAAATTTCGACGTGGTGGAGAAAATAATTATCCTGGTTGATGACGTTCTTTTCACCGGAAGAACCATAAGAGCAGCTTTGGATCAGATTATCGATTTCGGAAGACCCAAATCCATTCAATTGGCGGTTCTGGTAGATCGGGGCCACAGAGAACTCCCCATCAGGGCTGATTATATTGGCAAGAATATTCCCACCTCATCTGATGAACTGGTTAAAGTCAAGATAAAAGAGATGAATGGGGAGGACAGTGTCAGTGTCGTACAAAATAAAAGTAAGCAAAAACGCAGCGCCAAACCTTGAAAAGCTTATGTAATTGCTTATTATTAAAAGCATTAGAGCAAATATCTAAGATGTTACTTTAAAGAATTATGCCTGTCACAAAATTAAAGAGCAAGGACCTTCTCGGGCTGGAAGGGATGTCAAAACAGGAGATCGATTTCATCCTGGATACGGCTGTGAGTTTTAAGGAGATTCTTGAGCGTCCCATAAGAAAGGTTCCCACCTTAAGAGGGGTAACAGTGGTCAATCTTTTCTATGAGCCTTCGACCAGAACCAGGATATCCTTTGAGCTAGCCGAGAAAAGACTGTCAGCAGATCTGGTAAGTTTTTCTGCAAATACCTCCAGTGTCCAGAAAGGTGAGACTTTAAAAGACACGGTAAAAAACATAGAAGCTATGAAAATCGATATGGTGGTGATAAGGCATTCTGCATCCGGTGCTCCGCATTTCGTGGCCAGTTGCCTGGATTCGTCTGTTGTTAATGCCGGTGATGGCGCGCATGAGCATCCCACCCAGGCTCTTCTTGATCTTTTCACCCTCAGGGAAAAGTACAAAGACTTGAAGGGCTTGAGGATTTTGATAGTGGGTGATATCCTCCACTCCCGGGTTGCCCGTTCCAATATCTGGGGATTTTTTGCTATGGGAGCTGAGGTGGCAGTCTGCGGGCCCTCCACCCTTATGCCCTACGAGATGGAGAAAATGGGTGTTGAGGTCTTCTTTGATCTGGATAAGGCTCTGGAAGGCAGAGATGTGGTTATGGTCTTGAGAATTCAACTGGAACGTCAACAGGGCGGCCTTCTGCCCTCCTTGAGAGAATATGCCAATCTCTTTGGAATAACCAGGGAGAGATTGAAAAGACTGAACAAGAATTTTACCATCATGCATCCGGGTCCCATAAACAGAGGAGTTGAGATTACTCCTGAGGTAGCTGATGGCCCCTATTCTGTCATTTTAGACCAGGTCACGAACGGGGTGGCAGTAAGAATGGCTATTCTCTATCTTTTGTCCGGAGGGGAGGAAAAAGTTGAGTAAGGAAACATCCGATCTCATAATTGCAGGCGGAAAGCTAATCGACCCAGGAAGCGGTTTGAATAAGATCGCAGATATATATATCAAGGGAAAAAGAATATCAAAGATCGAGACTAAAAAGTTAATTGACTTAAAGAAAGTCAAGATTGCAGAGGATGAAAAAATCATCAATGCTTCCGGGAAAATCGTCGCCACGGGTCTGATCGATATGCATACCCATCTCAGGGAACCGGGAAGAGAAGATGAGGAGACAATCTATACTGGTTCCCAAGCTGCAGTTGCTGGCGGATTCACCTGCATCTGCTGCATGCCCAATACCGATCCACCCATCGATGATCAGGAATCTGTTAATTTTGTTTACGAGAGAGCCAGAAAAGCTTTATGTAAAGTCTTCTGTATAGGCGCAGCAACCAAAGGTTTAAAAGGTCAAGAATTGACCGAAATGGCTGATTTGAAAGATGCTGGAGCCGTAGCTGTTACAGATGACGGAAGGCCCATCTTCAATTCCAGAATAATGCGGCACTGCCTGGAATACTCAAAAATGCTGAATCTACCTGTGATATCACACTGTGAAGACTTAGACCTGTCTTCCGGCGGGGTGATGCATGAAGGTTATGTCTCTACTCTTTTGGGTCTACCGGGCATTCCATCCCTGGCTGAAGAGATTATGGTCTCACGGGATATCAAATTGGCAGAGTTTACCAGCGGAAGGGTGCACATTGCTCACGTCTCCACAAAGGGGTCAGTGGAAATAATCAGAGCCGCCAAAAAGAAGGGGATAAATGTTAGTTGCGAGGCTACCCCCCATCACTTCTCACTTACAGATGAGCTGATAAAAACATTTAATACTAACGCCAGGGTGAATCCTCCTTTAAGGGCCCAAAAGGATGTGGATGAGATAAAGAAAGGCTTACGGGATGGAACCATCGACTGCATCGCCACGGACCACGCACCTCACTCCATTGAGGAAAAGGACGTGGAATTCAATGCTGCGCCTCCTGGACTGGTAGGGCTGGAAACAGCTTTGGGTCTGGTTGTAACCGAACTGATAAACAAGAATGTTCTGAGCTGGGAAGAAGCCATTGCCAAGATGACAATTAATCCAGCAAGGATATTGAATTTGAACCTGGGTAAGATTGAAAAAGAGAGTCCCGCTGACATCACAATAATAGATCCCAGGATCTCCTGGACTGTGGATATCTCAAAACTAAAATCCAAATCCAAAAATTCCCCCTTTGAAGGAAGAAAACTCACCGGAAAAGCCTGGATGACCATTGTGGATGGCAAGATAGTCCATCGTTTATAGACCTCCTCCCTTTTTCTGTTTCATCTGTTGAGAATCATGTCACGCAAAAACCCACCTTGAGGGCAAAGTGGGCTACTGACATCAGCAACCTTCAGGTTGCGAATTCGGTAACACAGGTTGTCCCAACCTGTGTTACATGATATTCAAATTTTCTCAAAAAACAAAGGTCAGACCGAATTTGAAGGAATCAATACAAAGAGGGGGTGCGGAATCAAAGGGCCAGTTCATCTTATCTTTTCTCAATTCATAAACAGCATAAGATAAACCGTTCTTTAAAAAGAAGTTCACCACTGGCACAGCATAAGGCGAGGACTCTCCGATTTCATCGATGAACTGATCCAACAGGAATTGAGCACCATCGTCCAAAGCCATACTCAACACCGCCTCCCAGAAAACAAATCTGGAAAATACTACGGCTCTTTCATAGCCTGCATCCAAACTCAAGATGGGGATCAACTGGATTCTGGCTCCACCCTCTCTTTTTATGCCGAAACGAAAGGAATCATCCCATCTGGAAAGCAAACTGCTGTCTGAAGGGGAGAGTTCATCATCCTTGATCTTCAACTCAGACCAACCTGAACCGGAGGAATTGTATAAGGTAATTGAAGATTTTCCCAATGCGTAACCGTATCCGTTCTCCCATCCCAGATCCAGCCGCCACAGGTCAGTCTCGATCTCATCTGAATTTGATTCCTGTCCTAAATCGGTGGATATATTAGTCGCGGAAAAATATACATAATCGTATTTAAAGATCTTTTCCGGATCGAATTTTGGATCCTTCGATGAAAACCCTAACTTGATTTCCGCAAGACCAGGATCAGCAAAAGACCGATTCAGATTCTTTAATCTATTTTTCGATAGTCCGTAGCATAGACTGATGGTAGGATTGTGATGAAAAAGGAAGTGATCGTCATCCTCCTCTTTTTCAAGACGTGGAAAGCGGGACTTACGGACATGTCTGGTAACGTCATCATTTTCCTCTTCTTCAATACCTGTCGTATTTTCCTCAGCAACTGCGACTATTGAAAATGATAAAAAGATCAAAACAATAACCCATAATTTCAAAGATCTCAAAAGCATTTTCCCTCCGTTTAAGTAAGAATCGGATCCTTTATACTTTCAAAAGCTTTTTTCCCTTTATAAAGTTTAGACTTTTCTCAAAATCCTCAAGCGAGGTTACCTCTAAAACCAAAGGAACAGAAATCTTCAATTCATCTACTAAGTCAAGGAATTTCTTAATATCGATATTTCCCTGATTCAGGGGGAAGTGAACATCTTTTACCCCTTCGTTATTGTGAAGATGAATCTCCACCAAAAAATCTTTGATCTTTCTGGTGTAATCTTCAATTGAAAGACCATAGAGATTGGCGTGACCAATATCCAAAACCGCTCTTAAGAATCTTGAATTTATCTTTTCAAGGAAAAACAGGTGTTCATCCTTATTTTTGACCATCTTGACGTTGAATCCTCTTGCATTGTTCTCCAGGCCAATTATGATCTCTTTTTTTTCTGCGACCTCAACTAATTCCCGAAGACTTGTAAGTAAATTCATGTTAGCCTTATTTATTAATTTCAAGGGATAATCAGAGGGTAAATTTCCACCGTGCACTACCAAGATTTCAGCTCCCAGTTTTTCTGCCATCTTCAAACAATCGAGTGTGGTCTTAACTGAAGCTTCCCTTATGGTGGGATTCAGACTGGCTAAATTGACGTCATAGACAGAGGAATGGACAATCGGTTTGATCTCAAAAGATGTCAGTTTTCTTTTGATGAATTCGATCTTTTTCTCATCTAAGTCCAGCGGAAAGAAATTTGGCGGATTAGCTTTGAACTCGATGTAGTCTACATCAAGTTCTTTGACTCTCTGGACAAAGCTTTCGAAATCGTTAAATGACAGAAAAAAAGTTGAAATTCCGATCTTGTTCATGTTTGGCATATCTTATTTATACACTACGAAAAAGTCATTGTCAATTACAACTTAAGATCAAAATAATATGCTGTAACAGAACCAATTTGGTTTAATTATTATTGCTGCACAAAGACCAGACATTTTTTATTCGATCTGGGATAAGGGTTTTGGTTTGTATGAAGCGATTTTGATCCTTCATAGCAAAAAGGGTATAAACATCTTCGTCTTTTTCATATACATTTGATAAGCAGGACCAAAAAAGCGAATGTTCTCAACTTCCTCTATCCTGGCAGTAATTGTCCAAAAAAGAGTAGTAATCACAGCCAGGCAAAATCCTACCCAGGAAGGGTTTTTGAAAAACACCCCCCAGGTCCCAATCAGTCCTGAACTATACAAAGGATGACGAATGTAGCGATAAGCCCCGACCGTCACCAGCTCAGTAGTCCTTTCGATGCCTATTAACGTCCGATCATTCCTCTCAATTTTGGGATTCCCCACCATACGCAGTAGAAAAAAACCGTGAATGACCAGAAACAAAGATACGATCAGCAAGAGCCAAGAAATTATCTGATGAAGACTAAACGGTTCATAAAGCCAGTAATCGAGGTTCAGCAGAACTAAGACCACAATTGCTTCAAAGGCGAAGAAACGGTAAAAGCCATGAGAACGGGGATTACTCAATGACTTCCAGGACAGATAGATGAATCCTGTTGTTGCGCCCAGAAGGATAATTAATTTTAATAGGTCTGACATATCGCTTTTCTTTACAACCGTTGATAGTGCGATATAAGCATATTCATATTAAAGAGTACACTCACAGCCAATTTCCAGCAAGTAAAATCTTTTTTCTGAGAGATCAATCAGCTACGGCAATTTTCCCCGCACTTTGACGGGGATCTTGAGACTATTACCGAAGCATCAGAAGGGGAAAATCGGAGGTAATTTTACATAGAATTGTCAACTCTCTTCAACCATTAACAAGTCTTCAACTTTATCTAATAGTTGACTGGAAGTAAGTAATTCTCTTGCCTGCTGCAAATCGTCGTGAAGATACCGATCTTTTTTAATTTCTTTCAGATGGGATGCGATATAATCAAAGACAATCTGGGTGCCTTTTCCCATGGGACGGTCACCCAGAATCTTTCTGGCTAAAACAGTACCCTGAAAGGCGCAGAAAAGCTCAGTAGCCAAAATAGAAAATGTATGCTCCAGAATTTCAGCCGCCTTCAAAGCTGACGTCAAAGACATACTCACGATATCCTCTTGTCCGCCTGAAGTAACTTCAGAGTGAATACTTGCAGGTGATGCAAGTACCTTACATTTTGACAGTATGGCTGCTTGCGCGTAATGGGCCACCATAAGACCGGTATTTACACCGGGTTTATCACCCGTAAGCTGGTCCGGCAATCCAAAACTAAAAGCAGGATTTAACAGGCGGAAGGTGCGACGCTCGCTTATTTGCCCGATTTTTACCATAGCAATCGCAAGCAAATCCGAACTTATGGCCAGCTGCTGGCCGAAGAAGTTACCACCGTTGAGCATCTCATATCCCGAATCGGTCTGAAAAACAAGAGGGCTGTCAATAGCAGAATTAATCTCCACGGAAATAGTCTGGTTAAGATAGTTAAGAGAATCTCTGCAAGACCCATGCACTGATGGGAGACATCTGATGGAATACGCATCCTGGACTCTGGGAGATGATTCCTTACCTTCCTGGCTCACCTTTTTTGACCATTCCTGACGCGCTTCCTCTGTCATCCATTCACTGGAATCTGTCAGCTTTCGGATATTCCTCGCGCTTTGAAATTGACCACTGTGTTTCCGTAGCTGGTGAATCTTTGAGTCGAAAGCCGCTTTCTCGCACCTCATAGCCTCAAGAGACAAGGAAGCCACCTCATCGGCTATTTGCAGCATATTCCCGGCGTCAGCTGAAAGTAGAC
>SMTZ1_10008082_pt1 | contig 10521 bp, 9 predicted proteins | sample DeeMarSWOR136_30_FD_25667 | JGI IMG/M metagenome (IMG submission 25667) | reverse complement strand
TTCTGCCTATTCTCATCGCTATTGGTTTTGGCTTGCTAGGTTCTTTCATTATGGCATTGAGGAGAACGCCAGACTGGGTTAGGCGGTTGGAACGCCGATTTTTGAGCCCAGCATAGTAGCGGTCTTGGGCATACACATTTCATTAGGGTTTGGGTTTGGGATTAAATTTCAGTCCCCACGCACTCTCTGGTATTTCATCTGCGTTGAAGTTTACGACAATATTGTGAATGGCTACCGCTAGAAATCAAGTTAATGGGTCCACGGCGGAAAATAGCCGTTTCCTTGAAGTCTTTTCTCAGAACCCTTGGACTATGGCTTCGCAAAGGTGATACCTTTGAATTCAGCACCATAGCAGCTGATTAGGAATTTTTCAAATTCATCGAACACTATACTCTTTGTCCTGTTTAATTTTGCGATGAGAGGCGTGTCATCGAAAAAGCGGCTTAGGTCGTAGAGCGCGACCCTTTCTTGAAGCCGTGGTCTTTTTTCCAGAAATTTCACTATGCACTTTTTAGGCTGTTTTGGAAGAACCCAAGCCATGAATTGGAGCTTCACTGTTCTGAATGGACATTCCTCGGAGACGTACCCGTTAACGTAGTCGAATGGTTCAAATCTTACTGGACTTATTTGAATTGTGCATAAATGATCCTTGACAGCGCTTTTGAAGGTTTCTGGCATAAGATTACCTATCCAGATAAGTCTGTGGAAACTATTTTTGACCTGAACTAAATTCACGCTTCTATACGTCTGCCAGCCCTTGAACTTGTTGCAGTGTTCTTTGAATCTATTGATAATCTCTTGGGGTCTGATTTCAACAAGAGACAAACTCCCCCCTCCGATGAATGCAGTGCTAAATAAATGAAGGCAGGTTGGGTCTAAGCCTTAATACGTCCACGGTCCATTGAAGCAATGTCTTGGTCGCCGCATGATCTTTCACCGTTTTGATCATGCTTCTCATTGCTTCTCTGCAACGTCTGTAATGTCCAGCCCGCGGAGGTTAGGTCTTAGTCGTGTATCAATCTTCAGCTGTTTTAATTGACACGCTCCGCTCCTCAACGCACTACTTAAAGCATGCTTCCCAGCCTGCACCTAAGATATTACACACTGTCAAATATAGACAGTTCTGAGCAAAAAACAGGCAATCTGCCACAAATATAAGCTTCTTTTTAAGCTTCTTTCTGAGTTTTCGAGAAACAAGCAAAGGATGCTATGTTACAATAATTCAGCCAACCAATCCCAAGTTTTAATCTAAACAACGCAATTTAAATTAAAAGGGCACTTTTTTCCTTTTTTAGGATTCCGTTGGGCGTATATCGATGGGTTCCTAATTTCTTTGCATAACTTTGAGTTTTTGAAGCAAAAATTATGACATTTCACTGGAGTAGATTGCTTATAACAAACCTCTGAATTGTTTTTTCTAAGAATAATTTGGAGGAATAAAGTGTCCGAGATTTTGCGTTTGTGTTTTTTTTATTTGTTTTTTTTTGTTGAGAGAAAGTTAGTTAGAGAGTAGGAGAGAGGGAAAGGCAGAGTTGGAGTTGGCGTGAGTTGGAGGAAGTTTTGGTTTTGGTTTGGGGTTTGGTTTTGGGTTTGGTTTTGGGGATTAAATTTTAATGCAGCCCAAACACACACTGTTCTTCATCGTCCAACACGCTTTTTTTCAGCTCGAATGTCCCTATTTATGATTACCTTGTTTGTCATTCCGTAGCTTTTTCTGACTATCAAACCCTTTAGTTCCAGATAATCCAGAATTCGAGTAATCTTTGCTTTTGAAAAACCTGTTACCGCATGTAAATCGCTTTGCAAGATCTCTCCTTTGGCTTCTGCGATTTCATTGAAAATCTTTCTTTTGTCGCCGTCAAGAAGGCGAAGGGCAAAAGCTATGTCGATTTCTGACGAATTAGAGTTCTCATTGATTAATAAGGCGCTTTTGCGGTCCATGGAGTTTGCGAATAGGAGATAGAAACCGCTAAATGCTAAGATTATGGTGGAAACACTGATTACTGCTACATCTAATTGTGTGTATCTAAAAATTTCTCCCACAATTATGGGGTCTTCTCCGGGAATAATTATCCTAGTTGTAGTAGGCATCAGAACCTTTATGGCGAAAGTGAAAGCTGACACCGCAAATAGTACTCCCATTATTATGGTCTTTGGGTTTGTTTTCATATTGATGCCTCCGGGCTATTCAAAGAAAGTGGGGCAGTATGGATTGTGTTTGATTTCATCGCAAGCCACCTTTTTTCATGTTTTTTCGATTCTTAGGGCATATATTATGTCTGGCGCAACGAATTTGCCTGTTACAGTTACTGTATCGCCGTTTTCGATGTTAGATACGTCAACGGTTGCTTCTTCGTGTGCATAGAACACTGTCACTGTTTCGTCAAGCATGAACAGGGAGCCGAAAACCTCTCCTAATAGGCTCACTTTTCCCGATACAGTCACTACTACGCCGTTGAATTCTGAAGGATTTTTGATGAGTTCACTTGGGAGCAATGGGTTTTCAATGATTTTTGGTTTGATGACCTCTGGCTTCATTTCGGTGTTGATTATTGCCATTCGTTCAATGTTAACCGTGACTTTGACTAATTGGACACCAAACTCTTCACCGTAATCCTTGCTAATTTCTAATGTGACAAGTGCAACTCCAGGTTTTGGAACAAGGGCTATGCCTTCGTCGATTTCGCGTATGTCAAAGATTTCGGAGGCTTCGACGGTGTAGTTGTCTGCGGTTTTCAACAGATCTTCTATTTGGGGTTCCATGAGTACAAGATTAATAGCTGTCTCTCGTTCTTCAGGAGTAAGTATGAGGCTTACGGATGTTGAGTCAATGTTGATTTCATCTTCGTTGCCGTAGCTTTGCAAAATATTTGCTGCGTGCACTACAATTGCGGAGCAAAACGATAAAAGCAGTAGTAAACCAAGTATTGCCAGCTTTTTGTTTTTTTCCATTTTTCTTCACCTAGTTTTTCAGTATGCATATAAATGTCTGAAACAGCCCTAAGGTTTTGTGCGAAATGCATTTCATTCTACGATATTTTAGATGTTTCTTCCTATTTACAATTATTGTAGGCAATAGTTTGTGAGCGTGTGTTGTGTTGTGCGGTGTGGTGTGGTGGTGGTTGTAGGTGTGGGTAGAGAGTAGGATTAGAGGGGAGAGAATTAGTTAATAGTAGTTGTAAATGTTTGGGTTTGGGTTTGGGAATTAAAATTTAATTTTTTTGTGAACCATGGCTGCAAAAGCTGTGATGATTAGAATTATAGCGACTTTTAACAGCACAAATTCTTTTTCATTTCTTTTTTCTCCAACTTCATCAATTAGTATTTGGGCTGGTTCATCAAGAGTTGACACTGTGAGCTTTTTAAAAGCTACTGCTTTCTCAGTATTATCTGTTATCAGCACAACTAAATCACTAGCATTCGCATCGTCTAATAGAATCTTTGTTTTTTCTAAAAGAGTACCGTTAACATAGTAAAATGCGATAGTCGTTTCGTTCTCTGTCATGACTGCTTTGACCTTATACCAAATGTTGTCTCTTATGAACTCAGATGCGTTCATCAAAACTTTCCCATTTCCATTAGGCTGATTTATTTGAGCTACGTCATAAGCATTCATTCCTTTAATGCATACACTGTAATTGTCTCCAGTAGAACTTCTCATTACGAAACCGAAATTGTTGTTCATTGTTTGGTCAAAATTATCCGGTAATCTTATTGGAAGCATACCTATCGGTACATTCACGAGTTCTCTTATCGTTCTCTCGGGAACCTGGATTATTGTCCATAGCCCATTGCATATTTGAACTCCTTGAACTGTTCCAGGTATAGTTCTTTCTTGCATTTGAATGCTCGAAAAGTTATGCTTATCTCTCAAAATAATAAATTCGCCAGTAAGCACGATCCCTGTCCCTGACAGCTGAATATCAAAGAAGTCCCTGACACCTTGCCTATCACGAATTTCATCTAAGCCAAGGTTTGTTAAATAAGTGAAATAATAGCCTGGTATTGCGAAGTTAAATAAGGATTGGGGAAACCCCATGAAGATTGTTAGCATTTCGCTATCTGCACCAGCACAGTTTTCATTGCCGCTCCAACTTGTTCGAACATAATGTATGCCTGTTGAGGTAAGGTTCAAGCTGAAATAGTAATTACCCAAAATGTCAGTCGCTGTCTTCCCTGACTTGTAAGAGATTCCATCTTGACTGAAATATACCGTAACTATTTCGTTCGGGTAAGCAGGTGACAGTGAGCCTGAGACTTTTAGTGCTGGCGCTTGGTAATTTAATTCTGAAAAATCTGAAGATAGATTTATTGATATCGAAGAAGACTGGAGGGAACTGCAGCATTTTGATGAGACTTGAGCTGGAGACGTTTTCTCGCAGTTTTCAAGTGTAATGATCCATGGCTGCTCCCCTTCCAGGAGGGGTGGCAAGTCTCCCACTTTCCAATCCATTGCAGGAGTGCACTCGGCTACCCAATATGTCTTACCATAAAATTCAAACCCTGTTGCCGGTAACCACCACCACGTAGTATGCGGCTCATAAGGCAAGTACACTCCAACGTTAACATGGTATACACCCTCGAAGTAAAGCAAGACAACATCTAAACCCCCCGCCTTCATAATTGAAGCTGCAAGAAGCGACAAAGTATCACATTTCCCAAAGTTATCTACGATTGTCTCAACAGGGTACTTGATTTCACAATTAGCGTAAGGAATCTGATGAACAAGCGACAATACGGCATTGGCGAATTCTTGGTCGCTTCGAGAGCTGTCAAGAGTGATGTTCCTAAGGCCGTCTGCAATGGGTTTAACTGCATCAGGCGTTACAAACATTGAGTAATCATTGTAATTATCAATCTCGAAGGTTTTGCCATTGTAGTATTCGTACAGGGAAAAAGGTATGTAAAAATGGAAGTCACGGTTGACAAGTCCATATTGCGTTTTTGAATCTAAAGTGCGTTTGTAGTTGCCTGCAAAAGAGATGGGAATAACCAAAACTAGCAACAGAATGACAATGACTAAGACGAATGGTTTGAATGCCATGGATTTCTTTGATTCTAGATAAGCTGAAAGTTCTTGAATCTTGAAAATAAAGGCAGAATAATCTTTCTCATACTTCCCCCAACCGTTGCACTTCGTGCCATTAAACTTGAGTATCGGCATTACTTTTCACCCTTCATTTATGCCTCGTTTTCATTTTGACGAAGTAGAACAAGTGTCTTTGCTGCTTTTTTGTAATTTTCTGGATTTCAGCTGCGTCATAATACTTAGTGTTCAGAATCATCAGAAGCGCGAGGTTCTTCTAGGCAAAATCTATTTCACCATTAGAAGAGTAAACCCCAAACGCCCTTGACGTTCTCCCAACCTCTACAATCCTAAACCTTAACTTGCAATATTGTTTAAGTAATCAACACTTATTAAATTTTTTGTTTATTAACTAAACTGAAGTATTAGCTGTTTGGAGATTTATTCCATACTTGGCGTAAAGAAGTGTTTCCACGCAGACTTCTAGGCTTTTTCCCGAGTTTTAGGGCATTTTAAGAACCACTACTTATGATGTGACTTGTAGGTTTGAATCAACTTATGAACAGAGAAAATAGCAGGAAAGCTATTTTATCTCGATCTTCTTGCCTTCTACCGGTTTTTTGAGGGGAATTTTCAACCGAAACAACCCATTCTCGTACTTTGCCTCCGCCTTCTCCTCGTCTACTTCATGCGCTAAAGTCCAGCATCCAGCAAACTCGACATCATCCCTACACCCAGCTACACACACGCCCTTAGAAGAAACATTTAGTTCGATGCATTCTTTTTCAACCCCCGGCAACTCAAAATCAATAGTGTACGCCTCAGAGTCATGGCAAAAGCATGCGACTGGAATTATAACAGGTCTTTTTTCTTCAGACAATTCTAAAACCATCTCCTTGAAAGTTTAAAGCGCAAAAACTAACGCTCATCTAAACTAGAGGAATAATTAAATATAAACATTCGCAGAGACCAATTTATGCCGAAACAAACGCTTTTCATTAGTTGGTAACGTTGGTAGCAAGGTTTTTTGTGTGCGAGTTTTATTTTATAGTTTATGGTTTTTGGTTTTTGGTGTTTTGTGAGAAGAGGGTAAGAGTAAGTATACGTAAGCAAGCATGAGCAAAAGAATTATCTAGTAGGCAAGTACGAGAGAGAGAAAGATTAAATTTTAATGCTGCTGCTGACTTGTCAGATTTATTAATGCCTCTATGAATTAAATGATTATCAAAAAGTGAAATAGATTTTAATCCCGAGGACGATTGACCTGTCGGGAAAATGGTGTGTTCTGAGGAAAAAGCAGGCTATCAGTTATTGTTCAATACAGATTTAGATTTCATAATTGATTTATGTCAAGTCCTCTTCTTAGAAAAAGAGGGTATGTATATTGCCTGCTAAGACAGCTAAAACAACATCCGAAGAAATTGTAACTCTTCCGCTATCTGTAGAAGAAGTAACTGTGAAGAACAAAGATAGCTTGGAGAAAATAGTTGTTGAGGAACTATGGAAAATAGAAGGTGGCCTAACCATTATAGGTTGTGAAGTTCCAGCAGAAAATAAAGTGGTAGACATTCTTTGCCATGACCATAACGGACAATTAGTGCTTTTAATGCTGAACATGAACGAAGATGACGCAATACTCTTCGATGGATTACAAACCTTGAATGAAGTGAACCGCGTTAGGCAAATGCTGCGGTATTTCAACAAAGACCAAAAAATAAATGATAAAGAACCTGCGCGACTAATTCTCGTTGCACCAAGTTTTTCAACCAATATGCTAACGATAGCAACCGGCATAAGCAACGTTAGAATATCGCTTTATGAATGGGAATATTTGCAATTCGGAGAAAACAAGGCTTTGCGAATCACGCCAATTTCCCTGTCCGAAGCCTTTAAGAACAGAAAGTAGAGAACCTTTGGCAAAACGAGTCCACCTTTCAAATACAGGATTCCGCAGAGATCTTAAGCCAAGGGCATACAGTATGTTTTAAAAAAGTATTTAGATAGGAAGCTTGAAGAGTTCACAAAGGAGGCAAGTTGGCCAGACGACCAAGGAACGGGAGGGGGGCCGAGAAGCTTGGAAAGGCGCCTTGAATCTGAAGAAGCTATCGGAGGCTACTTACGATAGCAAAAGACTTAACAACATAACCCGTTAACTTGAAGCTTATGTCTTGCTATCGGTTCTATAAACTGTTAGGAGCAGGTTTAAATTAGTTCAAAGTGTGATTGGCCACAGTGTAAGAACCTTGCTTTCGCAGTTGTAGATTATGCAAACCCTGAGAACAGAGCGGGTTGGCGTTACCTATGTCTGCCTCATTTCATACTTGAAAATCTTCGAGGAAAACGATTCACTTGGAGACCAAGCCAAGCATGGTTAACGCGTTTTACGTCCTCATTATTTAAAATAGTTTTAAAGCTCAAATAGTAAAATATGGACAAAAGCTACTTGAGAGTCTTGTAGCACTACTGCTGGCGCTTTTTAACCTCTCACTGGTTTGCAGAATTTAGCTTCTCTATATTAAGAACTTTCAAAGAAAGAATTTCGACCGCTTTTCCACGGCTCAAGGGTCAAAGCATGGATTTCATGCAGGCAAAAGAAAACTGGAACGACTCCAAATCCATACTGATGTGGGGTCTATCAATAGCAATTTTATGGGTGTTGTTTAATGATCCTTTTTTGGCGGTTATTCCTGCTTTTTTTATGCCGTTTAGCGATGCCATAACAGGCGTAGTCAGAAATGCTCTCTACAAGAAGAGGACAAAAAGTCCAATAGGCAACATCTTTATGCTGATAGTGTGCATCGTCGTCGGGTATTTTTTGCAAGCATGCCTGTCAACCCAATTCCAGTATGGGGAGTCTTGGCTGCTGTTGGTACGTCCTTTGTTGAAAGGTTCGAAATTGGGTCCATAGACGATAACGTCTTATTACTGTTACGACTTTAATTATCTTGATTGTGGGAACCCTGATTTCCTGAGTTCGACCGAGGTTAATTCAACTTTTTGCCATGCAAAAAAGCTTTTAGTTATAGTGAAAAATTATAAAAAGAGTATTGGATAATAGAATTATTCATGAATTATAGAGAAAGACAGGAAATAATAGCCAAGTCGCCGATTTCCTTCAGTTACCTAAAAAAGTTCAACTTGGGCGCTGGAATTCTGCACTTATCGCAGGGCATACTAATGCTCGCTCTGGGTACCCTTCTGACATGGGAACGAGACATATACACTTTCTACCTGAAACTTGACGTAACTACTGGTCCCCCACTAGTTTTCAACATTGCTCCGGACCCGCAGGTATTCTTCACCTTAAGCTATCTAGGTGTAATAGTTGCTTCGTTTCCATTGCTTTCAGCTCTTGCACACTTTCTTATAGCCTTTCCAAAAAACAAGGACTATAACGAAAACTTGAAGAAGGGAATGAACCCTTATCGATGGTACGAATACGCTTTCTCCAGCTCAATAATGATTGTGTTAATTGCTACGTTTGTGGGTGTCTGGGACTTCTGGTCGCTGGTGATGATCTTCACGTTGAACGCGATGATGATTATGTTCGGGTACTACATGGAAGCGGTGAATCAGCATACCGAGAAAACTTCGTGGTCAGCCTTTTTGGTGGGATGCGTTTCAGGAGGCGTTCCCTGGGTAGTGCTATTCGCTTATTTCGTAGCGGCAATTATGTCAACGGGTGTCGAGCCGCCGGCGTTTGTGTACTTAATATTCTTCATTTACTTTGCAGTGTTCAACGTTTTCGCACTTAACATGATCTTACAGTACAAAGGCGTGGGACGCTGGAGAGACTACCTTTACGGCGAGCGAGTGTACATCATACTGAGCTTCGTAGCTAAAACAGCACTAGCATGGCTAGTATTCATCGGAGTATTCGCACCATTCTAGACTCCAATTTCCCCTTTTTTGTCAAACGTCTTTGTTAAGAGGTAAGCCTACTGAATGGCATTAGGAAAAATGTTCAGGAAGCAGTACAAAAATTGCCGTAGCCACCATAACCTTAATCATTTACTTCAAGAAATGCAAACACTAAGCTGAAAGCTTGTTTGCTGATTTGTGTGTGAGTTTTAGTTTTTGGTTTGGTGTTTTTGGTTTTTGGTGTTTTGTGGGAAGAGTGTAAGAGTAAGTATATGCAAGTAGGCAAGAGCAAGGAAGTTAGCAGGTTAGCAAGCAAGTTAGCATGCAAGTTCGAGAGAGAAAAAGATAAAAATTTATTGTACACACATTTTTAAAATAGTTTTTATTAAAAAATTTAATTATTATTTGTAATTCAAGAAAAAACTAAAAATTTAAATCACTTATATAGCAAATCATAAATATTTCATATCATAAACTCAATAAATGCTGCATAAATCCTGGGGAAAATAATGAAGAAGAAAATATTGCTGATTACACTCGCAGCGCTGTTGCTGTCTGCAATGATGGCTCCAGCTCTAGCTTAAAAGGAGCTTGTAGGTGTCCAAGTAGGCGACTGGTTCAAATACGAAGCTAAAGTCACTCAATGGGAAAGTACCATGGAATTTCTTCCAGAGGGTTATATTGGTCCATTAATCTTAGCCGAAAACCAGACAAATTATATACTATACGAAGTTACGGACATAACGCCTGGTGATGGTGGTGACAACGTAACCTTCTTAGTCACATATGACTGGAAAGACGGCTCTGTAACAGACGCAACCATGGAAGAAAACGTATCCACTGCGGACCAGATAATATTTATGATCGGCGCCAACATGACAGAAGGTGACATGGTAAGCGATACATATGATTTCTTAGGCATGGGCATGTTTATGTATCCAGCTCGGTACATAAATGAGACAATCGATTTTACAAATCCTAACGCAACAAGAGAAACGAATGTACTTGAATATGATATTAATATCTTTGGTGCCCCTTATGAATACATATTCTACTATGACAAAGCAACTGGAATGCGAGTTTGGTACTGGAACCATGGAGACGTGCCTGAGATTGATTTTGGAACGGGGACACCGCAACCCGCGTACGAATACACTGTTGTATGGGAGCTAGTAGATTCAAGCGTTGACGGTTTGTTAATACCTGACCTTACAGGACCGATCCTGCTGCTAATGACCATGGCAATCACCATTCCAATAGTCATCCTGCACAGACGAAAAAAACAGTTCATCTAAATTTTTCTCTTCTTTCCCTTCTTTTTTGGTTTAAATTTAAATTATCCCTAATCTTTTTACATCTTAATGTGTGTACTCGCGTGTTATTTTTGTAAGTAGATGAATAAGTGAAAGAAGGTACGAGGAACTTGGAGTTAGTATGAATAAGTTTGGGTTTGGGATTAAATTTCGGTGCCAAACCAAAAAACTGTTTCGACGAAAACAAGTTGATATTTCTAAAAAAGAAGGAGAATAGTTGGAATCAGCAGGTTAAATTTACTCAACCGCTGGTGTAAACGCATTCTCACAGTGCCTTGGATGGCTTAAGCTTCGATACTCCAAATCTTCCTAGCACAATAG
>SMTZ1_10008080_pt1 | contig 10521 bp, 9 predicted proteins | sample DeeMarSWOR136_30_FD_25667 | JGI IMG/M metagenome (IMG submission 25667) | reverse complement strand
TCTTTTCCGATGCAGAGGTAGATATCCATCTCACTGAGAGCACATCACTGGAAGAGGCGGTTCAACAGATGAAAAGGCTTCCGTAATGCCGTGGCCCTCAAGCGGCGATCACACTGGGGAAGGTCTCTGGAGGGTTTTTGAGGAAAAACGATGAACCGCCGTTTCACTATTGGCCACAATTCCTGGCAAAGCAAACAGTAAATGGGGGTTCATGGTATGTTCAGAAAGGAATGGACAAGGTGAGGGAGTGAAATGGGAAGGGACACATATCATTATGAAGCGAGGGCGAGATGGACCGAGGGGAAAAGGATGAGGCTTATGATCAAGGGAAAGCTTGACATTGAAGTTTCCACTCCCCTCGAATTTGGTGGCCCAGAGGGGTTTTTAGCCCCTGGCGACCTCTTTGTTGCTTCGGCCTGTACCTGCTATATGACCGCTTTTTTCGCCGTTGCAGAGGGGGCACGTTTGAAGTATGAGGATTTTACCTGTGGAGCTAAGGGGACCCTCGAAGCATTGGAGGCGAAGGGATTTCGATTTACCAGGATAGATCTTTACCCTGAACTGACTATTGGAAATGATGAAGAAGAGGATTGGGCCACGCGAGTATTAGAAATGAGCAAAAAGAACTGCCTGGTCACCAACTCCATCATTGGCGAGGTGATTTTAAACCCGACAATACACGTTAAGGGGAAATAAGGCACTTAATGGTTCAAATTCAGGTATGAGGAAAGTTCCAGAAATCACGGGTAATTTCATGCTGAGAATCTTGATGGTCAAAGGAGGAAAAGCATGCTGGTTGTAGGAGAGAGGATCAATTCAAGCAGGAAGGGTATTGAGCCGGCGGTCAGAGGGAGGAATGCCGAATTGATTACGAAAGAGGCAAAGGATCAGGTTGACGCCGGGGCCCATGTGATCGATGTTAACACCGCTACGCTTATGGAGGATGAGGTTGAATCCCTCAAGTGGGCGGTCCAGTTGATTCAGGATTCTGTAAAGGTCCCCATATGTATTGATAGTCCAAATCCAGTCGCTGTGGGAGAGGTTCTCCCCCTCTGTAAAAGGAAGGCCATGGTCAACTCTATAACCGCGGAGAAGGAACGATACGCCAAGCTGATCCCCTTAATCCAGGAGCATAAGCCTAACGTGGTTGGGCTCTGCATGGATGACCGGGGAATGCCCGATTCGGCGGAGGACCGAATTCGGATCTCCTCAGACTTAATCGGGAAACTCACCAAAGACGGGGTTCCCATAGGAGATATCTATATCGACCCCGTAGTTACCCCAGTCAGCACGGATACCCGATATGGGATGGCAGTATTGGAGGCCATTGAGGCGATTATGAAGGCATTTCCGGGGGTCCATACGATCTGTGGCCTGAGTAACGTCTCCTACGGCCTTCCCAACCGGAAGCAGGTGAACCAGATGTTCTTGGTTATGGGCATGACCAAGGGTTTGAACGCGGTCATCCTTGACCCGTGTGACAAGCGCATTATGGCCAATTTGATTACCACAATAACCTTGTTAGGAAGGGATAAGTTCTGTATGGACTATATAGCGGCATTCAGGCAGGGCAAATTGGATTAAAGGAGAGAGGAGGAGCTCATTATGGCAGGCCCAAAGGAGATTTCCTTAATGGTGCAAGAGGGAAATTTCAAGGAAGTGGAGCGGCTTATACAGGAGGCCTTGCAAGAGCGGCTATCAGTACAAGACATTCTCAATGGAGGCCTCATAGCAGGGATGGGCGTAATAGGGGAGCGATTTAAGAGGAATGAGTGTTTCGTCCCCACGGTCCTGCTTGCTGCTCGGGCCATGAAGGCGGGGATGGCCCTCTTAAGGCCCATGCTGACCGAAACGGGAATAGAATATATTGGTAAGGTTGTGCTTGGTACGGTTAAGGGGGACCAGCACGATATCGGCAAAAATCTTGTGGGGATGATGTTGGAAGGGGCGGGATTCGAGGTGATCGATTTGGGCACGGATACCCCCAGCGAAAAATTTGTAGAAATAGCCAGGGAGAAAAAAGCCGACATCGTTGGGATGTCCGCCCTCTTGACCACTACCATGCCCTCCATGAAAACCACCATCGAGGCCTTAAAGTCAGCGGGGTTAACGGTTAAGACGATGATCGGCGGGGCCCTCGTTACCCAACGATATGCCGACGAAATTAACGCCGATGGATTCGGCAAAGATGCCGCTGTTGCCGTGGAGAAGGCCAAGGAGTTGATAGGGAAGGGATAGGGCTTGTTGAAATCGAAAAATTGACGGCTTCGTAAAAAGTCCATCTGCTGCGTTGCGCTGCATCCTTCGTCAGTGCAGCGTACTTCTATGTACGCCTCATTCCTCAGGATTCGAGCGCCTTGCATCTGGGGCTTTTTACTGTGCCGTCTGATTTATGTCTTTTTACGAGACCATCAAGAATTGGATTCCATACAATGGAGCAGGGGGAGATTACCATGAAATACATCGGAAGGGATCACGTCAGGGCAGCTTACTCGAGATCCTTCACAGACAGGGTTCCCGTCTATCCCATCACCAGCCTTATCAATGCCAAGGTGGCTGGGATAACCATTAAGGAATATCTCACCGACCCCAAGAAGTTCGCGAAGGCGGTCATCGTATCCTATGAGCGCTTTCGAGGGGATGTGGTTACCATGATGGCGGACCTGGTGATGGAGACGGAGGCGTGTGGCAGTACGATCGCAATGCCCGAAGACGACTTGGCCTATGTCACCAAACACATACTTGATAGTAAGAAGAAGCTCCTCAAGATGAAAGTTCCCGATCCGCTGAAGGATGTGCGGTTGCCGTACTACATCGAGGGGCTTTCCCGAGCAAGGCCCCACATTACCGATGCCGCGGCAGGGAGCGTCATCAGCGGGCCCTGGCAGATCGCCGTCAATCTGAGGGGAGCTGAGCAGATCATCCTCGATACCTTTGATGATCCCGAGTTCGTTCACGATTTGATGAAATTTACTACTGAGTTCGCCCAACGATTCGGAATGGCCATCAGTAGCGAGGCGAGAGTAGGGTTGAGCTATTCCGAGGCGGCATGTTCCCTGAACCTCATTTCCCCTGATATCTACCGTACATTTGTCCTCCCGTACCATCAGCAATTGGTGAATTATTTCAGCGAAAAGAAGACCGGTATTACCTTGCACATTTGTGGATATATTGACCCCATCATGGAGGACGTGGTGGGTACGGGTATCTCCGCCCTCAGTATAGATTGTCACTCGTCTCTCAGGAAATTGATGAAGGTCTCCAAACGGAAGCTCGTAATTATCGGCAATGTGGATATCCTGCTGTTCAAGGACGGAACCAAGAAGCAGATCGAGGAGGCCACGAAGTGGTGCATCGACACAGCTGCTCCCTATAGTGCCTTTGTACTCTCATCTGCCTGTGAGATACCACCAACAGCTCCTTTGGAGAACATTGATTACTTCATCAAGTTTGCCCATGAGTATGGACGTTACGAGCGGATGGTTCCGGGATGGATTGGATATAAGATGTAGGGTAATGAACCCTCTAACCTATGTAAGGAGGCAACCCCAAAAAAGGAGTGACGTATGGATTGGAAAAGATACGTGCAGGATCTGAATACCTACATTCGCCCCAATAGCTTCCCTGTGGGAATCAACCTGGTCAAGCGGCTGAAAGACCTTCCTCCAGGGGCCAGAAAGAGGCGGTTTAAGATCAACGTTTGCCAGCTGAGCGCATATGCCCGGCGCTACGGATGGAACCTTTATGGGGAGGCCAGGGATATGGATTGTCTCCTGGGGGCCTGTACCTGCGGGTTAATTCGCACGCCTGATCGGGTGACCAAGGGCGTTCTGGGAGAAAAGGTCTATCAAAAGGATTTGAGAGCGGCGGCGGCGATGCAGAGGGCCCTACCGAAACTCGATCCGGTCTATAAGGCGGTGGCCTGTTATGCCTTGGGCACGGTCGATGGTATTGATCCGGATGTGATCATGGTCTACGTCGACTCTGCCCAGGCCATGAGGTTAACCCAGGCAGCTCTATGGCACAGGGGTGGCAGCCTCCAGAACCCATCGGTTGGGGATGCGGGAATGTGTGGCATCGGGGTCGCCTATGTGATGAAGACAAAAGGGATAGCCAGGGAGATCCCCTGTTTGGGAGATCGGAGGTTTGCGGCCGTTCAAGATCACGAGCTCTTCTTCTCCTGGCACCGAGATCGGGCCGAGGATATTATGGAGGGCCTGGAAGGGACTCACAAGGGTGGCATCAGATACCCCATCCCCACATCGTTGGATGAAGCACCAATGCCCGCAAACTACTTTGTCGAGGTTCAGGACCTGATGGTGAAAAAGAAACCGACAAAGAGGAAGAGGAAATGAGGGATACCCTTAACTTTTTGACCTGAATGATTTTGGTGGTTTAAAGGGTGCTTGATTTGATCAGGCACCCTTTAAACGTGAGAGTTGCCTTAGAGGATGGCGCCGCACTATCAGTATTATTCCTCTTCCTCGATTCCGGCCACTTCCATGGCAATCTTCTTCTTTTCGTCTATGCCAGCCACCCTCATGAGGGAGATCATCTGGGCTTGGACGGAACCCGCCCCGTGCCAGGTTCCCGCTCCGTGCAGACCGGCGGCCCAGTTTTGGAGGACCTTTGTGATCCGCATTCTCTTCTCAGCGGGAACCTTCACCTTGAGATACTTCTCCAGGTAACCCTTAGTGGCCGGATTCCTCAAATCTTCAAAGGATGGCATGGTGGTGATGAATCCCCCGCCTATATCTCCGGCAAAGGACATGATCTCCCAAAATCCCGGAGCAATGGTCAACTTGGCTACATTGCCGAATAGGTCGTCGGGCATCCAGACTCCAGAACCGGGTGGTTCCTCGAAGCCCTTCACCGCAGCGGCGATGGCACAGGCATGGGCCTGTTTGGAATCCTTTATCATGTCAGTGATCATGGTCATGACGTGCGGTGCCCTATCAGTGCCCTGATATTCAGCAGCCAATGTGGCCGCCCCGATGATGACATCGGCGAACCCGACCTTGCAAGCCCCGCCACAATTCATCCTGTGAGTTTTGGCGAATCGCGTGACGGCAAGGCCGGCATACGTGACCTCCCCGCACATGAAGACGTTCTCCCAGGGTATGAAGACGTTGTCGAAGACTATGATGCAGGTCTCTCTCTGCCCATATATGGGATTACCCAATTCATAGATGTCCTTGGTGTATTCCCTCTCCACTGACATGGGGTTATACTGGGTGATGTAGGTCAGGCCTTCTTCGCTGTTAGGGACGGCGAAGGCAACGGCATAATCCTCGTTTCCTTCCCTCAAGCCTTGTCCCGGTATCACTATGGTCCAATCGGCGGCAATGGCACCGCTTTGGTGGAATTTAGCACCTTTCACCACGATGCCGTCGGATTTCTTCTCGACTATATGGACGTACATGTCCGGGTCGCCTTGTCCTACCTTTAAACTCCTGTCCCCCTTGGCATCGGTCAAGGCCCCGCTACATGCCCAATCGTTGGTCTGGGCCTTCTTTAAGAATTCGTTGAAACGTTGGTGGTAATCCGTTCTTTCCGTTCTATCCATCTCCCATGTGACGCTGGCCAAAGCATTGATGGCATCACAACCCACACACCTGTAGTTACAGGTGCCCAATTTCTGAGCGGCAAGCAAGGCCATGTCCGCACGACCCATCAGGTCATCGTTATTACGGTTGACGTGGAGGTTTCGATTGATCTTATCTCCGGTCAGGTGGGAGGTGGCTACCATGGGATATTCATATCGGGAATCCAAAGCCAGGTCGAATATCAATGCGGTAGCTTCCAGAACGGATTTGGTGACAGGGTTATCCTCCGGGTTTTCCACCTTCTGACCGTGGATATATATATTATGCCTGATCTTGCCCTGTCTTTTCTTGTACTCTTCACCGGGTATCAAGGCCATCGAAGGTTCCTCCTTTCAAAAACACCCCCGAAGATGTTTTTGTCCATTTCCTTGAATACTAGTTATAAATGGTTTGTGATCGATGAGCTCCATGCTCTGCCCAGAGTCACCAGAAGTCGATAACAGAGCACCTCAATCATTGCTAGCGCTCTCTCTTTACTGTCAACTCACCCCAAAATTCACCACTGTGGAAGAAGGATAACTCTTAAGCCAATAGCAATAGACCACAACTAATAATTGACCTTATCCAATCCTTTTAGTCCCAGGATTTGTCTGGCTTCATCGGGTGTTGCTGCTTCGATGCCCAGCTCCCTGGCAATCTTGATAATCTTTTCGACCTGCTCGGCATTGCTCTTGGCCATCACACCCTTTTCCAAATAAAGATTATCTTCTAAACCCACGCGGACATGCCCACCAAGGAGCAATGATTGGGTGCAGATAGGAAATTGAGCTCGACCGGCAACACAAACAGAGAACGCAAAATCGCCAATTAATCTCTTTGTGTAGTCGACTAAAAACATCAGGTTCTCCGGGCTTGGGGTAATGCCGCCCAGAACACCCATGACAAATTGGACATATACCGGTTTTTTGAGATATCCTCTCTGAATCAGATGAGCTATATTGTTGATCATTCCGGCATCATAAACCTCCAACTCCGGCTTTGTATTATTTTTGTTGAAGAACTCACAAAACTCACGTAATGTTTTGAACGTGTTAGTAAAAACAAAATCCTCGGTCATTGCCAGATACTTCGGCTCCCATTCATACTCCCAGTCCTTCCACTTATCCATTGCAGGAAACAGGGCAAAGTTTACGGAACCTGCGTTGAACGATGCCAGCTCGGGACTAAATGTGGCAACGGTCTGCACACGTTCCTCGGCAGACATCCCCAAACCGCCGCCAGTGGTCAGGCAAAGAACGATATCACACTTGCTTTTTACGGTGCCCGCGATCTCTCGGAAGCTCTCTAAGTCAGTAACCGGTTGGCCCGTCTTTGGATCTCTGGTATGAACATGGCACACCGCCCCCCCTGCTTCATGAACCGCAAGAATTTCATCTATTATCTGCTGAGGTGTAATTGGTAGATAGGGTGACATGGTAGGGGTATGAATACTCCCGGTGATTGCCGCAGTAATAATGGCTTTTGGCATTTCTCTATCCTCCCTCGTTTAAGTTTGTTCTTATTGCTTCCCCCGTTGAAGACACTATTGCCCGAAAAAAAAGAGAACTGAAGGCCCGAATGCAATCAAGAGCGGATTGTTGATGGCTTCCTCGAAAAAATGATAATACATCCGCAGCGCTCTATGTAACCACAGGTTTTATCATCATTGAAAGCCCTACAGAATTCGGTTTATCGGCGGTTTGCCGAAAGACTAAAGAAGGACTGAAAAGGACCCTTCCCGATCTCGAAGAAGATATTCAGGTACGATTTTGACCAGTGCCTTCCCCTCTGCACGAGAAATTTCATCCGAGGTACGGTTTTTATGTCTCTAAGGAAGGATGCCAGCCGGTGAGTTGGCATTGTGCTAGAGATCTGATCTTGGCACGAAAGGTATTTTATCAACCATTTCACCCTTGGCCACATTGAGAATTCCTTCCTTATGGGTCATCATAATTGACCCCTCTCATTGCTAAATTATTGGTAAGAGGGGGCCGCAGCTAATGGAACGAATCCATCCCCTGCCTGCCTCGATCATCTCGGCCGTTGTCCTCGTTCCACCATGATATCAACCATGGTTCATCCCATAGCCGGAGTCTCTTTATGTAAACTCTCTCTGCACTGAGGATTTCCGGTAGAGCCGAGGGTTCCGGCCGCCAGACATCTAGTTGGGCCACTTCCTGAGTGCTTCGATTCGCAAATACAAGGATGTATTTTCTGGAGCCGGATCTGAGTAAATGCTCACTCCATTCGGCCCGAGCTCATGGCCGAGGGCAGCACTCAGTCCTGAGGGCTGCGACTGAGACATGTCGACGAGCTCATGTCGAGTCGCTCAGCCGAAATCTCAATATGTTCGTAACCGAGCTTATGAACCGAAGGACTTAGCGACCATCGCGGCACCACCATGTAATCACTCCAAAAACCATTGAGTGAATATGAACAGTTGCCGTTCCATTAGACCTGGGGAACTTCGATGCCCAAATTCCTATATTGACCATACTCCTTTGCAACTCTCATCATGTGTTCAACATTTTCCATGGGGGTTCCCGGTGCAATTTCGCAGGAGGTGGAAAGGATGTAGGCGCTGCATTTGGCGGCCGTATCGATACATCTTCTTACCTCCTTTTCCACATCTTCCTTTGTACCCCAGGCAAGGATTTTTACGTCAACGTTTCCGATAACCACGACCTTCTTTTGCGCGATTTCCATCATCTTCTCCAAAGATGATGGTGCGTCGATGCTCAATCCCGCCAATCCCACTCCAATCAGGTCCTCCATAATGGGATCAATATATCCGCAGATATGCAAAGTCAACCCAGCCTTTCTTTCCTTGAAATAGTCTACCAGGTTGGAATGGTAAGGTTTGATGAAGGTCCTATACATCTCGGGTGATATCACACTGCAAGAACATGCCGCTTCGGAGAACCCCAGACCAGCCCCCGCATCCTTGATGGCACTCGTTACCTGCTTCACCACCTCTGTGGTGAATTTCATCAATTCATGGACCCAATCAGGGTCGTCAAAGCTGTCCAGGATGAGGGTTTCTAGGCCCCTGAGGTAACCCGCTATCGACCATGGACCTACGCAGTTGGCACTGACGGGGGCGTCCTTGACGACCTCCATAACCCTCTGGAGACCCTCCAGATAATAGGGAAATCGTGCGTCTTTTCTCGCATCGGGGATCTTCAGCTTTGACAGGTTGGCTTTATCTTCCAACACGTGTTTTCTTACCTGCACCCCAATGTCCTCCGCAAATTCCACCTCCGTGCCGATGGCCTCGGCCTCCATCAACAAATCCGTCATCAAGACGGCAATATCAGGCTCAAATTGCTCATAATAGCGGATGATCGTTTTGGCAAGGACCTTTGGATCCTTCAAAAAATCTCTGGGTTTCACACCAAACCATGCTATCCCGCCCAGCCCTATAATGGGATAACATGGAACCCGGTCCGTAAAAGTCCGCCTAAATGCGGCTTTAACATGGTCCTTTCCCGTGTATTCTGGCATGGTTATTACCCCTTTATATGAATATTCATCCGTGAATATTCATATTTCATTTATTCTCTTATAACTGCACCCCTTACCTTGTAGAAAATCCACTCCATTTCCTCGAATATGTGTTGTGGATGGCAGGGAAAGGTTACCCATCCCCGAGCTAACGTAATCCTCGAAGGGAGCACACCTAGAGGGGGGAGATGCCAACCATCACAATTGTCGCTTCACCTGGGGATTTCCCTGCTTCGATATCTCCCCCACCTGTCGTGAATCCAGACCCATTGTGATGGGAATTCCCTCACCCTTTCCTCGATCAAACGGGTAAAATGGGCAGTGTTCGACAAGACATCCTTCTTCCTATCTTCGGATTGGGTCAGGCCATCTACCCTTTCGATCACGATATAATGCCGGTTATCTTCGCCGCGATAGGTATACCCGAATAAGACCTCCGCCTGAGAGGCCAGTGCCAGGGAAGCAGCACCCGAAGGGGCTCTGGTTGGTATTCCCATGAAGGTGACCGGGGCCGAATCGATTCCCTTGATGTTCTGGTCGATCAATATCCCAAGGAGCTCGTTTCTCTTGAGGGTCCTCAGGATCTTCTTGGTAGAAGTGGTGATGGATTCTCCCTTCCTCCTTCTGCCTCTCAATATAGTTTTCACGCCGTATTGTGAACGAAATTTAAGCAGAATTCGATTAATCCTCTCATCATAAACGGACCTGGCGATGACATTAACGGGGACCCCCTTCAATGCGAAATAAGCGGCCATAAGCTCCCAGTTGCCCAAATGGGCCGCGATATAGATAATGCCCTTCCCCCTCTTAAGGGCCTCCTCTATCTTTTCCCCTCCCCTTGAGGTCACGAATTTGTTGATTTCCTGGAGGGGACGTCTCTTTAAGGAGAAAATCTCAAGGACATTTTTTCCCAAATTCGCAAAGACGTCACTGGCCAATCCAAGGATTTCTTGCCGATTCTTTTCCCCATTAAAGGCCATGGTAAGATTTCCAATGGTCACCATTCGGGGTTTTCGCAGGCAGTGGAAGGTCAAGCGGCCCATAATATCACCCACTCGTAAGGCCATTCCCCGGGGAAGGAGGCCTATCAACTCTATGGCCGCGAGCAATAGAAAGTATAGGATGTTATTCTTAAACTTTTTGACTTCTCTCCTCATTATATTCGCCACCCTTAAGGGATAGGGGTTAAAGGTCCATCTCTAGAGAGCGTCTCAAATAGTTACGTACAATTCGAACAAGAACTTAGTGTTGGTCACGCGGTTGGCTCAATTCGATGAGGACCCCGCCCGAGCTTTTGGGGTGAATAAAGGCCACCCTCGTGTTGTGCGCGCCTGGACGGGGCGTTTCATCGATCATGCGGGCACCCTGTTTCTTCAGTTCCTCTATCTCTTTTTCGATATCCTCTACCTGGAGGCAAATATGGTGGATTCCG
>SMTZ1_10008079_pt1 | contig 10522 bp, 9 predicted proteins | sample DeeMarSWOR136_30_FD_25667 | JGI IMG/M metagenome (IMG submission 25667) | reverse complement strand
CCCATCGAGGGTGAGCAAAACTTGTCCTGAGTCTTCGACCCTGAGCTCCATTCGGCCCGAGCGCTCATGGCCGAGGGCAGACCGAAGGGCGTAGCCGAAGGAAAGGAAGGTTAAGGCTGAGAGGAGATATTCCCCGTGGCTCTAAAGGGGTTACCTTACGAGGGATTGTTGCGCGGATCCCTGGAGCAAACGTCAAAGAATTCTTGCTAACTATTCTCAATGAACCGAAACGGGTGATTGAGGTGAAAACTGCACTTTGCCTTAACCTCCAACCTCTAACCTCAACCTGCTGAGGGGTGTTCAGCCCCGAAGCGCTGCGAAGGGACAACGGTGTTCCTCCTTGGAAAAGAGAAATCTATCGGATTGTGAATTCCCTGTCCTCCTGGTATGATAGGGCAAGACCGACAAAACTAGCCACCACACGAGGGTGTGAAGTACTTGCAGCCCCCGAGAAAACAGGCAAGAAATGAAAAAGATGGGCTTAATTCCGGCAACCACCCTACTCTTCGTTGTTATGGCTTGGGTCGCCACAAGCGCTGCCGTCGAAAAACCCATATGTACCGGTCCCGGCGACCAACGTTACCCAGCCATATCGGGGGACCGAATTATCTGGATGGAAGTCCACAACGGAAACTGGGATATCTACCTGTATAACCTTGCCACGGGTGAAAAAACCCGGGTAACTACCGGCCTCAAGGGCCAACGCTATCCAGCCATATCGGGGAACCGAGTCGTCTGGGCGGATGTTCGAAACGGAAACTGGGATATCTACCTGTATGAACTCTCCACTGGTAGAGAGAAACCCATCTGCACTCATCCCAGCTTTCAAACGCATCCAGCTCTATGGGGGGATCGCATCGTCTGGGAAGACTACCGCAATGGAAATGCCGACATCTATATGTATGATGTATCCACCGACAAGGAAATGCCAATATGTACCAACCCCCACTATCAAGAGGATCCAGCGATCTCGGGGGACAGGATCGTCTGGATGGATTTCCGCAACGGAAACTGGGATATCTACCTGTACGACCTTGCCACGGGCACTGAAACAGCCATATGCACTGATCCCTACTCCCAACGGTATCCGGGCATATCGGGAGACCGGATCGTGTGGGCGGATCCTCGCAACGGGACCTGGGACATCTACCTGTATGACCTCACCACCGGCATTGAAACCCAAATAACTTCCGGCCTCAACAGCCAGCGCTACCCAGCAATTTCAGGGGACAGGATCGTCTGGGAAGATTACCGCAACGGAAACGCCGACATCTATATGTACGACCTATCCGCTGATAAGCAGATAGGTGCCGGCCCTAGCTGACAAGCTTGACAAAAAATACGTATTTCCCCGCAGAGCGGAACCATCCTTGAGATGTAGGGGGAAGCCAACGTCAGGCAAGTGCTGTGATTGTCCGTGGCCGGCCTCTCATACTGACGATCAACTAAGAAGGAAGATAATGTGTCATGGCAAGAAAGATGGTCATTGCGGTGCTACTGGGAGTTAAAATTGTCATGTCGTCCAACGCTGCTGAGCCCATAACATTCAACGGTATGGGCAAATTGCGAATGGGAACCCATTGACGCTGAAGGGCACGTTGAAGAAGCCAAAGGAGATGGACCGTTTCATGCCGTCCTCCCACCCGAGAAGGGCCATTGAACTTCAAACCGACACATTGAGATTTTTGAACGTCGACTCAACCGCCAGCTCTCATTGATACCATGTGTTAAGAAGCAATCCATCTATCTCTCGATATATTTGACCCTTTCCAAACCCGCAATCCGTTCATCTGTCCAGCGCCTTGCCTTGTATTCAAATCTGGGGAGAGTTCCATAAGGAACCTCCTCAACCCTCATAGTCACCTGCGTCATTTCCTTTATCTTTTCCCCTAGTTTTTTGAGGATCATGGCCTTTGCTTCCTCATCCAGAGAGATCTTTTTGAATTCTATGCTCACGTGTGCGACTTCCTGGCCGTCCTCCGTAATGTAAACCCTCCCATTGTACTCGTCTATTTCGTCAAAAGAGAATACCGCCTCATCCACAGTTTGAGGCCACACATTTGTGGCCTTTATCTTGATCATGTCATCGTATCTCGAAATTGTACCAACCTCCCATAGGGCAACAGATTCTCTGCCGCAATCACAGAGTCCTGGGGGAAGTAATCTCACCCGATCATTTGATCTGAATCGAATGAGCGGCATAGCCTCCCGGGAAAAAGTTGTTACGACGGGTTCACCCCATTCACCATATTTGACCGGCTCATCAGTTTCTTTATGGAGGATCTCAACCAGGGCGAAGTAATCAGCTAAATGATAGCACCCAAATTGGCCGTCTGGGACAACCCCATATTTACAGGTAATGGCATAATTCAAATTCAATTGAGTAGATCCATAAATATCATGGATCACAGTACCCCATAGTTCCTCCATCCTTAACGCCCAATACACCGAAAAGGGTTCGGTTGAAACGGTAATGCCCTTCAATCGGGGGAACTCTTTTTTGGGTTCCAGTCCGCGTTCCATACAGATCGAGGTTATGCGCGTCAAATAGGCAGGCGTCGTGAGGATATGATGGACATTAAACCTCCTCATCATGTCTATTTTTTGATTGGTGTTGAATACTGCCAACGGCAATGGAGTGGCCCCAAACATCCGCAGGCCTTCATACGAAAGCATGCCACCGGTCATGGTGGCCAGGGGATAGAGAACGGCTGACACATCTCCTTTTTTTAGTCCGATAGCGGAAAAATGGGATGCCGTGGAGGCATTGGCCGCCCAAATTGAGTGTTCGCCATGGCAGTGGACTTCCTGCCCCATCCCCGAGGTGCCGCTGGTCACATTAACACGGCGGATCCTATTGAGTGGGATACAGATTCTCCTGCCAAATGGGGGACTTTCCTGCTGATCCCTTATTAAGTCTTGTTTATCAATGAAAGGAAATCTCGCAATATCTTCTCGTTTCTTGAAATCCTCCGGTTTTACCTTTGCCTTATCGAAAAGTCCACGATAGAACTCGCTTTTATGATAGGCTCTCGCTACGGTTTCCCTCGTCTTTTCACATTGCAATTTTTTAATATCATCTCCGGACATTGTCTCCAATTCTTGTAAGAAATAGTTATTATCTCTTGGTATTTTCTTCCTTTCCACTCCCTTCTCTCCCCTCCAAGTCTTGCTTGGTTCAAAGTCCCATTTCCGTCAGCCTGCGAACTCCGACTATAGCAGATTTAAACGTTGGGTCAAGTGCTTTTCCGCGGGCCAAATGCGGGTCTCAGTATGAGTATTTTCATTTGGATGAGCACACCTACGAGACATTACGGAAGCTTTTCCGCTTTCTCATTCGCCGGAGAATGTGCCCAAATGTATCTCGGGGCCTGTATCTTCCTTTGCTTGATGTACTCATTATTTTCTGCTATTTTTCAAGTATGGAGAGTCACGAAGGTAATGTGCAGGAAAAGACAGTGCTCTTGGAAGAAATGACCTGGTGTGAGGTGCAAGAAGTTCTTCGCTCCCCTCATCCCGTTGCTCTCCTCCCCACAGGAGTGACGGAAGCCCATGGACCGCACCTTCCCCTGAATACGGATGCCATTATCTCCCTCCTGGCATCCCAGAGAGCAGCAAAGGAGCTTCAACGGAAAGGTGTAGCTGCTTTAGTTCTCCCCCTGCTCCCATATGGGGTCGCCTACTGTGCATCGCCTTTTGCGGGAACCGTCACACTGGAAGGAGAGACCTTAACACTTCTGGTCCGTGATATCTGCCTGAGCGCAGTAGACCAGGGATTCAAGACGGTCTGTCTGTGCAGTAAGCACATCGAGCCAGCTCATTTGGAGGCTCTCAAGAAGGCGGGAAAGTTCGTGCAAGAGAAAACTGGGGTGATGATAGGAATACCCGATATGAGGGATGAGGAATGGGCGGCACGACTTCCTGAGGAATTTAAGAAGGGTTCTCGCCACGCAGGATCGGGGGAGACCTCAATGGTCATGGTTGCGCGACCAGACTTAGTCAGAGAGGATGTTCGAAATGGGTTGGACTCGGTCTGGATTGATCTACCAGCCAAACTGAAAGCGGGTGCGAAGACATTCAAAGAGGCGGGGAGCGATATGGCGTACTTTGGTAACCCAGCAGGAGCCTCAATTGGGGAGGGAGAAACCTTCTTCCACGTTTTTGTCGACATGATTGTGACTACTGTTGAACGATTACTTGGACTGCGTTAACGTATCAGTGATTCCCAGTGCCTTGTTAGTTCAATTTTTCCGTCAGTCCGTTAGGATTTCTTGGATTTGTGAATCCCGTCAGGGTAACCCCTTGTTTACACTCCTTCATACAGGAACATGATCTGAATATCATCCTACCCTTCCTGCCAAGTAGATCGAACGGCTAGTTCAGTTATTGACACATCCTCGGGGTACTCCAAAGCGTGGATGATAGCATTGGCAACGTCTTCAGGTCTCAAGAATTTCTTTCGCTCTGCCGGCGTAAACTGCGCCACCATTTGAGTATCCGTCCGGGCTGGATATACGGTAGTAACACGAATCTTCCATTTTTGTATCTGAGGGCGTAGGCTCTCACTCAATGCCCTGACCGCAAATTTCGTGGCGGAATACATTGGACCTTGCGGAAAATATTTCTTCCCCACCCCTGAGGAAATGTTAACGATGTGACCACTGGACCGGGCCTTCATTGAGGGAAGTACTGCATATGTACAATAGTATACTCCCAATAAATTGACTTGCACCATCTCGGTAATTGCTTCAGGGTCTGACGCGTCTATGGGGCCAACAACACGGATGCCGGCATTGTTTATGAGCATGTCAATCTGACCATAAACCCTCAGTGCTTGTTGGGCAAGATGTTTACAGTCAGCTAGTAACCCAACATCGGTCCTCACTGCCAGTGCATTACCTCCTCCCTTTTTAATCTCATCTTGCAGGGTTACGAGTTTCTCCTCATTTCTGGACCCCATTACCACATTTGCGCCTTTGTTTGACAAGGCCAAACTGACAGTGCGCCCAATCCCCTGAGAAGCGCCCGTTATTATCGCCGTCTTGCCCTCTAATGTATCCATTCTATTCCCTCCCTAAGGTTGCTCTCTGCTGTCCGTACTGTTTGTGACATAGATAAACTCGCGCCAATGTTCTCCATTCGCTACCATTGCCATAGCTCAATACAGGAAATCATAACATAAACCTGTGTCAGGCATTATAATTAAGATATTCGCAGATCTACGTCTACCCTCGTTTTAGGTTTCCTTGAATTACCCCGTGTGTTTTCTCCATCCATTGCATTTACCTATTGAAATGAGAGAAACTATGATAAATGATTATGTTCCAAACCAAAAAAGTAAATTAAGAAGGATCAAGATCATTGTTGCAACTGAGGGACATTCAGGCTGCGCAAGGGCGTATTGAGGCATATGTACGCCACACGCCGTTACTGAAAGCATGGCCAGTAAAGAAACGAGCTAACAAAGAGGGACAGGTTTATTTGAAGTTGGAAAGCTTACAGATTACCGGCTCGTTTAAGGCGCGCGGCGCCGTGAACAAGCTGTTCAGCCTTTCGCCGGAAGAGATAGCCCGCGGAATTGTGACTGCTTCCGGTGGCAACCACGGCTTAGGGGTCGCCTATGCGGGCTGGTTGGCAAGTTCACCTGCCACCATTTTTATACCCCGCAACACGCCCCGGGCCAAGGCCGAGAAATTGGAGAGCTGGGGTGCTCGGGTTATTGTCGAGGGCCAAGTGTGGGATGATGCTAACCAAGCTGCACTTGGAGCAGCAGAGCGTGAAGGTATGAGTTATTTCCATCCATTCGCCGACCCAGCGGTAATCGCGGGCCAGGGTACGGTATGTCTCGAAATTCTTGATGGTGAGCCCAACATAGATATGTTGCTCGTGGCAATCGGGGGCGGCGGGCTGATTAGCGGTGTGAGCCTGGCGGCGAAAGCAATCAACCCGAACATCACGATAATCGGGGTAGAGCCGGTTGGAGCACCTACCCTCTATGAGAGCCTGCGAGCTGGCCAATTGGTGGAACTACCGGAAATTCGGACGGCAGCCAATACGCTCGCCCCTCGTCTGAGCGCCTCCATCAACCTGGAGATAATCAAGCGGAACGTGGACCACATTGTGCTGGTGACGGATGAGGAGATGTACGAGGCGGCCCGCTGGCTGTGGTTTGAGATGGGCGTGGCGGCGGAGCTGAGTGGAGCAGCGGCCCTTGCTGCTCTGCTTACAGGCAAGGTACAGCCAGGTCAGTCGGAGAGCCTTTGCGCACTGGTTTGTGGGGCGGGTACCGACGGAATTCCCTGAGGGACTTCAATACGCCGGATTTTGCATCATCGCCAATAGAGGCCCCTGGTGACTTCAAGGGTTGGTCCTACTGATGAACCACACCGTAACGTTTTCCCACGGTGATGAATGCCTGGATGGCCCTGTCCAGTTGTTCCTTCGTGTGGGCCGCTGAGATTTGAACCCGTATCCTCGCCTTTCCCTTGGGCACCACGGGATAGCTGAAACCAATCACGTAAATTCCTTGCTCCAGTAAATCACGGGCCACATCCTGGGCCAGTTTGGCGTCTCCCAGCATGATGGGAACAATGGGATGAGTGCCCTCGGGAATGTCAAACCCGCCGGCCGTCATCTTTTCCCGAAAATATCGGGTGTTCTCCTCCAGGATCCTTCGCAGATGGTCGCTCTCAGCGATCAGGTCAATTGCCTTGATTGAGGCGTAGACAATCGGGGGAGCCACCGAATTGGAAAAGAGGTAGGGCCTGGAACGCTGCCTCAGATACTCAATGATGTGTTGCCGCCCGCTGGTAAACCCTCCCGTCGCGCCCCCCATGGCCTTGCCCAGTGTTGAGGTAATAATGTCCACCTTGTCTATAACCCCGAAATGCTCGGGCGTGCCCCTGCCATTCTTCCCCACAAAACCCGTGGCATGGGAGTCGTCCACCATCACGACGGCATCGTACCTTTCGGCCAGCTCACAGATTCCATCGAGGGGGGCAAAGTCTCCGTCCATGCTGAAGACGCCATCGGTAGCAATCATCCTCATCCTGAAACCCGACGATTCCTTCAATTGCTTTTCCAGATCATCCATGTCAGCGTGCTGGTAGACTTTCCGGTTGGCCTTGCACAGGCGAATTCCATCGATGATGCTGGCGTGGTTGAGGGCGTCGCTGATAACCACATCCTCTCCCTTCAGAAGGGTCTCGAAGAGGCCTCCATTGGCGTCGAAACATGAGGAATAGAGGATAGTGTCCTCGGTCCCCAGAAATCGGGAGATCTTATCCTCGAGCTCCTTATGGATGTCCTGGGTGCCGCAGATGAAACGAACCGATGACATGCCATACCCGCGTTCCAGCAGCCCCTTCTGGGCAGCCTCGAGGATCCCTTCGTGAGATGAGAGCCCGAGATAGTTATTGGCACAGAAGTTAATCACCTCCCCTTCGGGCACCTTTATCCGGGCGTCCTGAGGGGTGAGAATGATCCTCTCTTCCTTATAGAGCCCGGCAGCATGGACCTCCTCCAGTTCGTGTTCCAAGATCTTTCTTAGGGTCTGATCCATGGCTCCCTCCTATCTTGTTTGTTTCTTGGTTGCGACTTTTAAGTCGGGGAGATCGGCTAAAACCGTTACCCTCGTGGCCGTTTAGGACAATGCCTGATCCACCGCTGCTTGGGCATGGAGTGCCGTGGTATCGAACAGGGGTACGTTGACATGTTCGGGGCCAATGAGCAAGGGGATTTCGGTACATCCCAAAATAATACCCTCCGCGCCCTTCTGAACCAATCTATCGATAACCTCAACATAGGCCTCCCTCGAGGAAGCCTCAATTTTGCCCTTACAAAGCTCTTCATAGATGATCCTGTTAACCGTTTCTCGATCTTCCTTATCGGGCACCAGCACCCGCAGGTTGAACCGCTCCTCGAGCATCCCCCGCAGGAATTGCTCCTCCATGGTGAACCGAGTTCCCAGTAATCCGACGGTCTTCAAACCTTGCTTCACAATAGCTTGACCGGTTACGTCACCGATATGGAGGAGCTTCAGTCCCGCGCGTTCTTCTATCTTGTTGGCCACCTTATGCATGGTGTTCGCGCACACCAGGAGAATCTCCGCTCCAGCTCTTACCAACGCCTGGCCAGCATCCGCGAGCACCTCGGCGGCATCATCCCATCGCCCATCGTACTGGGCTTTCTCGATCTCGTCGAAGTCCACACTATAGAGAACTACCCGCCCCGAATGGAAGCCACCAAGTCTTTCGGCAACCATCCGGTTAATGTGTCGGTAATACTCCACGGACGACTCCCAGCTAATTCCACCAATCAGCCCGATCAGTTTCATGACCCCTTCTCCTTCCCGCCTCGCGTGACCCAAAGAGACTTTGATGAATCTGAGCAACTCCTCCCGGTCGAAAAGAAAGCGTTGTTCGAGGGTAGATGCCTGACCTAACTTCCTAGATATCCTCGACCTTTAGATCCCGCACGACTCTGCCCGGCCTGGTGGGCTCCAATTTCAAGTCGCCAGTGACCAACTCGCCACAAGAAAGTCGAGCCTTCCCATTAACCTTGATGTTGCAACGGCCGCATATGCCCCTGCGACACGAGGCATAATACGAGAGACTTGGATCAAGCTCCTCATAAATGTACTCGAGGACATCCAAGACGCTTGAATCCCTGACAAAGGGAACTTCATATTTCCTGAAACTCGGCTGGGGATCCGTATCAGGATCGAACCGAAAACACTCCACGGTAATTTTCTTGCCCTCATCCGCCATCACTTTTCCTCCTTTTTCCCCTTGATTGACGCGAGTTCCATTCCCAACGCCTCTCGATACGTCATCACGCCTCCAGGAGGCTGAAGCTTCGTGATAACCAGCGGCTTCGAACTGACCTTTCTCTCTCCCGCCTCGTGGCGAATCACCGTGTTCTTCAACCAGTTGTCGTTATCACACTGCTGGTAATCGCTCCTGAAGTGCGCCCCCCGACTCTCCCTTCGATGTAAAGCCGATGCGGCCGTTAGCTCCAAACATTGCCGCAGGTTCTCCAATTGGAGCGCCTCAATCCATTCCAGGTTGTATCTCCTCGTCCTCGATCCCTGAACAGCGACATCGCCGGCGATTTCACCCCTCATCTCTTCGAGCTCCTCAAGGGCACTCTGCAACTTCTCCCCTTCACGGAGCATGTTAACGTTTTCGTCGGCAATCCTCTGGATACGTCTCCGCATCTCTATTGGAGAACGACCGTTTTTCTGCTCGAGGGGTCTCAGCAGCTTCTCCCGAATCGATCCCACCTGTTCCCAGTCAATCCTTGCATCCGCACTGCCCCTTGCATATTCGACTGCTGAGATGGCAGCGCGCCTCCCCTCAAGGATTACCTCGCTGATGGCGGACGCCACTCGCGTGGCCCCCCACAAATTGCCATTGCACTCTCCCGCAGCATAGAGCCCTGGGATGTTCGTCTCGATCTTCCCATTGACTCTAATCCCCCCAATCATGTAGTGAGCAGCTGCTCCAATCTCCAAATCCTCCCCGTTCATAACCTTTTGTACCCAATCTTCCGTTGCTATCTCAAACCATCTCCCCATTCTAATCGACTTCTCTGAGATCTCCTTGATGCGATCCCTGTCGGCGCCCTTGAACGACACCCAAGCTCCACCGCTGGGGCTTCCCCTCCCCGCCGCGACCTCGCTGAGGATTCCCAGAGACAGTATCTCCTTGGACGTGTGCTCCAAACGATCCGGATCATACCGCTCCATGAATCGCTCGCCGCTGCTATTGACCAGACTTCCCTCATCCAGCTGAGCATAGAGGTGATAAATATGGATGTGGCCCTTGAATCGTGGAGGTCCCAAAATGACCCAGGGGATGAATTGAATCATCTCCATATCGATCATTTCAGCCCCGGCTCTGTAGGCCATGGCCTGTCCATCCCCCGTCAATTCATAGGGCGCACTGGTAAACGACCACGCCCTTTGCCAACCCCCTGTGGCGAGAATTACCGCACGGGCTTTGAACGCGACAAACTCGCCGGTATTCATATCCAACCCGAATGCCCCCACCACACGGTTGCCGTCCGTCAAGAGATCCAGTACCATGGTGTCTTCTAACACCCTGATCGTGCGTTTCTTCACCACGTTTCTCAGGGTTCTCGCGATCAAGGGACCGTTTGTCCTCACACCCCTGACCATTTCCTGGAAATGGGCCGATTCAACGCCAAATATCTTCATGCCCCAATCCAGCATATCCTTGAGGGCAATTGGCGCCCCTTCCACATAGGTTTCTACCAATTCCTGATTGTTCAGGAACAAACCCTCCGTGACGATTTCCTCAAAGAACTTCTCAGGGCTATCCCGATCGTCCCCCGTAAGGCCGCAGTAATCCTTCAGTGACTTTCCGTCCGCGGTAAAATCAGCTCCTGCCGTCATCGTGGCGCCTGTCCTCCCCACGCGCCCCTTGGTGGCCAGAATCACCGTACTCCCTCTATCTGTAACTTCTATCGCTGCTCTTGCTCCTGCCCCTTCGCTTCCCAC
>SMTZ1_10008078_pt1 | contig 10522 bp, 10 predicted proteins | sample DeeMarSWOR136_30_FD_25667 | JGI IMG/M metagenome (IMG submission 25667) | reverse complement strand
AAAACCTATTTTATATTAGCCTCAATTTCTATTAATTTCGGTTTCAATTTGAGAACTACATAATAGAACAATATTGGCCCATAAAGCCACACTAGTTGAGGATATAATGTAATGGGATACCCATTCACGTAAAATAAAGCAGGATTCCACCAATACTCGATAAATACCCATGCATTATTCATGACAGCTCCTGTCTCAACCATTAACTCCTGAATTTGCCCATAAACAATTAAAATCAGCAATTCTCCAATGTTAAACTGACTAAACTGAGGTTCCTTACATATCAATAAGACTAACCAATACCCAATCAAAAACAACCCTCCGTCCCAGAGAGTGTGAGAAATCATGTAAATTGAATAATGAAGCGGGTACGGATTAATTGTTTCGAGCGTCACAAAGAAAGTAGTGTCGTAACTACCAACAAACATCGGTATTTCCCAAGTGAGCCCTATCGCTGCTCCCACCCAAAAGACGTACCACGATAATTTGTTAATTTTTTTAATTCGATATAAAAAATAGAATAAAACGGGAGCCGAATATCCAATTATTAGGTCTAAAATGTAGAACAATTCTGACATAATTAATAAAACTATTACATTAAGAAATAAAAAATAAATGGAAAAAATTATTATATTAAGCAATAATAAGTAGCGGGGCGGCTTAAATGTATAATCTAATTACCAAATCCCTGGAATCAATCTATATCGCGTTTTATTAGCATATTCTCTGTATCCCTTAAGTTGTTTGTGCAATAATTTATCTTCTAGGTTTGTCCGGATAATCATAATAATAATAAGTATTCCGGTTGGTATAAGGGAATAAAAAGATCCGAGCGCGAAGCAATGGCTAACTATCCAAATTGCCCCTCCAAAATACATTGGATGGCGAACGACTTTATAAGGTCCCGTAGTTATTACATTGTGCCCCCTTTCTTCTTGAATCTCCACTACTCTAGAAAGGAATGTATTTTCTTTTGTTACCAGAAGAATCCAGAATAAAGAGAGAGCCACTCCAATTAAACCAATTATTTTAAGAATATCTGGAACTTGCGACCATTGAAATCTAACTGCGTCTAATCCCGGGAGTATGAACATAACAATAAGGAATATAGCCATTAGGAGCGAAAGGATTTTATCCCACCCTTCAACGAATTTTTGCGAAGTCCTTTTTTTAAGTAGATCTGGATCTTTTTCCTTCAAGTATAATAAATTAACCGTCATAAATATGGATAAAATTATCATGTAAATCCAGCCTTCGAGCCAAAATACTGTACCAGCGGGAAGAAATAGAATTAAACTAAAAACGAAAACGGTCAATGCTAACCTAATAACTACAGCTAAATAAGATTTTTCCAGCGACATTTTTTTTTTCACTATAATAACCTCAGATTTTAATGTAGTAAATATTTTATAAAATTTATTTGATTGTGATTATATTTTAGATTAATTAGTGGTTTTAGGAAATTTTATTCGCTTTTTTTTTAAATAATTAGATGAATCTAAATATTTAAATATTTGTGGAGATAATCTATATAATTAGGGATAAAACAAAAAATATACGATAATCCCTAAGTTTATTTTAGATAATTTAATCGTATTTGGAGATATGAATTTGGAGTTCATTCCATCACTCGCAATTGGCTGGTTAAATGGATGGGTATTTCTAGCATTATTTGCTTTAACAGAATTAATTCACATAAAACTTTGTAATAAAGAAGTAGCTACAAGACTTTTTGATAGAAAGAACTGGACGCAAACGCAGGTAATTTTTACTATAATAGGAAAAATCTCTACTCTTATCAATATCATATTATTTTTTTTATCGCCCCTTAAAATTACCTCCATTGAATTCGTGATTGGAGTTATATTGTACTCAATTGGATTAGTTGGATTGCATGTAGCTATTTACAATTTCAGAAAAGCACCCCTCGATAAACCTATTACCACAGGATTGTATAAAATATCGCGCAATCCTCAACTATTTACGATATACATCTCGTTCCTTGGAATATGTTTGGTTATTGGCTCGTGGATTTCAATAATTCTTCTAATTGTTTCGATAATAGGCGGGCATTTTGGTATTTTAGGCGAAGAAAAACGGTTATTGGAGCAATACGGCGAGTCTTATACCGAATATAAAAAGAAAGTACCGAGATACTTCTTATTTTTTTGAAAATAAAATAAAGAAGGTAAAAAAGTTGTTGTTATTTTCTTTTAAGTGAAATTCCCATGTTTAAATTTTCAACTAATTCCTTAAATCTATTGCGAACTGTGACTTCGGTAACTTGCGAGATTCGAGCAATGTCGCGCTGCGTTCTCTTTTCTCTTGTGAGGATGGAGGCTGCATAGATAGAAGCAGCTGCTACCCCAGTAGGACCGCGTCCGGAGATTAAACCGTGGGATTCTGCGGTGTCAATAATCCTTAGAGCCACTTTTTGGCAGTATTGAGATAAATTTAATTCGCTAATGAACCTTACAACGTAGTCTTTTGGTTTCGTTGGATTTAAATTCAAATCTAATTCAGAGGTAATAAATCGAAACGAGCGGCCAATTTCTTTCTTGTCAACGCGCGCTATTTCGGAAATCTCGTTAAGAGTTCGAGGTATTTTATATGTTCGACACGCAGCGTACAAGGAAGCGGCCGTAACGCCCTCAATGCTACGCCCGCGAATTAAGTGCGCTTCTACTGCGTCGCGATATATTTTTGCAGCGCATTCTCGAACATTTTTCGGCAAATCAAGGTTTGATGCCATACGATCTAGTTCGCTCAGCGCAAATGTTAGATTTCTTTCGGTCGCATCGGATATTCGTATCCTGCTTTGCCATTTTCGCAATCTGTAAATTTGTCCGCGGAGTTTTGCGGGAATTTCTCTTCCATAAATGTCCTTATTTTTCCAGTCGATCATAGTTGAAAGCCCCATATCGTGAATCATGTATGTCATTGGAGCTCCAACGCGAGTTCGTTTCTTTTTCTGGTCTGCGTCAAACGCGCGCCATTCGGGACCTTTATCTATAAATTTCTCTTTCACTACGAGACCGCACACTTCGCAAATCATTTGGCCTCTGTTGTCGTCGAAAATAATTCTCTTACAGTTGCATTCAGGACATTTATCATCAAGGGGAATTTGTTCTTCTATCTCTTCTTTCCATACTACTATGGTTACACACACCTTTGGGGGGTTTTGGTTAATATGGGGGATATCCTAATTTCTGGATTTCTTTAATTTTGTATAAAGGGGTGTTAAGCTAAAATCAAAATCGGTTGATTTCTTCTTTAGGTCAGCATGAATAGAAACAAATGGGCTCTCGACCGGTCCGAAAATATCTTTAATAACCCCAATTTTATTCAATTCTTTATTGAAAACTGGACTGTTAATACCGAAATGTCCTTCTTTGAATTTCTTAGCACGAAAAATCTCGCTTTTCTTAGATGGGCCAATGTACTTTAGGTTTAAATTGATCCAATTAGACTTCAAAGAAACACTTAAGCAGTTAGAAAATGGATACAATTAAATCACGAAGGTTTACATAAAAAGTTTTTGACAAGGCTGAACAGTATTGTTGTCGCTTTATATATGAAATTGAGAATATTTTGCATAGAAGTCCGTTTGAACAAAATCGTGAGAAAAAACGCCGTAAGCGATATTCTTCTACTGAATCTATTTGAAATTATAATAGATAATTTAGCTAAGTTATGCGCATAAACCTCGACATCTGAAATATTCGGGATTTCCCGACAAATTAAATTTTGACTTTAAAGTCGAATATTGAAAATTGTAATAGTAGCTTAGAATAGAATATAATTACGCGTTTGATTCCATTAAAAATAGCGAATATTCTTTATTACATTGACAATTCGTCTCAGAGCTCAATTCATTAATATTTTGCGATGATACGAAATTTTTAATCATCTCTAAGGATTCTTTATTACAATCGCGATTAGAACAATTATGTACTCCTCGATTTTTTCCTGCTCCAGAAGGATCGCACAAAATTCGAGTCTCATTTAATTTTGGTTGGCTTAATGAATCGCTTAGACAGTTGATAATTGAATAAAGCCAAGGTGGTCGGTATCTATTTTGAAACCAGAGGTATTCCACCAAGGTTCCCTTTTGAATGTTAACGGGATTTATTGAGATTGAATTAACTCCTAACTCCAATAACGATTTGATCGATTTTTTACAATCGTCAATTGCTGCCTGCTCAGTAAGAAAAGGAGGTTTGAATAATAGATACGCTTTCACTCCAATACCATTAGCTTTGCATAACTCAAACGCTTTTTTAAAGTCATAGTAAAGGAAACCCTTGTTAATGTAGTGTGTTCGTATATAATCGTTTGTGGTCTCTAATCCAATACCAATTTCCACATATTTATTCGGTAAATTCTTTTTCAATTCGTCTAAAACGACTTGATTCACAAATTCTGGACGAGATTCGACGACAACTTCCTTAAATTTATCGATCTGGGCAATCTTCTCGTATATGTGTTCTCTCACTTCTTTGGGCATCTCCGAATCGTCAAAAAAACTTCCAGAATTGAAGATTTTTACAATATAATTCAACGAGTCGTTCTTGATTTCTTCGATAGAATTCCGAAGTGCGTACTCGAATTGGTTAATAATTTGTTCGGGACTAACATTTTCTATATTGGCGTCCCTAATATAACCGCACATTGAACACCCGCCGCTATCTCCGAGGGCCCACTTGCACCCTCGAGTTCTTAAAATTATTGTTAGCTCCTTTCCAATCTCGTTTAATAGCCGGTCTTGCTTTATCCAAAACGAGACTGGTTTATTTAGATCGTAGTTATTGGTTCTTTTCTTAATTCTCGTGAGTGCATTTTGTCTTATATCTCTAATCTTTCCCGAGATTAACGGCGATTCACTTTCTTGACTCATACACATCAACTATTTTCCCGGTTTTTGAATTCTTAATAAACTCTGTCCCAACTAACATGGTTCCCATTCCTACGATCTTTTCCTTCGTGGCATTTAACACGATTACTAAATCGTTTGGTTGCAAATCACGCCCATACTCGACTAATCCTTGACGAAAAATGGTGTTTCCATTTATTCGATCTCCATTAAACACCACGAAATTTTCAATATCGTTAAGTGGTAATAAAGCCTCGATAACGCTCGTAGTTAACAGTAATTGACCGGTAGAGCGCCTAAACTTGCCAATTAATTCGTTAGAATTTCGATCGCGAATAAATTGGATATCTTTATTTTTATGAGTAATTAAATTAATGTTTTCTTTTATTATTTTCTTGCTATGACCTTTTCCCAGATAATAATCGATTAAAGCGAGTACTTTTCTTGTCTCAGTGTTAGTGGTACTAGTTAATTCTGGTCCTTCAAATTTTTCAACGAATTGTCTCGTCGCGTTTTCTAATGAAATCAGAGATTCCTTTTCCGTGATGCCTAAGGAAGTATCGGTGTAAAAAACATTCAAATCTAACTTAATCTTCGCTTTCTCTATTATGGGTTTGTAATTTTCTTCAATGTGAGCAATTATAGGAATTGCCTTAGGATAGTTGGATAATAATTCAACGAGCATGTTCGAGGAGATTTTTATTTCCTCTTCGCTCCACACGCCAGTTACAGAAATATCGTAAGAATTTGCGGGGTAAACATCCTCCAATTGTCGTGGAACGACACCTAAGGGGGAAGTAATAACGAACTCTTGAATGTAAGGAAATTTCGACTTTGCAGTGTCTCTCAGCACCCTCAATAGTTTTTTATGCGATTTCGAACTCGAATAGGGCTTTTTTGCGGAGCAAGGAATTAATACGATTAGTTTTGTATATGCTTCTGGATCGAAGTTATTAACCACTCTTCTCCTGAACTCGCGAAAATCTGGGCGATCATTCGATATCTCACTAATACAGCTCACTTTTTTCACTTTTTGTAGAACGGGAGTGTATTGCTTAACGATTTCAATATGGTCTCGATCCAATATCCGCAGCATAGAAGTTAGGTACGAATCGCTGAGAGAGGATTTCTCGACAAATCCTCTGAAATCTTCTGTCGCAATAAATTGTTTCAATTTATTCATATAAGATAGCGCAGAAAGGATGTTGTGTAAGTATAGGAATTCCAACTGTCTCATGCTCTTATTGTGGATCGATTCTATCGAGGTTGATTGACATACCTTGCAGGAACACGGTATGAATTGTAGCTTGCGTAAAGGGATCGCTTTCTCATCAATATTATAAAGTCCGTCTCGCGCAAGCGTAAACATATAAGTTGCGTCGATCAAATCGAATCCTAAATATACCAACATTGAATACATCACCGGTGTGATTTTACCTGAAGCGATATATAATAGGTTATTATCGACGCTCTGTCGGAATTTAATTATTGTGTTTAAAATGTTCCTGAAATTTTTCAAATTGTCGAACAGATCACTAAAGTGTATTGCCCTGACATTCTCGTGCTTTTTAATAAACTCAATATAGTATTCTAATAGAGAAAAATTATCGAAAATTTTCACGCTCAGACCGAAATCAATATCCTTATGAGATTCCAAGAGAATTTCGCATTTTCCAAGGTAGTTTTGTGTTTCTTTCGTAGCAAAATCGCGGTTTAAGGCAGTCGTAGGGACATTATAGGGAATTATTGGAAATATATTTTTGAAGTTTTCCTTTAATACAAAATTTTCCAGCTCGTGTTCGAAAGCTTCGAAGCTCCCGCTATTAATATAAACGATCCCGTAATATGTAAACAAATTTTCCCACGCTTGTTTATCGTTAAAGGGTGATTTCGCGAGTTTCTTACCAAATTCGTCAAAATTTAAAAATTTAATGAGACTATGATGTTTTAGTGCATCTATAAACTCAATATCTTTAATTAAATGAGAATTTACAGGGATTATCAAATCGGGCGTTTTTATGTATCGATTCCCCTTGTGAATTAAATTAATGCGACCGATTTTCCCAAATCCACCTTTAAATTTCGAAACTTCAAAAAATCCTTTCACAATTTATCATTGAAAAATATTAGGTAAAACATAATAAATTTTTCCGAAATTAAACACAATAGCGAATTATGTAGGTTTAGATTTTGATTTATCGTACTTTTTGAGTTTTTTATCCTTTTTTGTTTTACTTTTGTTGTTTAACTTCGACATCCAAGAAGTTCTAACAAAAGCAGCACCTACACCTGGTTCTGCTAACGCTTCAGCTCCGCTTTTTTTATGTTTCCCTCTCTTCTTTACTTTTTTAACGCGCATACTGAATTATTTATATTGTAATATTTGATAAATTTTTTTAATTTCTATCCCTATTTTGTTTTTAAATATTATATTTATAATATTTTAAAAAAAAGGAAAATGAATGTTTTGATTAAAGATCTTTAGGGAATTACAAAGTTTGTATATGGTATTAATTCGTCGAGTACAAAATTTGTGAAAGTATCTTCAATATCTTCGGTTTCGTAGAGATCTCGTATAAATTTACCATAATCCTCGACCTTTTTTACTCGCACGATGGCAAACAATCCGTATTGTTCACCAATTCTGAATAAATCGGTTATATATTGATTCCTTTCAAGTTTTAAAGCGAGTTCATCGTATTTTGAAGGATCCTTTGGTTTGATTCGGAGAATATATTTACCTTTATACCCTATTTTCTTGGGGTGAAAATTGACTGTATAGTTTAGAATTACTCCGATTCTTTCGAGTTTTTTGATTCTATTATGTATGGTAGATTGTGAGATTTCTGTTTGATGCTGCTCCTTGAAGATGTTTTTTATCTCGTATGTGGATATTGGTTTATGGCCTTGACCGTCCCGCAAAATATTTAGTATTTCATAATCAATATTGTCGATTTCATGATGCTGGTCAATATATTTCTTATTTACATTTACTCCAATGCTTGAAATCTTTTGAATTACTTTGTCAACTACTTTCTCTACTTCAGATTGATCCTTTAGATCAGTGACAATCATTTTTCCAGTCGAAAAAATTAAAATTGTTGCGCGAGGCTCATCAAACCTCATAACAAGACCCGGGAATTTTTCAGGATCGTATTCGACATCTGCATAATTACTAGCAATTTGATTTAAATTGATTTTATTTGCAATTACTAGCTCTACCAAAACAGCGTGCTCCTTAAAAGTAACTCCCAAATTGCTCAGACTAATTCCATTTGTCTTAAACACCTTAATTGTTTCTACTATTTTATACTTTTTAAAGTACGATTTCGCCATAATATTATCAATTGCGTTTAAGGTTTGATAATATTCGTTAGGAGACTTAAAGATACATAAAGCGAAAAGAGAATATTCTCCAAAAATTCCGTCTAACATTCTCAATTGGGGAATATTTAGCAATTCGTGCGCCAGATTAGGTTCTTTTGGATTAGTTTTGATTTCGAGCATTATAAATTTCAAATTATTTGGGCGAATATTTGGATTTATATTTATTGTATAATTAGTAATTATTTTTCGATCCTTCAATCCTTTAAGTTTGTTTTGGTATGTCTGCCTAGAAACACCTATCTCACGTGAATTTTTTGAAATAATAAATTTGGAAGTGCCAGTTAAGTTTTTGATGAAGCGTTGTGCTTCTATTTGATCTCTAATACTACTCAAAATATTACACTTTTGTGTTTTTTTAAGTTGCTATTAATTATTTGTTAAGTTTAATATATAAATATTTGTATTCAACCAAAAAAAGATTTATATTTTAATTATTTTTTTATTGTTACAAAAATATAAAAAATTAGTGATTAATCAAATGGTAAATTATAAAGTTGCGGACGAAAGTTTAGCCGAGAAAGGTAAAGAAGCCCTTTATATCGCCGAAAATAAAATGCCTGTTACTTCTAAAGTCTTAAGAGAAAGATTCGCTAAAGAAAAACCTTTAGTAGGTATCACAATAGCGGGATGTTTGCACGTTACTAAAGAGACTGGGAACTTAGCTAGAACGCTAATGGCTGGTGGCGCAGAAGTGTATCTCTGTGGGAGCAATCCCTTATCAACTCAAGACGATGTCGCAGCTGCACTCGTGAAGGAAGGCGTCAATGTATTCGCGTGGCATGGAAATACGAGCGAAGAGTTTTACTGGTGTATTCGCGAGTGTCTGAAAGCAAAACCAAATATCTTGATAGACGACGGTGCAGATATGATAGTAACGGCGCATCAAGAGTTTCCAGAGTTGATTAGCGAGGGAATCATTATCGCGTGTCAAGAGGAAACCACTACTGGAGTTAAAAGGTTTAAAGCAATGGAGAAGAAAGGAGCGTTAAAAGTTCCGCTATTTGCTGTGAACGACGCTCGATGTAAAAACCAATTCGATAACGAATTAGGCACGGGTCAAGGAATTGTATCTGCAATATACGGAATGCATGTACTTTTCGCTGGGAAGAACGTAGTAATTGCAGGATATGGCCATTGCTCCTCCGGTATGGCTTTAAGGGCGAAAGGTTTAGGGGCAAATGTCACAGTAACAGAAGTCGATCCGATTAAAGCGCTTCAAGCAAAATTCGCGGGATACAATGTCAAACCAATTAAGGAAGCACTTCCCACAGCGGACATCGTTCTGACTGCCACTGGATGTAAGCATGTAATCGCCCCCACTAAAGAAATGTTCGATTTATTAAAGGACGGAGTAATTCTTGGAAATTTAGGGCATTTTGATATCGAGATTCCTACGAAAGAATTGTACGAATACGCTAAAGAGATTAAACCCATCAGAAGCGATGTCGAAGAATTGATCTTTCCAGAAGGTAAAAAAGTCTATCTACTTGCGAAAGGACGCTTAGCGAACCTAGTGTTGGCCGAGGGCCACCCCAGCGAAGTTATGGACATGTCGTTCGGTCTTCAATCGCTTATGTCGGAATACATAGTGAAAAACAAGGAAAAATTCAAACCAGGCGTACTTTACGTACCGGAGGATATCGACGATCAAGTTGGATTTTTAAAATTAAAGGCGATGGGTATCGAAATCGATAAATTGACCGAAGAACAATATAATTACATCCACGGCTACGAAGAGGGTACTTAATTTTTTTTTCTTTTTTTTCATTAATTACCGTAGTAACCTTTTTTTAATTATTTCTAGCTTGCCCTTTAATTCTTTTTCTCTTAATTCTAAACCTGCTAACATTTTTATCTCTTTCCGTTCTAATCTCGTTAAAGTTCTTAACCTTTGTTTAATTGCCTCTAGAATGACTTTTAATTCTCTGGAGCGTTCCTTTTCTCTAGTTTTTCGCTCGTCTTTGGATATTTCTTTTGGTGGTTGTGCTGTTAGTGAATTAATTTTCTCCCATATGCAAGAACGTATAAATTCCGACTGAGTTTTGCGTTCTAAGCGGGCGTATTTCTTTATTTCGTCTAATTCTCTCTTTGTCGCTAAGAATTTTACTTGTTTACCCCTAAGCGCTTTTTCTACTTCTACCAATTCTTGTTTACGGCGCTCCCTTTCTGATTCTCGTTCTTTTATTTCTTCTTCGCTAGGTTCTTCGAGAAATTTACCTTTTTTATGCAATTCCAATTTATCTTTTAAATCGCCTAAAACTT
>SMTZ1_10011591_pt1 | contig 10523 bp, 7 predicted proteins | sample DeeMarSWOR136_30_FD_25667 | JGI IMG/M metagenome (IMG submission 25667) | reverse complement strand
AAGAAAATCATAGCTTTCTGTTGCAACTGGTGCTCTTATGCGGGAGCGGATTTTGCTGGGGTTAGCAGGATGCAGTATCCCCCCAGCGTGCGGATTATCAGAACCATGTGTTCAGGTAGGGTATCTCCCAAGTTTGTTGAACGAGCTTTTGCCAGAGGAGCTGCAGCGGTTTTGGTTGCAGGCTGCCACTTGAATGACTGCCACTACATAGATGCCAATTATCAAACCAAGAAGCGAGTTGAAAGATTGTGGAAGAAAATGGAGAGGTTGGGATTAGATAAGAATCGGCTTCAATTGGCGTGGATCAGTGCAGCTGAAGGGGAGAAGTTTGCTTCAAAGATTAAGGAGATGCAAGTAATCGTTGACGGAGTTACCGGAGAAGAGATAGAAAAAACGGTTAAGAATCTAACCCCAAGAGAGGTAAAGGTAGCAGCCTAAGGTTGGAAAGATGTGATTAGCATAACTAGAAAGAATTCAAACCAATTCGGCGGTGAATTTTTTGCGCGGAGCGCTCATTAAATACGAAAGTCGAAAAGAAATTAAGATTGAAAGAAGTTTTCTCACCAGTAACCGTTTCTTACACTTAAACAAAAAATTATGTAACGGATGTGGGTTATGCGCTGAAATCTGCCCAAAAGAAGCCATCAAAGAACTTCCTGCATCAATAGTTGAAGGACGTTTGGCAAAAAAACCAAAAATTGATTTCGACACCAATTCTTGTATCCTATGTGGCGAGTGCGCGGTATTGTGCCCCCTAAGCGCCCTGAGAATGGAAATTGACGGAAAGGAAATCTCTACAATTGTGAAAAACGAGGCCTTTCCAGTTTTTATAAGAAAAATCAAAGTTACAAAAGAGAAATGCGAAACAAACTGCGAACTCAGATGCCAAGAAGAGTGCCCCACAGAAGCCATCAAAGTCTCAACAAGAAGCTCAGAAGATGGAAAAATACTTGAAATAGCTGATGTAAAAATCAACGAATCCCTCTGCTTTTACTGCAAACGCTGTGAGTCATTCTGTCCTCAAAATGCAATAGAGGTGAAAAAACCCTTTCAGGGAACCATCGAGTTGAATGTGGATCTCTGCCCCGAAGGGTGCATGGCTTGTGTAGATATATGCCCCACTCACGCGATTCAGATGAAAGAAGGCAAGCCCAGTTTCTCGCCTGAATTTTGCATCTTCTGCTTTGCATGCCAAAAAATCTGTCCAAAAGAAGCCATCAAGGCAAACAGAGAATGGATATTCCACGCCGATATCAGAGCAGCGGCTTGGCTAACAGCATTAAAGAAATTGACTTCCCCCGAAACCGTCGCCAAGGAGCTCAGGATCAAATCCGGGAAGAGAAGAAAATCTGCTACGCGGAATAGAGTGGTGCCTAGTCCAAACAAGTCTGAACAACCGACATGACCCGCGCGCAAAGAGAAATAAATCGGAAAATGATGATAAATTGAGTTAAAAAAGAGGGAGACGAACGAAACCTTCCTCAGTAAAAGAGTTATTTCTGCATGCTCTTTGTAACTGATAGTCCTAAATGTTCCCCGATACTCTCCCTCGTCAAGCTCTTCTCCATATTCTACTTTGATGCCCACAGCTTTGATAATATCTTCTTTCTCCCGTTTATGCCAATCATGAAAAGAAGAATCGCCTAGACCTAAGGCTCCTTTTCTTGTGATTATGAAGAAGTTCTGTGGTTTTATGTTGCGGATGGTGGATGGGGTGAAGTAGCTGTAGAGCCAGTTCAAGTACTTGGCTAAGCCTTAGATTCCCTGTGCTTTCAAGACCATCAATCTCTGAACTCGTATCCGCGATCCCCTAAGCGCTGAACGTCCAAACTTAGGTTGCTCCCTCCCGGGCCTGGCCAGGTTCGCCTGGTAGACATGGTGGACAGCCCCCCTACGGAGACTGCTCCATGACCGCCAGCCTAAAGGGACGGATATTCACTGCTAGAGGACTGGGGATGCCTGACGATCTTTGGCGCCTCGCCAGGGCATTCAGCCCGTCGTGTAGAGGGTTTACGGTTCAGGGGACCCCTAGCCCCCCACCTAGACCCGCCACCAAAAACAGATACAATTGAAGGATTAAAACTTTGTCACAAAACACAGTGGAGTGCGAATATGCTTTCGTATAATTGGGAAAACAAGGATTCACTGGTTTGTTCAATTATTTTGCTCTGGCGTATGCCTCCACCAAGTCACGTGCTGAAAGCATACCCTCCAACTTGCCGTCCTTGGTGATCGGCAACCTCTTAATACGCTTTGAAGTCATGATGGCAGCGGCATCGTGAATGCTGATTCCTATGGGTGCTGTGATAAGGGGGGATGAGCATACTTTACCCACTTCTATCTTCAACGACCGGTCTCTTGCCAAGAATTTGGTGAGCAGGTCTCTTTCAGTGAAAATGCCTATCGGCTCTCCATGGCTAGTGATAATGACGCTGCCGATGCTTTTCTCACCCATGATCTTTGCTACACCTTCTACTGACGTTTCCTCATCAGCAGTTATGATGCCTTTGCTCATAAAATAGTCAACCTCAAACCACACATGCATACTTTCTGGGGTTTCAGGGAGACAACGAATGAGGTCTGCGGCAGTTACGATTCCCGCAAGCCTTCCGGGGTCAGTGACTACAAGTCGTCGTATCCTCTTTTCAATCATCATTTGAGCTGCCTCTTTTATGCTAGATTTTCGGGAAATCGTGATGAGAGGATAGGACATGACTTGCTCAACTTTCTCCTCTTTTATGCTTGCCCCACCAACTAACCAATCTTTCTCCAGAGCAATTTCTTTATCCACGACTTCGCGCAGCAAGTCCCTCTCCGTGATTATGCCCACAGGCGTCTTATACTTCATCACTATCAAGCTTCCAATGCGTTTTTCGCCCATTATTCTGGCAGCCTCATACAACGTGTCTTCAGGAGTTATAGTCATAACGTCAGTAACCATAATCTTCTCTATTTCAGATTGCTGGGGGACACATTGTCTTTGTCCAGTCTGCATAGAGTCTTCTGTATCAGATTTACGCTTCTTCATGTAAATACTCACCCCAACCTTAATTGGCGATTGAACTATATACATTTATTCGTGCACGCGCATTTGTCCACAAATGGATTCAATGTTATTAGATGCATAACGGGTCTAATCGGAATACCATTCTCCAATGAAAAAGATTGCCGCGTCGTCGCCTGAGAAGATGGGGTCGTGGCAAATAAAATCCGATGGAAAGTATTCTGGAGTAATGTTGCGGTTTCCTGAACCGTCAGAATTCATAATGGCAATGTCATATTTCGGCTCATTTCCTATAGCGCCTAACAAGTACACGATTTGTTCTCCCGAGTGAGACCACACTGGCAGACCCTGCGTGTATCCGTTGTCTGTGAGGGCTGTTTCTTCTGAACCATCCACGTTGATTACGTAAAAGTTGTAGTTGCCGTGAGTTGTCTCATCATCAACCAGCCGTTCAAAAACTATCCGGCTTCCGTCAGGACTCAGGTTAGGGTCATAGTCGCCGAAAGGCAAAACAGCGTTACCCCATTCACCTGCTCGAAGTGGGTCAGTAATCTGAGTAGCCGAGGTTCCATCCTCATTCATTATCCATATTTGACTGTTTCTTGTGAAAGCTAGCTTACCGTTGGAGTAGTACAGGTCGCTGTCATGAAACCCAGAATCGTAGATCTCACGTATGTTGCTGCCGTCAGCATCCATCATGAATATGTCCAAGGTTTCGCGGAAAGAAAGGAAAGCTATCTGAGAATCATCATCTGACCAGCAGGGAACCAAATCCCAATACTCGTTGTTTGTGAGCCTCCTATAATCCTCTCCATCAACACGAATGCTGCAAATCTCCTCACAGAGGTTTATAGGCGAACCCTCCACTACGCACTCGCTGCTGTTGCCAATCTGCTGGTAGAAAACCAGTCTATCTCCAGCATTGTTGAGTCGTATGCGCGAAATCTTGGTTGCCGAAGAGTAAACAAGCTCTGTTTTCTCGGTTTCCAAATCATAAAAATAGATTCCCCATTTACCCTCATGAGGCACTTTCCTATCTCCCAAAAGAACTGGGACGTTTTTCATAATGATTACAGCAAAAACCAATGTGGCTGCTAGACATATGATGGCTAAAATTATGATTCTCTCGTCAGCTGACAATTTGCCCTCATCAACACCTATACGCAGAGACAATCCAAATTGATGCCGAAGTACATGTTTGACTCAACTCGGTATGTAAGATTTGCCCAAAATTAAAGCGCCAACAGTTAACCTGTTTCAGTGTGTGGAGATAGATAAATAAAAAAGATGATAGTAAACTTACGGTGAGGAGAACAATCTTGTCTTTTTTCTTAGGCAGAGAACTGAAAACCGAAAATCCAGTTGAGTTACCCGTGGAGGCATTTCACCGCCATCTGATGGCTTTAGGCGCCAGCGGCTCAGGCAAAACTGTGCTCTGCAAATGCGTGATGGAAGAGGCTGTACGCCATAGCATCCCCGTGGTCATAGTTGATCCTCAGGGCGACATCTCCTCTCTAGCCCTGAAAGGGAAGCAGGAAGAGATTGAGAGTCATGGCATTCCCTTGACCATGCAGAAAGAGTATTTTGAGAAGGCGAGGATAACCGTGTTCACTCCCGCCAGCAGCAAAGGCATCCCCATCAGCGTTAACCCTCTCTCGTTTCCGTCAGCAGACACGCCGCATGAGGAAGCTATCTTGGCCATTGACCTGACCGCCACTTCTCTCTCCAGCTTTCTCGGATATGACCTAACCTCAGACGCTGGAAAGGGAGCCAAAGCATACCTGTTTACGCTTCTGGAGCATCTGTGGCGAAAAGGAGAAACCATCAAGGACATGGCGCACATGGCTGAGATAGTACTGAATCCGCCTTCAGAAATCAACGAAATGCTGCAGAGTTTTGTCACTAGAAGGGAGCCTCAGGAGATTGCCCGCAAGTTGCGGTTCCTAACTGTGGGAACTCCTTCTCTTATGTTTCAGAAGGGCGTCCAAATCGACATGGACATGTTCATGGACCGCAGCGACGGAAAGGTTCCCGTCAACATCGTCTACATGAATACGCTCACTTCAGCAAACGACAAACAGTTCTTCCTAGCCACCCTACTCAGGGAACTTTACTGCTGGATGCTGAAGAACCCCTCAGAAGACATCCAACTGCTATTCTACGTTGACGAGATTGCACCCTACATTCCGCCCTATCCGCGGAATCCTCCCCCAAAAGAAGCGTACGCCTTTCTTTTCAAGCAGGCACGAAAATATGGAGTTGGACTTGTAGCCGCCACCCAGAACATAACCGATATTGACTACAAAGCCCTTGCGCAGGTTAACACTTGGTGCTTGGGCCGCATGATGACGCGGCAGGACATCGCGCGCGTAAAGCAGATTATCCAGTCAATCGATCCAACCCATGCTGAAGCGGTTCTGCAGAAGCTTCCGAGCCTCCGAACCGGCGAATTTCTCATGCTGTCCCCAGATGTCTACGATGATGTGGTGAATTTTCAGGTTCGATGGCTGGTAACCGAGCATCTGACATTGGATGAAAAAGACATCCCCGATTCCGTGTCTCCTGAATCGAAACAGTTCTTCGCCAAGTACCAACTGAAACAGAAAGAGGAGGCAAAGAAACCCGTTGCGCCCTCTCCGCGCCCATCCAAATCGCTTGCCGAACGAATTGAACTGTTCCTCAATTCTGTCAGGCAAAGCGTCTCCGCGGAATACGTTGCCGAGAACCTAGGCGTGCTTGTTAAAGACGCTGAAAAGGCGCTGCGCTCGCTCGTTAGATCAAAAGTTGTGAAGAAGAGCCAAGCTAGAGGCGGCGAAGAGTATCTGTATTGGTTGTCCAAGTTCGGCTTCGAGCCCTCCAAGAACGTTTTGGGAGAAGTTCTGACTGTTCCCGCGCGTATAACTCAGGTGGAGGCTTTTAATCGAGCGAAATCTTGGCTTGAAGGCGGGCTCTTTTTTAAGAATGAAGAGTTCTATGATGCATCGTTTTCTCATATGCCCATATGGAAGGTTTCAGCAACCCGCAAGGCGAAGCGCCTGTTCTTCTTCAGACGGGAAGAAGTTGACACCTACTACTTGAGTGCAGCTACTGGAGCAATGATTTCTCTTGAAAGAGGTGCAATGCTGTTTCACACTGTGATGACAAAGAGTGCCGGAAAACTGAAAGACCTGGATGATGACGATGACATCGCGTTTATTCCCCGACTTCCTAAAGAGGTGCCAAGACTTCCCAAAATAAAGATGGGAAGAGACAAGATTTACTCAAAATTAAAGCTGACTTTAGGCGTCACCCCAGTCTCTTCTGAAATTGTGTTGTTGCCCGTGTGGAAGCTAAAAGTGAAACATAAAAAGAAGAAGAAAAAACGCGCGATCTTTATGGATGCAGCCACAGGACGAGGGCTAGTTGGAAACTTCAGACTAAAGCGCCGCTCTAGCCGAAAACGCTAAAGTTTGATCATGCAACAGCGGATAAGATTGACATAATTATGAGTGGTAATCCAGTAAGCATCAGCAGAAGCCCTGTTGAAATCTGGTTTTCACGAAATTCTGCGCGCTGTTTCGACAGTTTTTCTGCAGCATAAGGTGTAGAAGGAGCTCTAGATGCGTGAATTCTGCCTTCGGCATATCCGCCCGCGAGTAAGGCGCCTGATCCAAGAATCAGAGCCCCTTCGATAAACAATAGGGAACTTAAAGTTGTTTTGTCGTCACTTCCAAAAATCCATGTTGCTGTTAACCTGATTTGAGTGCCATAAAGAATTACTGCAACAAGGTCTATGACAAATATCAAAACGTTGAAAAACGCCATTATGGCTATGGCTTTTTTCCACCCTGATATATTCTTCAATCGCATAAACACAACTGAGCGCTTGCTCATTAATCAACTAAAATGGTTATGGATTTAACCTTTATGACGTATGACTGCCCTCAACCCTTCTGCAAGCTGCACTGAACCTCACGCAAACGAATTCAAGTTTTGACAGCGCACACAGTTTTGGGTTGGAGGTTTGGCGCCAAAATTTAACAAGCAACTTAAAATATTCTGGTTCAGCTAATTGGTGTGACGGAGATTGAGAGACTTTGAATGCGGAAGACGAGTTAATTTCTAAACTTAAACAAGAAATAGGCAAAACGGTGCCCTCCATGTTCGCTGGAATGGCGGAGAGCATGCTGGAAAACAACAAGGAAGTAATCATCAACTGGCTGAAAGAAAACAAGGATTTAGTGAAAGACGTAATCGAAAGCTAGCACAATTGGTTTGAGCCTTTAATGTTTCTATGAGCGCTTTTTTCGTTTTTTCCAGAAAACTGCTACGGCTGCTGCTGTTATGGCTACTGCTGCACCTCCGACTATTAACCATGGCAAAAATTCTTCTGGTGTCGTCACCGTCACGGTTATCTGATGTGTACCTTCATTGCCTGCAGCGTCTTTGACTGTCAACGTCACCGTGTATGTTCCCTTGTTGGTGTATGTGCAAGTTGCTGTTTCACCTGTTCCTGTCACACCGTTGCCGAAGTCCCATTCATAGCTGACTATGCCTAGGTTGTCGCTGGATGCGCTGGCATTAAAGGTCACGGTTGTGTCCACTTTCACTGTTTGGTTTTGTCCAGCATCGGCTGTAGGCTTGATTGTGTCCAATATTATGCTGTCTTGATATGTTTCTGAAACTAGGTCAGCGTTGTCTTTGAACTGCACGTAAACTGTTTTTTCTCCATTATCCGCTGTTAGAGTCCACACTTTAGATGTTGCATAGGTTTCCCAGCTGCTCCATTCTGTTCCATCGTTGCTGAAATGCATCTGAGCAACACCTGATGTGGTGTCGTTTGCAGAAAGGACCAGAGTCACAGACGTTATGTTTGTGTAGACTACATTTTCGTTAATCTGGACAGAGCCGATGGGAGCGGTCTTATCAACCTTCACGGTTTCAGTTTTTGCTGTTTCTTCGTTTCCGGCTGGATCTATTGACATGTAGTGGATTGAGAAAACGCCTTCATCGCCCATGTTAAAGGGCGCAACATAAGTTTTCCAAACGCTATTGTCAATGTTATATTCTGTTCTACCCACCTCAGAAACACTGTCAGTTACCGATATGGACACTGTAACATCTGATGTGAACCATCCGCCACTTCCCAGCGTGCCGTTTAGGTTAATCAAAGATGCAGGAGGCGACTTGTCCAACTTTATTCCAGTTACTAGTTTATGTGTCTCCTCGTTTACAGCGTTATCGAAACTCCAGTACTCCAAAGTGTTGTTTGCGCCTTCAATGGTGATTGGCGGCTGCCCATTAGCGCTGACTGTTTTTGCTGCGCCATTATTGATTCGGTAATATGTCTCTGCAACGCCTGATTCCGTGTCGGTTGCTGTCAGGGTAATGTTGAAGTCTTCATTGTGCCACAAGCCATTATAGTTGTCTCCGGTAACTGGAGGCACATCATCTAACAGCACATCGATAGTGGCTGCTGTAATATCTTTGAATCCAAACTCGTCAGTGACCGTCAAAGTTACATCATAACTATTGGGGGTCGTATATCTATGCTTAATTGTCGAAGACGATGTCGTCGTGATGTTGCCGTCGCCAAAATCCCATGTATAATTGGCGATTTGGCTGTATTCGGCAAAGCTTGAATTTGCGTCAAAATTTACTTCTCCATAGGCATAGACACTAACTGGAGAATATTCGAAGCTGGCAGTGATTGGCAGTGTGGGAGTGTCTGGATGCGGCTCGGTTAGAATCGGCAGATAATCGACGAAACCGTTAATACGAATGTCGTCATATCCATCTTCTATCCATGAGTCGACTAAACTTGTGTTTGAGGTGCCCCAATAGTTTTCTGTAGCATCCATGGTAAACTCTCCGTCCCATGTGGAAATCGCAAAAACTGTTTCGCTCATGTTGATAAATGAATTATAGTTGACAACAGCTGCCGATGAGCCACTAGCACCAGCGTGCTCTTTTACAAGAACGCCTCTATTTCCTTTGAAAAGGTTATATCGTATGTATACGTGCTTGTTGGCGTTAGCGATATCAAAGCCGTTTGTGTCTATAAACATGTTATGTTCAATGTAGATGTCACTTGCGGGATAACGAATATCTGCAGAGCTCCAATACCCCAGATCAACTAGCTCTGAGTTTGTCAACTTGAAGTATCCACGTGAAGACTCCCAAACAGAACTTCCATGTTTTATTATGCAGTAATCCAAACTTAAGGAGGGGTCAGACGTCGCTCCGCCAGTATTGAAAAAGACTACCCAGTCTCCTCCACCAATGAAGGTTATTTTGTTTGCTGGTGTTCCATGGGCTTCAACTTTACCATGCAACAAGAACATAAGGTAGTTGGGCGAATTATCGGTGACTATTACTCCGGGGTCAATCTTGAGTGTGACATTTTCGGGTATCTGAACTGTGCTTGTTACGGAGTATGGGCTGTTTTCTATTGTCCATGTTGTATCTGAGTAGAGTATTCCCCCAACCTCTGTGTAATCTTGTGCAGCACCGAAATTCAGGTTACAAACTGAAACAAATCCGCTAACCAGCAACACAATTAAGAATATGCATGAGCGCGATTTCATCTGCTCACCAGTTAGAATAGAATCTTTTGCTTTTTTATGCCTTGCGTTTTTTTGAATGTGTGAAAAAAGAGTGGTTACAATTGACTTATAATTGATGCATATTCTTTAAGTGTGCATTAACTGACGCCTGTTTTTCTTTGCTTTTACTCTGACGTTTTCTGTCTAACGAATCTTTTCCACATATACCAAATTATCAGAAGAATTGCTTCCAGGATGATGGTGTACCAGATGTGATGCAGTGTTGTCCATTCAATGCCGAAGAACCAGTAATAGGGGTTCCACCACCAAACTGCATCCAAAGCCGGAAAGGCGTTTCCATACAGTCTGTGCACAATGAACCACAGCCAGTCAAAAGCCCCCGATAACCATTGATGAAACATTGTGTAGCCGAGGAGAAACATTGTTACCTTTGATTTCACAGTCTCGTCTGCAAGCAACCAGTAGCCAACAGCCGACGCGACCCCAATAGAAGCAACAACTAGCATCTCATCTATCCAGTACGGAATTGCCCATTCGAACGAGAAAGGTAATCCATAGTCTTCCCGAAACTTGTAGTGCACTAACCATCCGATATGCGTAATCGGCAGTAAGAAAATAATCATAATCAAGAACCAAAGAATCAACTTGAAATCTGGAACCTTCACTTCAAATCCACTTCACTTTGCGCTCTGCACTATAAAAGTAGAAAGTTGAATAAAAGATTGACAGGTTTTCTAAACCACGCGCTTCTTGTGAGCAAAGAGAGATATCAGCAGTTGGTTTTGGGGTTAATTTTTAATCCCGAACCCAATGATTTTCTAATGGAAACCAAGTTTTATCTTTTTGAATGTCATTTACTAAATAGGAGGTTTGAACAAGGTTAACACCATCGAAGTCAAAGAACTGACCAAAATCTTCGACAAAACCGTTAAGGCAGTAGACGGCATAAGCTTCAACGTAAAAGAAGGCGAAAT
>SMTZ1_10009557_pt1 | contig 10523 bp, 10 predicted proteins | sample DeeMarSWOR136_30_FD_25667 | JGI IMG/M metagenome (IMG submission 25667) | reverse complement strand
GCTGCTCAAACATATTTTTTCGACCATTCCATCGTCTACGCCACCCTCAACCCATAACTGGGTTTACAGCCGCTCCGATTGCCTGGTAGTGGTTATCGAAAAAATATACATTCGCGCTCAGAGCTCCTTTTCCGAATTCCCAGGTGTCTGAATTTTGCCCATTCACAACCGCCCTCTCCCAAAAAGTCCGGAAACTCCGGAAATTGGTATCTGGGTTTCATAAATTCCTGGGGAAACTCCCTTGTTCCGAAGCGCAATCTGCCGGACAAGTGTGGTAAAACTCGCTCTAACCTCGCACCTCCAACCTCAACCGAAGCACTAATCCCTATTGTGCTAATGATTAGCGGCCGCTTACGGCGAGGCTGCCTACCCCCAGGCTCGGAGACCCGAATCTCCCCCCGAAACGAATATCCGCCCCCACCTCCTCGATATTCTTGAACAGATCCAGGATGTTGCCTGAAATCGCGATTCCCTTCACCGGGTGAACGGGCCTTCCCCTTTCCACCCAGGACCCCGCTGCCCCGAGGGAGAAGTGGCCGGAGATGGGATTGGCGGTGTGGATTCCCATCACCTCCTCGATTACGATGCCGTTGTGGATGTCCCCCAGAAGATCGGTCAACGGCCTATCCCCCCTCTCGATATAGAGGTTGGAAATGCCCAGCGATGGAGGGGTCGTCATTCCCTCCCGCGTGCTGTTGCCCGTTGACCGTGCTCCCTCCCTGCTGGCCCAGTAGAAATCGTAGAGAAGGCCGGTGATTCTCCCGGAAACAGCCACCGGCGTCTTTTGGCTCTCAACTCCCTCGCCATCGAAAGGCGAGGTGCCCATCCCCTGGGGATGTAACCCATCATCCTGAATGGTAACCTTCGAGGAAAAGGGCGTTGAACCCAAGCCATTGGAAAATAAGGACTTTCCCTTTCGAACGTTTTCCACCGTAAAGGAGGGAGCCAGGATCGAAAGGAGCTCACAGGCTACGTGATTTTTGATCAGGGCGGGGTAGAAGGCACTCTTAAGGGGACGGCCCCCCAATTTTTCCGCCGCCCTTCGAGCGGCTTCCCTCCCGATTTGAGCCACATCGAGGCCTTCAAACGAGTGGTGGAAATCAAAATCCCATCCCATCTCTGATTCCGCGCCCTCTTCCGCAACTGCCAGTGCGCTCCCCATAAAGATGGACGAGGTGAAGTCCGCCTGCACCCCCTCCGAATTCACGAGAAGGACGGCCCTTTCGGCATCCTCATACGTCGCCTTTCCCACCCTCTTTACCCGCTTTGGATCGAAGGCAAGGGCTACGGACTCCAGGGCCATTGCCCGCTCTATCCTCTCCTGGGCGGAAATGTGCCGTATCCGCTCATCATAGATGCCGGGAATGGGGCTCAAATCCCCTGAGGGAGGGGGAAACCCGTAGGAGGGATCTCGAGAGAGGTTTGCCGCTCCGTCTATGGCGGCCTCGATCATCCTGGTGATCTCGGCCGCATCCAAACTGCTGCAGTAGGAGAAGCCCAGCCTCTGGTCCTTGGTAATCCGGAGTCCGATGCCCATGGAATGGGCCCTCTTAAAGGACTCCAGTCCTCCATCCCGCACCTCGATGCTCGTTGAGACGGATTGGGAGAGGTAAATCTCATACCCATCCACCCGGCGTTTCTCGATCTGCCGGACGCATTGGTCGGCGATCTCTCGAGGGTTTACACGCTCATCGAACATGGATGGTTGAATTCCCCCACTGGTCCCCGCTGAGCAGCGGCCAATGAGTGTCACCACTTGATCAGTGAGCTCGCCCAGGTAAGCCCGCCTCCAAAGGCGGTAAGGCAAATCAGGTCTCCTGCTTGGATGCTTCCATCTCGCACGGCCGAATCCAAGGTAATGGGAACCGTGGCCGAGGAGATATTGGCGAATTTCTCGATCGTCAAACAGACCTTCTCCATGGAAACATTCAATCGTTTCGCCATGGCCTGCAGGATTCGAAGGTTGGCTTGATGGGGGATGATCCATTTCACGTCGGACATGCCATAGCCGTTGTATGCCACCGCCTCCTCACATGCCTCGGCGAAATACCTCACGGCAACTCGAACCGACTCGTTGGCCTTGATCATCTTCAAATAGTGGAGCTTCCCGTCCACGCTCTCATGGGAGATGGGAGTTGTCCTCGAACCCCCGCCCGGCAAGAGGAGATTTTCCCCCCCCGAGCCGTCGGTATGCATGTGAACGGACAGGACTTCGTGAATATCCCCGCCGGAATCAACCGCTTCCAACAGCACTGCTCCGGCTCCATCCCCCCAGAGGATGCAGCTCTCCCTATCCGTCCAATCGAGGGTTCGGCTCATGATCTCCGAGGCGACGACCAAGGCGTTTCCGTAGGTTCCCATTCGTAAATACTGTTCGGCCACCGAGAGGGCGAAGATGAATCCGGAACAGGCCGCCAAGATATCGAAGGAAACGGCCCGATCTGCCCCCAATTTCGCCTCCAGCCAGTTGGATCCCGCGGGGCAAGCGGTGTCCGGCGTCATCGTTGCCATAATGATGAGATCCAGATCCTCGGCGGAGGCTCCACCCATTTCCATTGCCTTGAGGGAGGCCTCCTTGGCCAAATCCGAAGCGTCCTCATCCCGGGTGGCGATCCGCCTTTCCTTGATCCCAGTCCTCTTGTAGATCCACTCATCATTGGTATCCAGGATCTCCTCCAGGTCGAAATTGGTCATCACCTTCGAAGGCAAATATGAACCCGTCCCCCGTATGGCGACTCTCTTCATTTCCGACTCAGCCCTCCACCCATATTATGGAAGTTGTACCCTTCTTCTCGCTTCATCCCCATCGCCGCTGCCTTGCCCCTTCATGGGATTCCCTTCTCCTCCATCATTCCCGTGCACCTCCCTTTCATACAATTCCCAGAAGATATCCCATCTCTTGCCGGAAGCGCTCCGCTCGTATCCGAACACCCTGTAGAAGGGAGCCCAATGTCTCTCAACCCCCTCATGCCTTATGGGAATCAGGTTGAGGAGGCGGAGTTTCACCTCATCTCCCTTCCTGGAGTACGTGAACAGGGGCCAAATCGACACCTCCTTTCTCATCACCTCCCCCTTGCCGTTGAAGACAGTCTGGATGCGATTTATGAGGAGGTAGCGCGTAACCACCTCCCGCTGGTCCCCGATCTGGTCGTCCCAACATTGATAGAGAGGCCACAAGATCCAGCGGGTACGGTCGCCGGGCGCCTCTTTATGGTGGTAAAGGGGGAAAAGCATCACCCTGTTCATCTTCTCCGCCCGGCTAAACGAGATGAAGGGCCAGGGCATATCCCACCGCCTATATCCACCTCGCTCATCAACGGTATGGGAAAAGAAGGGCCACAATATCGCCACCTGCCTTCTCCCCCTCGACCGGACATTCCGATAGAGGGGAAACAGGAAGTACTCCCTTTCCGGATCATCCGTATCCATACGCCTCTTCGACCTGATGAAGAACGGCCACAGCATGAAATCGGTTCTGGAAACCCCTTCCTCTTCCTTGTAGCCCCAGAAGGGCCAAAGGCGAAATCCCTTCCTTCCCCCGCCTTTCGTCGTCGAAAGAATGGGCCAACAGACATTACAAGTGTTAGCCCCCTCATCAACCACATCCGAATAGATGGGCCAGAGGAAGAACCGGATCCGATCCCGGCCAAATCGGCCCACCACAGTACCGGCAAGGGGAAAGACGCCCCCGTAGCTCTCACCGCTCTCCGCCTGCCCCTGAAAAAAGACGAAGAGGGAAAAATGGTTCTCCCTCGTTCCCCCTCTTCGGTCGTCCCTCCCCCGGAGAAAGGGGACGATGTAGTGTCTGGAATACTCCCCCTCCCTCTTGAACTTACCAAGGGGGTAGAAATACTCAATCACTAGGGAATCCTGTTTATCATTTTTCGTCCGATAAAACAAGGGACGAACGGCAAATTCCCCCTCGTCGACCCCCCGTTTCCAGTAAACGAGTGGTCCCAATATTTTCAGCGTAGTGCTGGCCCCCTCCGGATCGGTCCGATAGTGAAAGAAGGGCCAGACTTTGAGGCCATAGCCCTTCTTTTCGCCGGGGAGACTCACATCGGGGGTCAAAAGGACGGAGAGGAGGGCGACTCCCACGAGCACGAAGTGCCCCCCTTCCACTCCTTTTGCACGATCTCTCACCTGTCCCCGGTTTCTCCTTCCATCCCGCCTGGAGGTTGTTTTCAGAAAAGCAAGCCCAGGAGAATCCCCAGTGCCGTGATTGGGCTCTGCTCCCGCACCCCCTCCGCGGCCTCTTGGACCCTCTTCATGGTCTTCTCCACCTCCTGGCCCAGTTCATCGTCCGTTATGAGTTTCCCCAAAATCCCCTCTCCTCTTTCCAGCTTCTCCGAGAGGTGCCTCAGGTTGGCCAAGGTGACCCTAACGTCCTCATAAGCCCCGTCGTCGTTGATGAGCTTGCCAAGGGTACCCTCTCCTCGCTGAACCTTCTCGGCGACATCCCTCAGGGCCGCGACCGTTTTCCTCACGTCGTGGTAAGCCTCCTCGTCGTTGACCAGCTTCCCGAGGGTGCCCTCTCCACGCTGGACCTTCTCGGCAACATCCCTCAGGGCCGCGAGGGTCTTCCTCGCGTCCTGGTAGGCCCTGTCGTCATTGATCAGCATGCCAAGGGTGCCCTCCCCACGCTCCAACTTGGCGCTGATGTTCCTGAAATTGGCCAGAGTCTCCCTGGCATCGGCGGCCAGCTGCGGCAAATCCCCGGAAAAGGCCTCGAAATTCGATACCACACGTCCCACCTTTTGGGGGTCAACCCCTTCCAGGATTTGACCGAGCGGTTTCAATACGCCTTTGAAATCCTCCCCGATTCCGCCGACACGAGAGAGGACCTCATCGAGGGTGACGGGAATGGCCCCCTGGGGTATGAGCGCCTCCTCCCTCAGTCTCGGCTTCTCCTCGGACCCCGGGGCGATCTCAACATACCTCTCCCCCAATAATCCCTCTGCCCTCAGATAGGCCTTGGCGTCCTCATAGAGTTGGACACTGGGGGGCATTCGAAGGGCGACCTTGGCCTTTCCCCCTTCCAGGAAGACCCTCTCCACCTTGCCTACATGGACCCCCGCGATCCGCACGGGCGAGTTCCGATCCACCCCCGCAGCGGAGTCGAAGAGGGCGTACACCCTGTAGCCCGCCTCCTTCCCCAGCTGAAACTTTCCCACGGTTACCGTCAAATAGGCCAAAACGAGGATGCCCAAAAACACGAAGATACCGACCTTAGTCTCCGTCCCCATTTTCTTCATTCCCAACCCCCTTGGAAGGCCATCACCGTACCCTGATCGGTCCCTCGGCCTTTCCTTGAATGAACTGTTGGACTATTGGGCTGTTCGATTCCCTGATCTGTTGAGGGGTTCCCACTTCAATAATCTTCCCCTCGTATAACATGGCGATTCGATCGGCTACTTTGTATGCGCTCACCATATCATGGGTTATGGCGATGGAGGTGACCCGGAGCTTCTCCCGCATCTGGATGATCAAATCGTTAATGGCATCGGCCATAATGGGATCGAGGCCCGTGGTGGGCTCATCGTAAAGGAGTATCTCCGGCTCCATGGCAATGGCCCTCGCCAAGCTCACCCTCTTTCTCATCCCCCCGCTCAACTCCGAGGGCATGAGGTCCTCAACATTTCTCAATCCCAAGAGCCGTAACTTCTCAACAGCTATCCCCTTGATCTCCTCATCCCTGAGCCTGGTATGCTGTTTCAAGCCGAAACCCACATTTTCCCAGACCCGGAGGGAATCGAACAGGGCACCTGCCTGAAAGAGCATGCCGAACTTCTTTCTGACCTCATTGAGGGACTGCTCCTTCAGGGATGCAATCTCTTGTCCATCGACGCGTATGCTCCCGCTGTCGGGCCTGAGCAGGCCGATAATGCACTTGATCAGGACGCTCTTTCCCACCCCACTTCCCCCGATCACCACCATGCTTTCGCCCTTTTCCACCCCCAGGTTCACTCCTCTGAGGACGTGCTTTGTGTCGAAGGACTTGTGGAGGTCAGCCACCTCGATTTTAATCGATGTATCCCCGACCATGAATCCCTTGATGGCAAAAATCGGTGCATCTAGAACAAAAGGGCCGTTATGAAGTAGTTGGAGATCAGGATAAGCAAACAGGACAGCACGACGGCCTTGGTTGTTGCCTTCCCCACTCCCTCAGCGCCCCCTTCCGTATAAAAGCCCTGGTAGCAGCTGATGGTGGCGATAATCATCCCGAACACGCAGGCCTTCAGAAGGCCACTGTAAATGTCGTTCAGTTCAAGATAATCCCATGTCCTCCTGACATAGATGGTGGGATTGGTGCCCAGAATCCTCACGCTCACGAAGTATCCACCCATGATGCCGATGATATCCGCAAACACGACCAAGAGAGGAAGCATGATCAGTGAGGCGAGAAATCGGGGTACGATCAGATACTTTATGGGATTGGTGGCCAGGGTGGAGAGGGCATCTATCTGCTCCGTCACCCGCATCGTTCCCAATTCCGCGGCCATCGCCGATCCAACCCGTCCCGAGACCATCAACCCCGTCAGAACCGGCCCCAGCTCCCTGGTCATCGATAGGGCGACCACTGTCCCCACCAGCGTCTCCGCATTAAAGCGTTTGAATCCGGTGAAGCTCTGCAATGCCAGTACCATTCCCGTAAAGGCGGCAGTAATTACCACCACGGGAATGGAGCGTACGCCGATCTCCTCCATCTGACTGAGTGAGCCCCGCATATCCAAGGGGGGACGAAAGATCAGAATAATGGTCTGTCCGAAGAGAATGGCGATTCTCCCCGATTCCCCCAGAAAGCGGATAAAGTGAGCCCCTATGTACCCGAAAAGCGACTGCATCAGGGACCTCTCTGCTCCACTTCCCTTCTCACGTAGACTTCTCCTGCCACGGGCTTCCCGGATCGCACGTATACCCGTGGGACCCTTTTCCCCACCATGCACAGGACCTCATAGGAAACGGTCCCAATTTTTTCCGCTATCTCCTCAGCCGTTATCTCATCTCCTCCCTGGTGGCCCATGAGGACCACCTCGTCCCCCAGGGACACACCCGCTACATCCGTGACATCGACCATGGTCAGGTCCATGCAGACTCTCCCCACTACCGGCACCCGCTTGGCCCTCAGGAGGACCTCTCCCTTGTTGGAAAGGCGTCGGCTGTAACCATCGCCGTACCCGATGGGCAGGGTGGCGATGGTGCTCTCCCTCCGGGTGATGAAGGTTCCCCCGTAGCTGATTCTGGTTCCGGCCGCGACCCTTTTTAAGAAGCCGATTGCCGTCCTTAGACGCATCACCGGTCTCAAGGTGATGCGATCGACGTATTCCCTGCCGGGGTAGGAACCATAGATCATAATCCCCGGGCGAATGAGGTTGAACCAGGAATCGGGAAAATCAACCATGGGAGCACTGCTGCTGATGTGCCAGTAGGTCGGTTTGATTCCCCCAGCCCGGAGGAAGTCAGCCACCTCGCCGAATGCCCTCAGCTGGCCACGGGTATACTCGTCATCTGCCATGGATAAGTGGGACGCGACTCCATCGATGACCAGGTTAGGAAGCTCCTTCATCTCATCGATAAACTTCCGCGCCCCGTTAACGGGGACGCCCAACCGGCCCATTCCCGTGTCGAACTTCACGTGAACCTTTACCTGCTTGTTTCGTCTCTTCGCTCGCTGGGAAAGGAACCTTCCGATTTCCCCATCGAAGATCATGGGAATGAGGTCGTATTCGATTACCGTATCGATCTCCCCCTCGTGTATTCCGGATAGGATCAGGATAGGCCTTTCTATGCCCCCCTCCCTCAGCTCCACGCCCTCATCGGCGATGGCGATCCCCATCAGGTCGACCCCCAATCGCTCCAATTCCCTGGCAATGACGACCGCTCCGTGGCCGTAACCGTTATCCTTCACGACAGCAAGCATCTTAACCTCAGGGGGAACCCGGTTCCGAATTTGGTGGTAATTATAAGCCAGGGAATCCAGATCGATCTCGGCAATGGTGGGACGCAAAAAGGCAACCATTATTTCTCAAATTATTAAGTTCATTTCAGTAAAAGTCAATAGGGACCTCCAATGCGTTTGGGTTGACAAAGCCCGGTACCTTTATTATGTATAGCTAACAGGAGGCATTCGACATGTGTCAATCCAACGCATACATCATAAGGGACGGCAAGGAGGAGATGATTTTGTCCGACATCATCTCCATAAAACCCGCGGAAAACGGCCTTCGCCTCACCAACCTCTTCGGCGAGGAGGAGATTATCGAGGCCTCCATAGAGGAGGTGGATCTCCTCAATCACAAGATCAAGCTAACGCCCCGCTGACCATCCGAGACGCCATGGGGAAGGAAATCGACTCCATTACCGTCAAGGTCAACGAAAGGGATCGCCAAATCGCCCGCGGCACGGGGCTTTTGGACCTCAAGGGCCAACTCCATCCGGCCGCGGATCTGATCATCTACAATGGCTTCCCCATTGCCGAAAACATTCCCCTCAATGATGGCGATGAAGTGGTCTTCATCGAAAAGGGGAAGGTCCCCGATGAAAGGGAATTGGAATGCCTGATGGTTGCCAGGCACACCCCGGGGGTTCATAGAAGGGTGAAGAGGAGCACGGTGGGGATAGCCGGCCTGGGTGGACTGGGATCCCAGGTGGCCATCGCCTTGGCGAGAGTCGGGGTTGGCACCCTCATCCTGGCCGATTTCGACATCGTGGAACCGAGTAACCTCAACCGCCAACAGTACTTTATTCAACAGATCGGAATGCCGAAGGTCGATGCCATCAGGGAAAATCTCGAACGGGTTAACCCTTATGTCCGGGTCATTACTCATCATACGGTCATCAGCCCAAAAAACGTGCGAAGGATATTCGGGGGGGCCGACATCATCGTTGAGGCCTTCGATAAGGCCGAGGAAAAGGCCATGCTCATCAACGCGATATCGGAGTCGATGCCGGATACGTACATCGTGGCTGCTTCCGGGGTGGCGGGTTACGGGGATAACAACGCCATGAGGACCGCGAAATTCTCATCCAAGATCTTCATCGTGGGCGATCAGAGGACTGCCGCGGGCCCAGGGGTCGGCCTCATGGCCCCCAGGGTAGGCATTGCTGCCCATCACCAGGCGAATATGGTCCTCCGGCTCATACTGGGGGAACAAGGGGATGGATCGTGTCCGTGATTCGTGATCCGTGAGGTTCGTGCTCGTGTTCGTGGATCGTGTCCGTGCTGGTTATTCGTTGTCCGTGTCCGTGGTTCGTGCTCGTGTTCATGATGCGTTTTCCGTGCCCGTTTTAGGCGGTTAATGATTGTGCTAACTTCGTCAACATTTGGTTCACACGTTCATATTTCCCAACAAATTTCACATGTAGCATCTCGCACGGTTGTGCATAATCAAAACGAGGATTGAATCCTAAATCGGAAGCTCAGTTAGGGGGCGAAGCGGCGCCCAATGCGCTCTTTGCAGTGGAGCGAACGTTCCAATGGTTAAAAATTTCTTTCAGCGAGCGAAATGGGATGGGGTACCAGCCTCTACAGCTGGAGGATCATTGCGATCTCATCACAGTCGGGGAACTTCACGCACTTGAGGCAATCGCTCCAGATCTTATGGGGTAATGCCCCCTTATCCACAATTACGTTTGGCCTCTCTGAGGCAGGCCCGTACCAGCTGCGCCCCGATTCCCTTATGCCTCTCCTCCTCCACTACGGTCAAGGACCTGATCTCCGCCAAGTCTTCCCAACAGACGTGCAGGGCACAGGTGCCGAGAAGGGAACGATCCCCCCCGTAAATGTAAAAATCCCTGAGATGATCGTAGATCTCGCTCAAGGAACGAGGGAGCATCTCGCCCTTTGAGGCCGATGCATCGATAAGTCCCTGGATGGCCCGGACATCCCCTATCCTGGCTTTTCGCATCATGTGGCTTTCTATTCCTCAAGTATCTTCGGTTTTCCCTCTTCTCCCTATGCTCCCGCTCTTTTGATATTTGCGATCATCTCCCGTGCGTGGGCCCTCGTCTTAGGAGTGATCTTAACTCCCCCCAACATACGGGCGATCTCATCGACAATGGCATCACCCTCTAACCTTCTAACCGTGGTAATGGTTCTGCCCCTCCTCGCCTCCTTGCTCACATGATAGTGCGTATCGGCGAAACACGCGATCTGAGGAAGGTGGGTCACACAGAGAACCTGATGGCGCCTGGAGAGGGCGTGTAACTTCCTGCCCACCACCTCCGCCGTCGCGCCCCCGATGCCGGAGTCCACCTCGTCGAATATGAGCGTTTGTCCTGCTCCCATTTCGGCCAAAGTGCTCTTCGTGGCAAGCATGATGCGAGAGAGCTCCCCTCCCGATGCGATTCTGGACAACGGCTTTAAGGCCTCTCCGATATTTGGCGAGATGAGGAATTCAACCTCATCCATTCCCTTGGGGGTCAAATGAAATTCCCCGATCCGCACATCTCCGTGGACCTCCTTTGCCAAGTCCTCCTCAGTCCTTTCCACCCGAACGCGAAAACGGGTCTTACCCATGTCC
>SMTZ1_10017301_pt1 | contig 10524 bp, 11 predicted proteins | sample DeeMarSWOR136_30_FD_25667 | JGI IMG/M metagenome (IMG submission 25667) | reverse complement strand
AAATTCGACCTGGACAATGAACCTTTGTTTCACAATAATTCCCTATTTCCTTGTCAATGGGAAGGATTCACCGTGGATGATCTCAGGAGATTGAAGGAGCGTATAAAAGATGAAAGTATTTGAAATCAATAAAAATATCTTTATTGTTGGAGGACCTGATATTACGGATAGTAGGGATGGCTGTGTCTACCTTATCAACCTCCGGGAACTGATATTGGTCGATACGGGGGCAGGGTGGAGCGTTGACAAACTTATTAAAAATATTGAGAGATTGGGATTTGATTGTAATAATTTAAGTAAAATCATCCTCACCCATTGCCATATTGACCATATTGGAGGGGTTCCAGAACTAAAAAGGAGGTTTGGACCTAAGGTCTATATTCATAAATTGGATGCTCCGCCTTTAGAAAATGGAGATAATATTCTTACTGCCGCTAGTTGGTATCAGACAAATTTCCCACCGACACCAGTGGATGTAAAATTTGAACTTCCAGAGGAGATACTAATAGTTGGAGGAGAGAGGATCGTTTGCCTGCATACCCCAGGCCACACACCCGGATCAATATGTATCTATTTGGATCTAAATGGGAAAAGGATCCTTTTTGCACAGGATCTTCATGGACCTCTTCTTACGGAATTCGGTTCAAACCTTCGCGATTGGGATCGTTCGACCAAAAAGCTACTCGACCTCGATGCAGACATCCTCTGTGAGGGACATTTTGGAATATATAAGACAAAAAAAGAAGTGATGGATTATGTTGTTTCCTACCGTCGCCAATATGGAGTGGCATAGGCCGTCGGCATATAGTGTAGTGCTACTAAAAGCAACAAACTCTACTTGCATTTGGCACTATCAACCCTGTGAACAAAAAAGTTAAGTATTTTTAACTAGTTGACAGATACCCCCCCATTTTGATATGATTTTGTATAGACTATCTTAAAACCTCGTATCAACATAAAATATCTTAAGGCAAAAAAGGAGAAAGGAAAAATGGTTCGTAGAGTCGCATGTCTTGCCGTTATTGTTCTGGCTTTTCTGGCAGTTTCTGCCATCGCGGACAATTCTGCGAAGGAGAAGGCTGCGATCATCATAGCTGAAAAGTGGCTCAGCCTGGTTGACGCAGAGAAATACGCCGAAAGCTGGAAGGAGGCTTCTGAGCTCTTCAGGAATGCAGTAAAACAGGAACAGTGGAAGCAATCACTACAGGCAGTGCGGAAGCCGCTTGGTAAACTCCTCACGAGAAAGATAAAAACGAAAACCTACAAAACCTCTCTGCCCGGTGCTCCCGATGGAGAGTATGTGGTCATCCAGTTTGGAACCTCGTTCGAAAATAAGAAAGAGGCCATCGAGACCGTAACCCCCATGATGGACAAAGATGGGAAGTGGCGGGTCTCCGGTTATTACATCAAATGAAATGAACCGATGACTCAACAATGGACAATTCAGCGCGCCACCGACAACCGCCGGTGCCTCTCGTCATTAAATGAAGAGTTAAGAGATGATAACTCTTAAAGATTCAATAGAAATAAAAGCGACACCGGAAAAAGTATTTGAGTGGCTTGTCCAACGTTTCAAAGATAAGGAATCCTATCAAGCCTGGCATCCTGACCATGTTGACATCCGCTGGATTAAGGGGAAACCTCTAGAGGAGGGCTCAATCGTGTATGGTGAGGAGTATCTTCATGGGTATCTGCATAAACTTAAATTTCGCATTACTAAGATAGTGCGAAACAGAATGATTGAATATAGGTCTTTATTTCCATTATCAATCTTAGCTCCACGGAACACATTTCTTATAGAGCTAAAGGGAGAAAAAAGTTGCATTTTTACCGCCATGAGTAGTCTTAGGCTCCCTCGTTGGTTATTTGAAAAGTTAAATAAAAAACATAAGAATAAAATTGAGGCTGCACAACAACATATGAAAGAGGAAGGCAAGAACCTTAAAAGATTATTAGAAAATCAAAATGGCTAATTCACTATCAATAAATCCACATAAATACCCGCTCAACAGCGAATGAGTATTCACTGCGGTCATACTTATCGGGTTAGCTTAATGCGTTAGTATTCGATTCTTCAGGTACCACATCTCGTTTAGATTTTCCCTTCAAATTCCAAAGAAGAAATCACCAAAGAGCGATCAGAAATCCCAAGAAAATGACGAGAGGAATCAGATTGGAAAAGGCCAATTGGGGAAGCTGGGGTAAGGTGTCATCTCGATATCCTCTTGCAGCGAGGGCAAAGGTAACTTCTTCAACTTGTGAAAGAGACCGGCGCAGAATAGGGAGCGCCATGAGTTTTGCCTTGCGAAAGGGATTCTTGTTTTGTTCGCCCAGCCGTGCTCTGTGGGCGAGGCGAACCTCTTCGGCCTGATCCAGGATGAGTGAGAAAAAGCGAAGGCTGAGCGAGACCATGAGTCCGATCCGGCGTTGAGGAAGAAATGGGAAAGGTTTGAGAAACCAGATGAGGGAGTCACGCAATTCCCGAGGGCGAGTGACGGCCGTGAAGAGGACTGCATAACTGACAATGAGCGCGAGTCGCCAAATGGTTAGACTTCCCATAAGAAGACCGTGATCACTTATAGGAAGCCACGGGAGTGCGGAGAGGCGGTGACCCGGGGTGAAAAAGGCCTGAAAAAGAAAGAGGATAAAGAGTAAAATGGCCCAAGTCCAGAAATCTCGAAGGAACCGCCTCATTGGCAATCGGGAAAGGATGAGAAGGCCTAAGAGAATAGCTGAGTTGAGAATGAACCACGAAGTTTTCGTCTCAAGAAAAGTCGTTGTCACCATCAGAAGTCCTAATAACTTACATCGGCCATCCCATCGATGGAGAGGGGAGTTCCCAGGGAAGTAATGAAGGATTATTCGTTGAGCCAAGAGGCCTTCTCCTTTCCTAGAAGAGCGTAGCAGGGAGGCCGGACCCCGAAGCGGGGGAGTTCTGAGATGAAGTCATCGGGTGGACCAGCGGCCTTGATTTCTCCACCGTGAAGGATAGCGATGCGATCCACATGGGCAATCACCTTTTCCACATCATGGGTGGTCACCACGAGAGTATGTCCTTTGCCATGCAAGTCGACCATATGCTTTAAGACATCACGGATGCCAGGATAATCAAGATGAGAGAAAGGCTCATCGAAGAGAATCGTCTTGGGTTTCATGGCAAGCACCCCAGCAATGGAGAGACGCCGTTTCTCGCCTCCCGAAAGCAGGTAGCAGGGTTTTTCTGAAATGGCTTCAAGCCCCATCACCCGGAGCGCCCAATCCACTCGTTCACTAATTTCCTCACGAGAAAGTCCCAGATTTTCAGGACCAAAGGCTATGTCTTCTCTTGTCGTTTCTCCAACAATCTGGCTATCAGCATCTTGAAAAACCATGCCTATTAAGCGTCGGACTTCCTTGGAGGCATGAGGATTCTCAAGACCATCTAGGCGAATCGATCCAGCCGTTGGCTTGACGTTGGCTTGAACAAACCGCAGATCAATCGGATAAGAGTAGTTTTGCCACTCCCGTTGGGACCGCAGATGAGTAGAAACTCGCCATCGGAGATGGTGAGGTTAATGCCTTTTAAGGCATGAGTTCCGTCAGAATATTGGTGACAGAGGTTTCGAATTTCGATCATAGAGAGAGTGACTGCTGTTGCCGTATTAAGATGGGTCGGACTGCACGGGCTAAAATGATGGCCACCGAGGCCTTGACTATATCTCCGATTAGAAAAGGAGCCATGCCAACCCAAAATGACTTAAGCCATGGCATTTGGGTGACCATTTTGAGCCAGGGTACACCAAGACCATAGATCGTAAGCGACCCAATGATAACGGATATGATTTCCCACATTAGAAATCCGCGGGAGCGTTCCGAAACGAGACCTGTTAGCCACGCAGCCAGAGGGAAACCGAGGAGGTAGCCTCCTGTGGGGCCAAAGAAATGAGCAAATCCCCCTTTCCCTCCGGCAAAGACGGGCATGCCGATGGCCCCCACCAGGAGGTAAAGGCCCATGCTGGCTAATCCCCAGCGACTTCCCAGGAGAAGCCCAGATAGAAGGACGAAGAGGGTGGTGAGGACGATGGGGACGGGCCCTATGGGAATGTGGATGTAAGCCCCAACTGCTGCGAGGGCTGCCATCAGTGAGATGAGGACCATCCAACGGAGCTTTTCAACAGGCATCGGATCCTCCTTGAAGCTTTGTTGGGCCCGAGTTGATTGTCAACCAAAGCGAAAATAAAGGTTAACAAATTGTTCTTCCCTGTGTCAATCAAAAAATGAAAGGAAGCTGGTTCTCTCCTTGGTGTATGTTGACTCGACCCCAAAATATGGAAAGTTGATCGGGTGTAAGAGACTTTGTCTTGAAAGAATCTTACACGAGAAACGTGGCGGTTCATAAGAAAATCCTTGACCTTAATAAAGTTGCCCCTATAGGATAGAGTGAAGGGATCACATTCTTAAGGGAGGAGCTATGGTCTTTATATTCCGTTTGGTGATCAATATGGTTGCTATCCTGATCATCTCTTACCTTTTTCCGAAGGTGGTTTGGGTGGATGGATTTTGGACTGCCTTGGTGGCTGCCTTTCTCTTGGGTATCGTCAACGCTTTCATCCGTCCTATCCTCATCTTTCTCACTCTGCCGCTCACGGTGTTAACCCTTGGGCTTTTTCTTCTCGTCGTCAATGGTTTGATGCTCTGGCTGGTTTCGGCATTGGTCACGGGTTTCCATGTCAATGGCTTTTGGGGAGCGGTGCTGGGCGCCATTTTGATTAGCATTGTGAGCTGGATATTGTCTTGGTTTTTACCCAGATAGAAAGGAAGTGAGGGATGGATTTTTGGAATCTAAAGACGCTGAGATTGGATGAATTTCGCCCAGCGGTCTTTAGTAAAGTGGAACAGTGTTCAAATCTTTTCGTGCCCCCTGGAATCCTTCATGGCTGGAAGGCCACTCACCCATTGGCAGAGATTCTGGAAGTTGTTCTTAGAAAGTAAGACTACTCTCCATCCAAAGTATGGTGTTCCATCTTTCTATACCAAGAGACAGGGTCCGTCAAGTACTCTTCTGTATCCCTTAGAGAGAGATAATGTTCATTCTCAATTCTTGAAAGGAGGTCAAAAAACTGCTTCTCCTTGGGGTCGGAAACCTTATCTCTTAGGTCACCGTAGTACTTTGCTCCCTTGGCTTCAAAATCGATAGCGATACGAACAGCCTCTAGGTCATCGGCATCCCCTTTGGATGGTTTGTCTACTTTCTTCAGAAATTCAACAAGGACGTCCTTCACAACGGTATCCTTCACTTTGAGAGGGACGGTCTCAGCCCATTTTTCCTGTTTCTGCCATTTTTGATGGAGTTGCTTCAGGCGTTCGTAGTGTTCCAGCTCATCATCCGCGATCTGCCTGAACATGGCTTTGCCTAAGGAGTTTTTAGTTCGACTGGCATTTTGGAGGTAGAATTCTCGCTCTCTCATCTCATTGTTAAGAGCTACCTCCAACGCATTTAATCGATCCTTCTGATTCATCAGGATTCCTCCCTTCTGGACTCCTTATCCATACTCGTACATTCCCTACCGACCTCCGGGCGGATGGTTGCGGCGACATAACCGCCACCACCTCCAAAGGAGAAGCATTGGGGCGCCTCTTAGGATATATCTAAGCTTAGACCCCCCTTTCCAAAAAATCTCTTCATCCGATCCATGGCTTCCATTTGCCCCCGCTTCGTTAGCAGTTCTAGATTGATCATTTTGACTATGCTCTTCAATTCATACTATCCCAGTTCTTTACACCAATCAAGCATTCCATAAACATCTTTTTCGTCCCGTAGAAGCCCCTTACGATAAATGTGTTGAAATGATTTGATTCATGTCAGAAAAGGCTACTGGAAATCTATTCCATCCCTGCTTCTTTCAGATTGGCAACGACAACTAGGATATAATTTTCGGGATGAAGATAGCGGTTGGCGACCCGGAGTACCTCCTCTCTCGTCACGGATTGAATGAGGGAAGGGTATTTTTTCGGGTAGTCTAAACCTAACTGATAATACTCCAGTTGCGTCAAAAAATTCACAAGTTTATCCTGGGTATCCAGCCGCATCGGAAAACTTCCAATGAGATATTTCTTCGCTCCTTCCAACTCCTTCTCTGAAACCGGTTCATTCCGAATCCGTTGCATCTCTTGAAGGGCAATGGCAATCGCCTCCCGGGCAGAAGAATTTTTCGTCTGAAGAACGATCTGAAAAGCCCCGGGGTACTTCCCTGGATTGAAAAAACTTGCTACCGAATAGGCAAGGCCCCTCTTGATTCGGATCTCCTCCGTCAAACGAGAGACAAAACCTCCCGCTCCCAGCATATAGTTCATAACGGTGAGGGCATAGAAATCAGGGTTGTCTCGGCTTATTCCTTTGTGGCCGATGACGATGTTGGCTTGGGTGATAGGTTTGTCGATCTTTCTTATAATCGGTCCTTTTGCGAATTCAATAGGGAAGGGTTTCTTAGGAATTGCCTTTCTTGGCCATCTTTCGAAGATAGGAAGGACTTTTGATTTCAACTCCTCGGCCGTCAAGTCCCCGACCACGGTAAGAATGGAATGGCTAGGATGATAATAAGTCCGATAAAACTGAAGGACACCCTCCCGAGTAAGTTGTTTGACGGACTCTTTCGTCCCTTCCACGGGAAGGCGGTAGGGGCCTTGCAGGAAGAGAGCATTTTGGAACGCTTTCTGAGCGACAGTACCGGGATCATCTTCAGCCGACTGTATGGCCGCAAGCATCTTGTCGATCTCCTTCTGGATCTCTCCATCCGGATAAGCAGGTCGTGTGAGAGTCTCCATGAAAAGATCGGTGCCCTTGTCGATTTCCTTCTTCAGAACTCGCAGGCTCAAAATAGCATTGTCTCTGCCGGATGAAGCACTGAGAGAGGCACCCATAAAGTCCAACTTCTCATTGATTGCTGCGGCGGTCTGCGTTGAGGTTCCGAGAAGAAGTCCTCTGGCTGTCAGATAGGCCAAGCCCTCTTTTCCAGTAGGATCCAACCTAGAACCAGCATCGATGAGCAATTGAAATGTGGCGAAGGGAAGGGAGCGCTCCACGCAATGAAGGATGACCAGACCATTGGGAAGAACCATCTTTCGAATCGGTGGTAGGGCATGGAGCGGTCTGCTGGGCAGCCCCAGCCATAGCAACAGGAAGACAGAGATGAAAAGGATCAGAATCTTCAGAGCTTTTCTCATAGGTGTGTTCCCTTATTGAATCGTCCTCTCTCTGATAGGCGATCCCTCAGGCAGAGGTCTCCTTTTTTGAAGAGCCAAAGGGACGAGGATTCCCGTCGTCCGATTATCCTGGATGAGATATTGATTCGCGACCCGCTTGACGTCTTCGGAAGTCACTTTTCGGACAGAGGGGATATAATCATCAATGGCTTTCCAACCGGCGGTGATCTCATACCGGGCCAATAAGATAGCTTGGACGAAGAGAGAATCTTGGCTATAGATGAAGGCGGCTTCCAGTTGATTCTTTGCCTTTTCTAATTCCTCCTCTTTCACCAGTTCATTCTGTAGACGTTCGATCTCCTGATCGAGAGCCTTTTCTACTTGAGCGACCTCCTTGCCTGGAAGAGGTTCTGCAGCAATATAAAAGAGTCCCGGGTCGTGAGAAAGGAGAGAGTGATCGGCATCGGCACCGAGTGCCAGTCTTTTCTCCTGAATAAGGTTTCGATAAAGTCTGGAACTTCTTCCACGAGAAAGAATGGCAGCGATCACTTCCAGCGCATAACTATCAGATGTGGGGATATTGGGGACATGATATCCCATCACGAGATATGGAAGTTGGGCTTCTTTCTTCACCAAGACTCTCCGTTCCCCGATCTGTGCGGGTTCCTTTCTCTTTTCTTGGTCGGGCGCCACACCCCGTGGGATCGAACCAAACGCCCTCTCAATGCGGGGAAGGAGATCCTCTTTCTTAAAGTCCCCTGCAACAACGAGAAAAGCATTGACCGGGCTGTAGTAAATTCGGTAATAGTCCTTCAAATCTTCGAGGGTCAACCGGGAGAGATCCTCCATCCAGCCAATGATGGGCCAGCGATAGGGGTGGATTTGAAATGCTGTCGCCATGATTTGTTCTATAAGAAGGGCCTGCGGGTTATCTTCGGTACGGAGTCTCCTTTCTTCCACAACCACCATTCGCTCCGTGCGAAAATCCTCTCCTCGAAGGACCAGATTCTGCATCCGGTCTGATTCCAGATCGATGGCCACCTGGATACGGTCCGAACTGAGATTTTCATAGTAAGCTGTATAGTCATAAGAGGTGAAGGCGTTAAAATTCCCTCCATTCTCCTGAATCATTCTGGTGAACTTCTCGGGACCGACTTTTTCTGTTCCTTTGAACATCATATGTTCCAAAACATGGGAGAGGCCTGTTTTCCCCCATTCCTCATTTCGTGATCCCACACGATACCAGACCTGGAAGGTGACCAAAGGAGCTTTGTGGTTTTCAAGAAGCAGGACTTTCAGACCATTCGGCAAGACCGTTTCAAACACTTCTTCTCTGAGTCCCGCCCCCGAGAAGGACGGGAGGAGAAGAAAGGAAAGTAGCAGGATTAAAAACCAGGGTCTTATCCGTAATGTCCTAAAATGCAATGCAATCTCCCTTCTTCATTGTCTGGTTTTCGATAGGATTTATCTGCACATCGAATTTCGTGCGTTCGCGATGGCCAGAGACAGTGATTAGTAATTTGTTTATTAAATTCTAAACCATGGGTTACAGGGAGTAAATAAGGGGAATTATGTATTTTCTTGGTATTGATATTGTATTTTAGGGCTGAGTTGGCGGTTCCGCTTGAGATGGGAAGAAGGATGGCGATTAATTCTCAGGCTATTCCCAATGACAGAAAGACTGCTAGCGAACATCGCGAAAACGGCTATTAAGGGATTTAATAGCCCTGCCACTGCTAAGGGAATTCCAATTCCATTATAAAGAAAAGCGAAGAGGAGATTCTGCCGGATCGTCTTCATTGTGAGGGCTGATAAGTCAAGAACTTCAAGGACCCTGGTGGAGTCATCCGTCAAGAGGGCGATGTCCGAGGCCTCTTGGGGAATACCCCCATTCCTTCCCAAGGCAAATCCAACGTCTGCCTGGGCAAGTGCAGCAGCATCGTTTATCCCATCTCCCACCATTCCAACTCGGAAACCCTCCCTCTGGAGGGTTCTGATGAACTCGACCTTGTCCTTTGGTAGAGCCTGCGCAAAATACTGATCAACACCTAATTTCTGGGCGATGGCCCGAGTGGTCTCTTTTGCATCTCCAGAAACGAGGCAAGTTCGAATCGCTTTCTCCCTAAGCACCTGTACGGTGTATCGCGCCCTTTCTTTTAAGGTATCTCCAAAGGCTAGGAGGCCCTGAACCTTGCCATCCCAGGCAAAAAAGATGACAGTCATTCCTTCTGACTCCAATGACTTTCCATCTTGTTCAAGTCCATCAGGAAGATCTATCTCCTGACTCCTCATGAGCTGACGATTTCCAACATAAACCTCACTTCCACCGACATTCCCTTTCACCCCATTTCCCTCAAAAAATTCAAAATCTCCAGCAGGTTCTACTCGCAACGCGCTCTCTCTGGCAGTTCGAACTACCTCTTTTGCCAGGAAGTGGCTGGAATGTAGCTCCACAGATGCCAGCCGGCGGAAAGCCTCCTGCTTGGTTACGCCTTGTGCTGTGACCTCTCGCAAGTGGAAATTTCCTTCCGTCATCGTTCCGGTTTTGTCCAGAACGAAGGCATCGAGATCCTTTGCTATTTCAAGAGCTCCAGGATCTCGTACAAGTATCCCTCTCCTTCGGCCTGCTCCAATGGCGATGACCTTGGCCAAAGGGGATGCAATGCCTAAAGCACAAGGGCACGTGATCACCAGGATGGTGACGGCCCGAAGCAATGCAACATCGATGGACACTCCTTGCCACAAGAGGAAAGCCGTTGTGCCTCCAGTGAGAGTGAAGATGACAGGTACAAACCATTTCATGATTTTGTCAGCGAGGAGTTCGAATGGATTCTTTTTTGTGAGAGCCTCTTGCATCAATTTGATCATCTGCTTCAGGGAACTCTCCGGCCCTGTCCGAGTCGCCTTAAGTTTCAACTGACCGTCGAGAAGTAAGGTTCCTCCCATGATCTCGTCACCCATACCTTTCTTCACAGGTCTGGATTCCCCGGTTAAGATGGACTCATCGACTATCGCCCTTTCCAAAGTGACAAGACCATCGAGGGGCACTCTCTCTCCGGCAATGACGAGAAATTCATCGCCTGGCTCCACCGCTTCCGGGGACACCCATCTTTCCCTGCCCATGGTCAGAAGCCTAACTTTTTGGTTCGCTAAACGATAGAGTTCCGTGATGCTTTTGGAGATTCTCCCTTTTACTTGGGCTTCGATATATCTTCCCACAAGGACCAGGGTGATCAGCATGGAAGCGGTATCGAAGTAGACATGGAGGGTTCCTTTTGCCATCTGGAAGATGCTATAGAAATAAGCAGCGAGAGCTCCCACGGAGATCAGAGTATCCATAGA
>SMTZ1_10008074_pt1 | contig 10524 bp, 6 predicted proteins | sample DeeMarSWOR136_30_FD_25667 | JGI IMG/M metagenome (IMG submission 25667) | reverse complement strand
GTCCTGGTTCAGCTTCCGAACTGGAACGAATTTGTTTTTGCCTATTTTGCCCTTCAAAAGATTGGGGCTATTACGGTATTGATGATCGAACGTTATCGCCAGTTTGAAACCAACCACCTAATTAGCCTTACAGGGGCTACATATTGGATTGTCGCCTCCAGATACAAAAAAACAGATTACATTCCCATCATCAATGACGTCCTGAAGGAACATCCAGAACTTAAGGGTATCATTACTGTCCGTGGAGAGGGTAAACAGAAGCCCTTTTTAAGCCTCGAAAAACTTATCGAGGAAGCTGAATTGACCCAGGACAATCTGGCCCGGCTCGCTAGCATACAACCGGATCCCATGCAGGTGGCGCATATGGGACCAACTGGAGGGACGACCGGAGCGCCCAAGATTGTTCCCCGCACACACAACAGTCTCATTACCGGCACCGAATATTGTTCAAAGTCGTGGGATCAGAGTAACGAGGATATTAACTTACTCGCAGGTCCGATAGGTCATGATTTAACATTTTCCAAGGGCTTCATCGGAAGTATTATCACGTATGGAAAGGTTATATTCCAGGATTCTACAGACGATAAAGAAATATGTGAGGCCATTGAACGGGAAAAAATTACTTCGATTATCTGGGTCCCCACGCTGGCGCAAAGACTGCTTCAATACAGGGACCTTGATAAGCATGATTTGAGTTCCTTGAAAAAGATGCACAGTGCAGGGGGGGCAAGCCACCCTGAACTCGTCAGAGAAGTCACGGAAAGGTTAAAAATGAAGTTTTACAATGGATATGGCGGAACAGAAGGGATGACGACCATCACGCGAACCACTGATGATTTAGAGAAAATCTGTACCACCGTGGGGAGGCCCACATGCCCTTATGATACATACAAAGTCATTGATACGGAGGGCCATGAACTTCCCCCCAACAGGGAGGGTGAATTGGTCGTTAAAGGACCCGGAGTATTTACAGGCTATTACAATAATCCGAAGGAGAATAAACAGGTATTTACCGAGGATGGATTCTTCAGAACCGGAGATTTGGCCAAGATCTATGAAAATGGCTACATCACACTCACCGGCCGCGTCAAGGAAATGATCAACCGGGGCGGTGAGAGTATCAGTGCCACGCAGATCGAGATACTCATTAAACGTCACCCTGATGTCGCGACCGCTGCCGTTATCCCGATGCCTGATCCGCTCATGGGCGAACGGGTCTGTGCTTATATTCAGCCAAAAACCGGGGCACAACTGTCCTTTGACGAGATCATTTCCTTCTTGAAAGGGCAGAAGGCCTCTGTGCTTCAGCTTCCGGAGCGGATTGAATTTATCGATGCCATGCCCTATACCGGTGCGGAAAAAGTGGACAAACGATCCCTTCGAAAAGACATAGAGAAAAAGCTCGAGGCGGCTCGATAAGCCATCAAGGAGAGAAGGACGAAACATAAATGCAAAGAAATTGAAGGATGAGAGAAGTAAAAAAATTAGAACCGCCTGCCAAAATTGTCACAGGGGCTGCGGCGTTATCGCCTACTTGAAGGACGGCGAGGTTATCAAGGCTGAAGGGAATCCCAATTCTCCTATCAGCCACTGCACTATGTGCAACAAGGGCCTGCCTGTTACGCAAATAGCTTGTCATTGGGACAGGATACTTTAGCCAATGAATAAGGGCAATAGGAAATAAGAGCATAAAAAGGGAACATTCTTGCAGAAATTGCATACTTTACAAAAAAAAGTTTTCTCTTTCGGGCTTATCCCATGCTAAATTAGCCCTATATAAAAGAGGTGAAAGATTTTTAAAAGAGGGACTCATTAGGTGTTGAGTCCCTCTTTTTCTATCTTATCTCGCACTGGAGACCAAAATAATTGCAATTAGGCATTCGTCTTTTGTTTAAGACTCTTTTTCAAGTAGGTGGCCCAATGAAGCGAGGTGGGCCTTCTCTTCTTCAGCGATCTTGAAGAGCACTCCCTTCGTTTGTGCGTTTGTGCTTTTGTCTGCAAATCGAAGATAGAGGTCCAGAGATTGTGTTTCAAGCATCATCGCTAGATCGATAACATCCTTTACATCATGTAGAAAGGATACATTCTTTTCCATAAATTCCGACATGCTAAAACCACCTTCCATGATTATTTGGTCCACATCTGCTTCAAACGTCTTTAATTCCTTCCCTGGGCCAAACTTTTCATTTAGCTCAAAGAGCATTCTTTTGTGACTATTTTCAACATCGGCCAATTTTTTAAAAAGGGTTGTAAGTTCCTGATCTTTTGATCTTTGATTCATTGTTTCATAGAATGTCTGTAATCCTGTTTCCATGCCGTAGGCGAGAAGAACAATCTCGGCAGGGGCTTCATCGCCCCGAATCAATTCTAGATTTAATTCCTTGGGGCCTTCGGCCTTTAAGCCTTGCCATGCCTTTATACCCCCTTTGAGGTTATATACCTCCTTGAAATCCAGTCCGGACAATAACTGAGCAGCAACGCGACTGCGGCCACCTATTGCACAATATACGATAGCTGGTTTTTTAGGATCCAGTTCATTCAGGGAGTCATGTAGCTTTGGCAAAGGAATCAATGTAGCCCCGGGAATATGGGCTTCTTCATACTCACTGGGCTGGCGTACATCTAAAAGCGTATAGGTTCCCTCTTCATGTTTGGCTATGAAACTTTTAGCCTGATCCTCATCCATAGACTTTACAGGTGTAAAGAGCTTCTTGATGCCTATCATGCTTACCTCCTAAAACATTACTAAACCGGCCTTGTGCTATTTTCGGTGCTCAAAAAATGAATAATCAAAAACAACTTTCAATCCGCCAACTCTTTTAGCTCGCCTGATACCTGAAATCTTCTCATAAATTTTCTATCTATGTAATCCTTGAGCTTAAAAGCAAGCCTCCCATTCCAGACCCAGTTTTTCTTCCTGAAAATCCCCGTACCATTGCCCAAGTTGAAAATCAGCATGTACTCTCCGCCCGGATCAAAGGGCTTCATTGTTCCGCCTTCCAGTGCCATCATCAAATTGTGATAGAGTACAGGGTTCTGTCGAACCGCATATACTCCGACCTTATCGAGTGGTTGTCGTTGAAAACTGATGCAATCGCCGCCTCCAAAAATCACAGGAGAGTCCACGCTCTGCAGATAGTCATTGACCAATAACCCACCATCCTTACCAACGGGTAGCCCCGAATCTCGAAAAATCTCAGAAGGTCTGACTCCCATCGCCAAAAATACCAGATCGAAGGGAAACTCTCGTCCATCTTCCAAGAATGCACGACCATGTTCAAGTCGGTTCACGAAAGCACCTTCAACCACCTCAATTCCCCGGGAGCGCAAGGATTTAGTTGCCAATAGAAACACCTTTTCAGGAAATTGAGGGAGAAATTTAGGACCAGCCAGAACTGTTATCTGGGCGTCAGTTCCGTGCTCGTGCACCAGCCTCCACAGGTTGCCAGAAATCTCAAGACCAGCAGGCCCACCACCTATCACCACCAAGCGCGGTTCTCTTTTACGCAATAGATCCAGGACGGTTTGCTTCGCTTTCTGGAGGTTCGTAATGGGCTTGACTGTAAAGGCATTTTGATCCGAACCTGTGAGAGATCCTACAGGTACATAACTTCCTGTGTTAAAGGAAACGACATCGTATCCAATCTCATCCCCCGAACTGAGAGCCAAGATGCATTTTATGGGATCTACCCTTACCACGGCTCCTTCCACAAACGATGCACCTCGGTCTTCAGCCATCTTCCAGATATGAAACCGGATCTCCTCAGGCTTGTATATTCCTGAAAGCATCCCTGGACCCATGCCAGAGTAATAATGATAGGGGGAAGGACTGATCAAGGTAACTTTGTGTCCCCTTTTGATGAACTCACTAAGATTAAGCAATGCGGTCATATGGGCATGCCCGCCGCCGACAAATATAAGATGTTTTCCCATTTAACCTCCAATCTATTCTCTCGTTATTGAAAGACACGTTCCCATTTGAACCTTTTTCATTCCTTCAGAATCTATAAGATATAATTCCATTGGGCTCCATAGTTGTAAGCGGGGAATGTTGGGGTATAAAACCTAATTACCCCGAGTTTATAGGTCCATACTTTATTAAAACCATTCGTCATAATCTTTCAAGAAATTAGGATTGTACTGCCGGTTTGTTTGAAGGCGCAAAATTATATATTTACTATTTAAAAAATATTCCCATGAAAATCGATTGTCAATGAAATTATCAAACAATAAGAACTTTGTTCTCATGAAAAAAATAATTTACTCTTGATCTTTAAGGATAGAAATAATATGTTACGAAGTCTAGAGTCCAAAAACGGGATGTCGGTTTGAATGTTTTTGGAGGTACTCAGCAGACATATTCCAGACTCTATTTGTACATGAATACCATATGATCAAACGTGGTCCCGCAGTCATTCTAGCTTGCTTCTTAACAGTATTCGCAGCCTTCTCTATCAGACTTAGTTACGGCGTGCTTCTGCCTGAGATGCTCCCTTCACTGGGAATTACTAAGACAGAGGCAGGGTTAATATTTAGCTCATTCTTTATTACCTATACCATTTTCTCCCCTGTTCTAGGCTTTATGGCAGACAGAATTAATACTCGTATGCTCATCACCGTTTTCTCAGCTATACTTGCCATAGGTACATTTCTTATGGCCTCTTCCACATCACTTATTGAAGCAAGCCTTTTCTTTGCAATAGCTGGAATGGGGGCCTCAGCTTGCTGGTCTCCAGTTGTACCATTAGCACAGAGATGGGTCAGTGATAAACGCAGGGGGCTGACCCTTTCGTTCATTGATATGGGAGCCTCGCTTGGCATTGTTATAAGCAGCATTGCGATACCGATAGTTGTGATAGCTTATGACTGGAGGATGGGTTGGAAGATGCTGAGCCTCTTAGCATTCTTATTAACCGCCATAAATTTTTTCATGGTGAGAAACCGTCCAATGGAAAAATCCAATCTCAGGCATCTAAATCACAGCCGAGACACCGGTGAGTCATTCACTGTATTATATACGAGGATCCTTAAGGATATCAAATTTTGGCTCATCGGCTTGTCGTATCTGTTTTTAGGCTTTTCATTGCTCATCCCCACCACATTTCTCCTCACCTATGTTGTTCAGGAGCTAACAATACCTTACAAAGTTGCATCAAGATTGATAACTGTGATGTATGCCACATCCACGGTGGGAAGGATGGTTCTTGGTCATTTATCTGATACCTTAGGAAGAATTAGGCTCATAATTATTTGCTGTTTGTTGATAGCTGCTGGCAGTTTGGGGATAGTATTTAAACAAGGAATGTCAACTTTGTATATCCTGGTTATTATTTATGGATTGGGTCATGGCGCTGTTTGGCCTCTGTATGCTGCGTGCGCCTCAGATTACTTTCCCAAAGAGGCAGCAGGTGGCATTATTGGGCTATGGACCGTTTTTTTGGGTGTTGGCATGATACTTTCTCCCGTAATTTCTGGCTGGACGGCTGATGCGACAGGCACCTTTTCCTGGTCATTTATCCTGGCCATGTGCGCTGCCATGGCATCCCTATTTTTACTGTTACCTATAGGAAATTTTTCTCCTGGAAAATTAATTCAATAAGCATTGACCTCAGCCAACTCAAAGTTCATCCTATATGAGTTTTATTGGAGGGAATTATTACTTTTTTAAATAAAACCAAGCTGGACATATACCAAGTACTCTATAAAAAATTTTACAAGTTACATTGAAAAATAGTATATTTGCGCGGACACAAAATTCTGCAAAGGAGGTTAATGGTGGCTTTAAAAGATGATTTAGCACGTATTGTAGGTTCTGATTATGTATCCGATGACCCACAAACCTTAGAGAAGTATTCAAAGGATTATAGTTTTGTCCAGCCAAGAAGTCCCAGCTGTGTTGCCTACCCTAAAAATACTGAGGAAGTTCAGGGAGTAGTTAAATATGCTCATAAGCACTTGATACCAGTCATCCCTCGTTCTTCAGGCATCAGTTTCTATGGTGCCGGTATCCCCAGTCAGGGAGGGATCATGCTGGACCTTACACGGATGAATAACATTCTGGAAGTCGATGAGAAAGATATAAAGGTAAAAGTTGAGCCTGGGGTAACATGGGTTCAGGTCCAAGAAGAGCTTGAGAAACATGGTATGATGGTCTGTATTCCAATGCTTCCCCATCCGTTGAAATCCGTGCTCACCAGCGCCATGGAACGAGAGCCTATTCTCATTCCTAAGTCTGAATACAACGAGACCTTTCTTACAGGTGAGATCGTGTTAGGCAATGGCGAACTGTTTTATCTGGGCACAGCCATCTCTAAGGCCATGAGGGCAGGTTCTCCTGATGCCTTTATTCCAAGCACACGACTTTTTCTCGGATCTCAGGGTACGCTCGGTATTGTCACCTGGGCAAATCTCAAGGCTGCATACATTCCTTCCTTGGATAAGATTTACTTTATAGCCTTCGAAAGGATTGAAGATATAATTGAGCCTGTATATAGGATACAGCGGCTCATGTTAGGCAGTGAATGTCTTGCTCTCAATAGCTTCAACCTTGCAGCAATCACGGCAGAGAAAGGAATCGAGGAGCTGCAAGGATTAAGAGAGACGCTGCCGCCGTTCATTCTTATCCTCTGTCTGTCGGGATTTCATAGACTTCCTGAGGGACGAGTAGCATATGAAGAGGAAGCCCTGATGAAGATTGCCTCGGAGTTACATTTTAAGCCATTGCCCACGGTGTCTGGGATCCCAGGACTAGGAAAAGACCTATTGAAGATGCTGCGAAAACCGTGGACCAAAGATGAGTACTGGAAGCTCCGGTACAAGGGTTCGTGCCACGATGTCTTCTTCCACACTACCCTCAATCGCGTCCCAGAGTTTACCAAATCTATATGTGGAGTGGCATCCAAGTATGGATATCCGTCCAAAGACATCGGTTTTTACCTCCAGCCGATAGAACGGGGAAGAATTGCCTATTGTCAGTATGGCTTTCACTGTGATCCTCACGATCATAAGGAGGTGGCAAGGATTCGTGATCTCTACCTCGAAGTCAGTGAATTGGTACTAACTATGGGTGGGCTCTTTACTACCCCCTATGGAGCATGGGCTGATATGGTCTACAGTCGTGCTGCTACCTATACCTCAGTCATGAAGATAGTTAAGAACGCCCTCGACCCCCAAAATATTATGAACCCTGGTAAATTATGTTTTTAAAGAAACTACTGAAAACGTACATTTGGAGTTTTTAGTGCCATTTTAAGAGAGGAGGCAAGGTAAACAATGACAGAAGAAAGAACCTATTTTCCCAAAGACGAATATTACCATAATTATTCCTATGATATGAGAAAGGTTGCCTGGGCCTGTGCCCGGTGTTCCGCTTGTAAGTGGATTGACTCGTGGGAGGTTAAAAGTGCTAGATTTGCAAAGGTTTGTCCATCCAATGCACGATATTTCTTCGACGCTTACTCCTGTCAAGGGAGAATGGATATCGCCTTGGCACTGATCGATGGAACACTGCGATATGAGGATTCTGAAGCATTACTGGATGTCATCTATAAGTGTAACCTCTGTGGTGGCTGTGATGCTTCATGCAAGCGTGTCAATGAAATGGAGCCCCTCAGGGTAATGCAAGACCTTAGAGTGAAATTGGTCGAAGACGGCCAGCTCCTTCCTGAACATATGTTTTTAATTGAGAATCTTCGTAAAGAAGATAACATGATGCTGAAACCAAAAGCAGATCGTGGCAAATGGGCTGAAGGGTTGGATATAAAGAACATAACAAAGGAGCCGGCTGAGGTTTTCTTTCATGCTGGCTGCCACCTCTGCTATAATGAGGATCTATGGGAAGTAGCAAGGACAGCAGTAAACCTGCTTAAAAACGCAGGTGTTGATGTCGGCATTATGGGGCAAGACGAGATCTGTTGTGGTGGCCGGGCTTACGATATGGGATATCGAGGAGAATTTACGAAATATGCCACGAGTAATATTGAGTCCTGGGCTACCGCTCACGTCAAGACCGTTGTCACCGCGTGTTCAGATGGCTACTATGCTATAAAGCGCCTTTACCCTGAACTTGGATCGAACGTTGAAGTTTTGCACATCGTTGAACTCATTGAGCGCCTCATCAAGGAGGACAAGATCACATTTACGAAACCTATCCCTATGACCGTTACCTATCATGACCCCTGCCATCTTGGAAGACGTTCTAATGTCTATGTCCCGGGCAAAGCCATCATGGGTGTCTACGAGCCGCCGAGAGAGATATTGAGGAGTATACCGGAGTTAGAGCTCGTTGAGATGTATAGAATCAAGGAATATGCTTGGTGCTGTGGTGCTGGTGGTGGTGTGTTTGATGCCTATCCTGAGTTTTCAGCATGGACTGCCGAGGAGAGGATAGAAGAGGCGAAGTCTACTGGCGCTGAAGCCATAGTGAGCGCTTGTCCGTGGTGTGAACGCAATTTTACTGACGCCATTAAGAGAAATGGTGAACCGATGAAGGTCTATGACCTCTTAGAGATCGTTCAGCTCGCAATGTGAATGAAACCATTACAATATCGTATAGGGAGGTAATGCCGTATGCCACGAGGAGATGAAAAACATACCCTGATATACAGGGAACTGGTCAATATACTCGGGACTGACTATGTTTCAGATGACCCTGCAGTAATGGAAGCCTTCGGTCGGTCCTCTTGGCAGCCCAAGCATCAAATGAGACCAGAGTTTATTGTGTTGCCGGGCAGCACCGAAGATGTCCAACAAATCATCAGGCTCGCTAATCGTTATCTGTTCCCCTTCTCAGTAACGAGCACCGGACTCATGATGATAACGTGCTCGGCACTAAAACCATACTGGTGCTTCATTGACCCTAAGAGGATGAACAGGTTAGAGATAGATGAAAAGAATATGCACGCAATAGTAGAGCCCTACGTCACTGTTGCCCAAGTACAAGCTGATGCTATGAAGGGGGGATTGTTTTATCCTGTTCCAGGGGCGAGTTCACAAGCATCTGCATTGGCAAATAGCATATATCATGCAGGACATTGGACAAGCTACCGTACTGGTATAGGGAATCTTGTTTTGGGGATTGAGTGGGTCTTGCCCACTGGCGAGGTTTTAAAAATAGGCTCATTAGCCACTCCTGGAGCAGGTTATTGCTGGGGTGAGGGACCGGGGCCGGATCTCAGGGGTATCCTGAGAGGTCACTACGGGCACTTGGGGGCGCTCGGTGTCGTAACCAGGGTGGCGGTTAAACTTTTCCCGTGGCCCGGGCCGAGTATCTGGCCCACAGAGGGAGTACAACCTGAGAAGAAAAGTACGTTGCCCCCAGAAAAGTTTAAGTCTTTCTTCCTCACCTATCCAACGCTTGAAAAATCGATTGAGGCGATGCGACAGATAGGAAAAGCTGAGATCGGTGCTGTTGTGATGAAATTTACACCGTTCGATTTTGTCTGTTGGGCATCAAAATCGAATGAGGAATTTTGGGAGAGGTGGAATGATGACTTCTGGTCAAGGCAGGTGAGCAATGGTGGGCACATGGTATGGGTCAGCCTCTGGGCATTCGTCTCAGAGAGACAACTACAGTATGAGGAGAAGGTACTCAAAGAGATCATTCAAGAAACCGGTGGTGAGCTTGTTCCTGATGAGATTCATGAATGGCTGGATTCGTGCTGCACCCCCAATAGCGTCAGAGACACTCACCGCCTTCGTTACATGAGACTCGGCGGCCGTGTCGCTGTACCAGGTATGGTGTTGGATACCATGCACGATGTCCCAAGAAGTATAGTGGAGGCATTAGAGATAAAAGATAAGTACTCCCCTCCTTTCGGTGATACCGGTCGATCAATCAAATTCTGGCCCGGTAATTTCACTCGTTTAGCTTTTACTGAAATGGACGTTCTTAGTGAGAAATCGGATGAATCCGAACGAACTATGGCCAGCATGCTACAAGATCAGATAAAAATAGCCGTGGAGAACTCATCTCCGTTTGCCTTTGTTTTTCGCCAAGTAAACAAAGTTGGACCTGCTTTTTCAAACATCCATCTCATATTAGGGAAAATTAAAAACGGGCTCGACCCGAATAACCTAGCCAATCCTACACGACTTATAGATATGGAAGAAATGGAGAAGATGAAAATGTAGGAGCCCCCAGAAGTACCTCTGGCCCAATGAAGCAACTAAAATACCGAAAGGGGTGTTAGAAGGATGAGGGAAATGAAGCTTTCATCTGTCACTACGGTATTGGAGGAAGAACAGTTTCGAGTTGGGCATGAGGAGTATGATATGAGAAAATGCCGCTGCTCATGAAAATTGAACTTCCATAACTACAAGATTTATAGCAATAAAACATATAAAAGAGGAAATTGCATGAAACTTGACTTAGCTTACTATCACATCAGTGATGTTCAATTTGGTAAAAAAACTGAAATACGTGACAAGGTTCTGTATATAGATCGCAATGAGCTGAGATCATATCTATTAAGTGACAAGAATTTTTCTGACATCAAAATAGAAATAGCACATCCTGGCGAAATG
>SMTZ1_10008073_pt1 | contig 10524 bp, 12 predicted proteins | sample DeeMarSWOR136_30_FD_25667 | JGI IMG/M metagenome (IMG submission 25667) | reverse complement strand
GACGGCAAACTTCTAAAAATCACCTTAGAGTATAATAAAGAAAAAAACCTAATTAATAATTTAAAAATCACAGGTGATTTTTTTGCATATCCTGAAGAGGCAATAGAGCTTATTGAAAATAAACTTAAAAATTCTCTGTTAAAAAGAGATGAATTGATTGAAAGAATAAATTCCTTAATTAAGAAAAATCAAATAGAGTTTATTGGACTAAATGCTAAAGGACTTGCAGATGGAATATTGATGTGTTTGAAATGAGTGAAGAATGGAGATTGTTGATTACTGAAGATAATTCAGCATATACCAATATGGCAATGGATAGAGCTGAGCTTGTAAGTGTAAGCAAAGGTAATGCTCCTACAACTGTTAGATTTTTTTCATGGAAACCTCGAGCGATATCAATAGGATATTTTCAAAGTTTGAAAGAAGAGATTAATCTGGAAGCATGTAGAGATCTTGGAGTTGACTATGTTAGAAGAATTACTGGTGGAGGTGCAGTTTTTCATGATAAGGAACTTACCTATAGTATTGTAATTCCTGAGTCTCATAATCAAATCCCAAAAAACATAATGGAAAGCTATGGTAGGATTTGTGGAGCAATTATTAAGGGTTTAAACCAGTTAGGAATCAAGAGTAGCTATGTTCCGATAAACGATATTGTAGCTAATGGTAAAAAAATATCCGGTAATGCTCAAACAAGAAAAGCAAAAACAGTTCTTCAGCATGGAACAATTTTGATGGATGTTGATGTTGAAGAGATGTTTTCTCTTTTAATTGTTCCAAATGAAAAGATAAAGGATAAAATGATTTCAGATGTAAAAGAAAGAGTTACTTCAGTTAAGGATATTTTAGGTAAAAATATTAGTTTTAGTGATGTTTCTAATGCAATGAAGATAGGTTTTGAAGAAGAGTTTGATATAAATCTTTCTAAAGGCACTCTTACAGAAGAAGAAAAAGACCTTACCGAAAAATTTGAAAAGGAATTTTTTTCAACAAAGATGTGGAACCATAGAAGATAAAATAGGATTTGTTTATGAAAATAAAAGCAAAAATTGTAAATGCATTCACAGACTCTCTTGAAGGTGGAAATCCTGCTGGAGTTGTACTTAATTCACCTGATTTGACTGATAAACAGATGGCAGATATTACAAAGGAATTGAAAGTTTCTGAAACTGCATTTGTTTTTCCTAGTAATAAGGCAGATTTCAAGATAAGATTTTTTTCACCAAATATTGAAGTTGATCTCTGTGGTCATGCAACAATTGCAACATTTTTCACAATGGCATCAGAAGAAATACTTGAAAAAAAACAAAATAAGATTTTAACTCAAGAAACAAAAGTCGGAATTTTACCAGTATATGTTGAATTTTTAGATGATGGGAATATTAACAGAGTAATGATGTCTCAATATAAACCTATATTTAAGGATATACATTTAGATATATTAGATATAGCCGATTCTTTAAATATAACCAAAGATAATATTGATATCTCACTTCCAAAACAGGTTGTCTCAACTGGTCTTTTCACACTTCCTATTTGTATTAAATATTATAATATTTTAAAATCAATTGAACCTGATTTTGATAAAATCAAAGATATTTGTATAAAACATAATTTTGGTAGTTTTCACCTTTTCACTTTTGACACACTTGAAGCAAGATCGGTATATCATGCTAGAAACTTTGCACCATTATATGGAATAAATGAAGACCCAGTAACTGGAACTGCCAATGGAGCTGTATGTAGTTATCTTCTGATTAATAAAATAATTCATGAAAATATCTTAATTTGCGAGCAGGGTGACATTATAGGTAGACCTGGTAGAGTATTTGTAGAGATTGTAAAAAATTCTGTAAAAGTTGGGGGTAGAGCAAAAATAGTAAAAGAAAAAGAAATTAAAATATAAAAAAAAGCAGGATTTTTTAGTAGGTAGTGTAATATTCTTCAAGCTCAATTATCATACCTTCATAACCAAACGAAGAAGTACTGCTACCTCCTAACTGCATTTTAGGACAAATTCCATTTTCATCTATCCAAAGTGTTGAAATAGAACTTGTGATACCTTGTTCCTGCTCTATTTCTACTACATAACAATCTTCAAATGTTCCTTGGTTAACTGTAACATCCTCTATGCCTGTGACACTAATAATAAGATTTACTTCTGTTTCAATTCCCATTACACTCATAGTATATGCTAATTCCTTAAGATAACCTACAAATAAATCATCTTGTAGAAGTGTGCAATCCCAATAATCTTCTGAGGTTTCTATAATAGTTGATTGACTTTCCATCAAACTGCTATTAACTGTAACAGTTATCTCATTATTTTCTTTGTTTATATCAAGTGTCATGCTCATATCAATATTAAAGGGTTCATTTATGTCAAAGTCATAGTAAAAATAAGCAAGTTTTCCATCGCTTTTTGAAAGGTATGCATTTATTTCAAATCCTAGATCCATTGATTGTCCATATATTTCAAAATTGTAACTTCCACCACCTATTATATTGTAGCATTGCTCACCTTTATAATTTTCTTGACCTGTATTTGTAAATGAAATTTCACCAAGTTTTTCACCATTCATATAATAACCATATACTGCTGTATGGCCAATATCCGGTGTTGTTAAAGCATTTCCACTGCTTACAATTGATTCGATGTTGAATTTTGGACCGCCTTTCACAGCTACTTTATTTATTGAAGGATTATTAGTTTCGTTAGTAAAAATAAAACCAGAAATTAGATAGGCACCAATAATTACTGCTGATATAATAATAACAGATATAACTGTTATAAATTTATAATTTCTAGAAGGTGCATTTGAGATTGGATATCGATTTACTTCTTTATTTTTTTGGTATGCTTTGGACTGGTTATCTACTTCTTCATAATGTGAATTATTTTGCTGAAAGTCATGTGTTAATTTTGCACCACAATTTAAACAAAAACCAGCTTCATCGGAGTTATTCGCTCCACAATCTGGGCAATATTTACTCATTTTATTCCCTCTTCTTTACCATTTTTTCTTAATTAACTTTTTTTAGTCACCATATTTATAATTGACCCGTTAAAATGTCAAAGTGAAATAATATCTGAAAGTTTATCCTAAAAAACAGTGTAATATATATTTTAAAATATCTATATGAATATCCATAAATATATATTATAATATAACTTAATAACTTAAATAGTTATCAAGATCAATTTCCATTCCATCATTTGCAGCAATAATTCTTATTCCGAGTTTTTTTGATAATTTCTCAGTTAATTCCCAGGGCTTTGCTTTAATTACAGTCATACCAAAATGAGTAAGAATTGTTAGTTTTGGTTTTTTTATTGATAAAATATTTTCAATCTCATCTATTGAAAGATGATTGATGTAATCTTTGCCTTCCATTAAGACAGTGTTTATAATAAATACATTCCCATTATAATATGATTCAATCCCGTGGAAATATTTTGTATCAGTTATTAATGAAATTGAACAATTTTTTCCTTTAATATTCAAACCATATGTCTCAACACCATGGATATGTTTTATTGGAGTTGAAAACGAAATATTACCAATTTTATAAGTTTTATTTTCTTTGAGAATCTCAATTTTTTCAACAAAGGGTCTTACATATTTTAAGATAACCGGGTCATCTTCTAATGCATCTTTAGGAGCAAAAACTTTTCCTTTTCTCTTGAATCCTCCATTTGTCATTGCTTCTATCATAATGTTTATGTCATTTGAATGATCAAGGTGACGGTGAGTAAGTATTATTCCGTCAAGATCTGTTGGGTTCAGCTTCGGTTTGCTTGATAGACATCTATTTAATGAACCTGGGCCAGGATCAATTAAAATATTTGTTTCATCAAGAGTTAACCAAATACCACCCGATTTTCTAAGCTGCCTGATTACAACAAACCTTGCACCAGCTGTTCCTAAAAATTTAATCTTATTCATTTTTATCAGTTCTTAAGAAAACTATTTACAGGGTATAGCTTATCTTTGTTTATGAACCTTTTTGATTACACTTACGATTTAGTTAGACAGATTCCAGATGGGAAAATTTCTTCCTATGGGGAGGTAGCAAAGGCTCTAGGTGACAAAATTGCATCTAGAGCTGTTGGAAGGATGATGAATCAAAATCCTGATGCTAACTCCATGCCATGTTTTAAAATCGTTCATTCAGACGGTAGAATTGGGGGATTTGGATTAGGAATAAATGATAAGATTAGGCGACTAAAGGATGATAATGTTTTGGTTAGTGATGGAAAAATTAGTAATTTTGAAAGCGTATTATTCAAGGATTTTAAAACAGAGTACCCATTAAAAAACCTAAGAAAAGAACAAATTCAACTCAGTAAAAAGGTAATTTTAAAAGATAATTTTAATACAATAGAAACAGTGGCAGGTATAGATGTTGCATATCCAAAAAATGAGTTTGAAAATGCAACTGGTGCATGTGTTGTTATGGATTATGAAACAAAAGAAATTATTGAGGAATTAACAATTTCTTCTAAAACTAATTTTCCATATATATCAACCTATCTGACCTATAGAGAGCTACCTGTTATTGAAAAATTAGTTAAGAATCTTAAAACCAAACCATCAATTTTTATGTTTGATGGAAATGGTATATTGCATCCATATTCTTTCGGACTGGCATCTCATGCCGGAGTTGTTCTTAACGTTTCAAGTATTGGAGTTGCCAAAAGATTACTTTATGGCGAAATTAAGAATAGAGACGTTTTTATAGATAATAAAAAGAAAGGATTTATTTATTTCTCTTCTTCAAAAGTGAAAAATCCAATCTATGTATCTCCAGGACATAAAGTCTCATTTGAGATCTCCTTGCAAATTGTTAAACATTTTTGCAAATATAAAATACCAGAGCCATTGAGAAAAGCTCATATTTTAGCTACAAATAATATTTAATCAAGGTCAGGAAAGTCATTACTTGAAACAGGTGGAATTCCTCTTTCTTCAAACCATTTTTTATATTCAGTTAAAAGCGATTTTTTCAAAGCTTTTTTATGAAAATAAACTCCTTCAACATTTGGAGTCGCTTTTATTGCTTTTTCAAACATCTCTTCGTCAATATTTCCTGATTCAATATGATATGAAGGAATCATATGTCCAAAGGCAACTTTCTTTTCAAGAGCAACATCAGTAAATCTAGGGGCATAATGGCCTCCACCTATACCAATAAGAACTGGTAGCTTACTTTTAATGTCTTCTTCATAATGATATAAATTAAGTAAATCTAAAACTGATTTTGCAACAATACTTGCAGGTCTCTTTTTTACCCATTCTTCTTTATTACTTCCTACTTCAATAAAAAGAGTTGGTGTTTCCAAATAAGGACCGTGATGGGTTACTTCAAAGCAAACCTTATGATAAAGCTTACCTTCTTTTGTATTCCTTTTTAAGATTCTGAGCAGTTCTGTCATTAACTTTGGTGAGGATACTGTTAAGGTTTTTGACTTTCCACCAAATTCTGCTTCTCCGTAATTACCGATTGGATGAGTTGTGAGAGTTGGTGCACCTGTTTTACTAGTATGACGGGATATATAAATTACTTGTCTGGGTATAATTTTTAGTTTTTCTTCTATTTCGTTATCAAGATTTTCATGTCTTATTTTTTTATCGTTTATTGTAACCATTATTATATTATTCATGTCAACATTTTTATAAACAGGATTATTGTAAAAAGTTTCAATTTTTTCCCATTTAGATTGCTCTAATATATTTTCCTTAATATTTGTACTTGCAGGATCAATTGATGATGCTACAATTAAAACAGTAATATTTTTCACCTTTTTTGGTGTAACAAAAAATATCCTTTTAAATTTAATCTTTTTTACATCCAATCTCTTTACTAAAAAGCTCTTTTAATTTATGCATTCTTACAACAAGCCTAATTCTGTCCTCAACATCACAGACTTTTACAATATACTTTATTTCTTCCACTTCCTGTGTTGTTGATAGTAATCCGATGACAATCATAATTCAACGATTTTTTTTATATTTATGAGTATATAATAGTTATTGTACAAATGTTATCAATGAAATTATTTTAATTTAGAAAATTTAAAGAAATTATTAATTAATTAAGGATTAAATTTAAAGTATATAAAAATATATATTTTTAAATATCCTTTTATATATTACAATCGTCTTTATTAATCTGGTCGCATATATTTTATAACTGCAACAATAAAACCAAGAATAATCGGAATCAAAACAATGTAATAAAGAATATTTAAGGTCCTAAAAAATTCCGTTATATCATATCCATAATAATATAGAAGTACAATTAAAACTAATACAACTGGAACTAACATTGTGAATATTAAAGGTAGAGATTCTCTATTCACTTTTCATCCCTTCTCTTTTGATTAATATATCTTTTTGTATATTTAAAGATATATTAACATATATACTAATTATAGTTTTTATCCTTTTCAATTGATGAATATTTGTCTGTACCATAAAATATCTCGTCAATTTGGCAATTTGAAAAGCCTATTTCCATCTCTTTTGGTCTATATTTTCCATCTATCGAATCCCAATAGATCTCTATGCTTTTTTTATCAATTGCAAGTACAATTCCCTTATATTCTTTGCTATTACCATTTTTATCTTTATAGACCCTCTTTACTCTATCACCTAATTCAAATATATCATACAATGAAGGATAATTATTATTTTTCTTTTTTATTCTTCCTTTAACCAATGAATACACCTATACCATCTAATTATAATATTATTTTTCCATTTTTTATTATATAAAGGTAACTTGTTAGTTTATCAAAATGAAATTTTTACAAAAATATAAGTGATGTTAAAGGTTATAAAATACACAATGGTAAAAAAAAGGATTCTATTAACTCTAGTAGTTTTTTTAATATCTTTTAACATTTTTATAAATATTCAAACTAATATTATTGCCAAAGCAGAAAAATTATATGTGGGGGGAAGTGGTGAAGGTAATTATAGTTCGATTCAAAATGCAATAGATATTTCTTCTGTTTGGGATATAGTTTATGTTTATAATGGAAAATATCAAGAAAATATTTGGATTAATAAGTCAATAAGTCTAAGAGGTGAAAATATAGAAAATACAAGAATAACTGGAAATGATCATGAAAACATAATCACAATAGAAGCACAATCTGTAAATATTACTGGTTTTACAATTCAAAATGGACATAATTCAGGTATTTTTATTGGAAATTCCCATAATTGTAAAATTTTTGATAATATTATTGATAATAACAACATTGGAATCAAAATCATTTCTTCAACAAATTCAATAGTTTCAAACAATACAATTTCAAATAATTCTGCTTTTGGAATGTATATTACAAATTATCATTTTCCTTCAAAAATATCAAAACATAATACAGTTTTTCATAATAATTTTATTAACAACAATAACACTGCTGTTTCTGATATTGGAATAAGTACCAATTGGTCTTATAAAAATGAAGGAAACTACTACGATGATTATAATGGAATTGATAGAAACAAAGATGGAATTGGAGATAATAGATATATTATTTCTGGTGGAGGAGACATAGATAGTTACCCACTAATGATGCCATATAACGGGAAAATCAGATTAAAAGAATTCTCTGTTGATGATGAGTCTCTTTATACTATGTTAATAATTGGAATGGCAATTACAATTTTGTTTCTACTACCAATTGGTTATATATGGTATAGAAAAACAAAGCATTTGAAGTAATTTTTATGTTGTTTTAATTGTACCTAGGACTGGTTCATATATCAGACCTTTGTCCATCAGAGAATTAATAGCCTCCTCTATTAAATCCTTGTCAACTCCAGCTTTCTTGCATTTTTCCGTAATTATGTCCCAAGGAGCTCCATTTTCTCCTTCGATCTTTTTAATTGTCTCAAGAACGGTGTTTTCAACATCTGCAAAATTATCTTCTTCCTCTTCAGGTTCTTCTTTTTTTGGTGTCTCTTTTTCTTTTACTTTATCTTCTTCTTCATCGATTTCATCTAATTTTTTTTCTTTATGTTCATCCTCTTTTTTGTCTATTTTTAGGTCAGGTAATGTTTCTTTTCCTGGCCTTAGATATTGTAGTGATTCCTTTATTAGAGCAACATATTTTTTCAAATCTATATTTTCATAATTTTTAAGAGCTTCAACAATTCCCTCGGAAAGTTCTAAGCTATAACCAAGTTTTGTAAGTTCTGTTACATTTGATTCATCCATCTTCATTGCCTCCATAACCGCCTCAACTCTGTCCTTTGTGTTTTTACATGTTTCATAAATCCATTTGTCTCTAATATCGGAACTAACCTCTAAGATTCTTTCAGGTCTAATTGAAACATAAAGCATTCCTTCTTCTGTAGTATACGTTCTTGCCTTTCCAATTACTGCAACAAATGTTGGAACATCAATTTTAGTTAGGGCATCTGTCACATCTTTTTGGTACTGTCCTGAATAGAGAGTAAATACACCTGTTGGATCTGAAATATGAGCTCTAACTAGTTCTCCTTCTTGAGATATGTTTTCAACATCTGTGAGAACTCCTATTACAAACAATCGATTAACCTTTGCACCAAGAGGAGTAACAACAAACGAAGGTTTCATTTCTCCCTCGCCTTTGATTTCGACAGTTGAATCGTTGAACTCTCCAGCAAAAACCCTCCAAGCAGTTTGACGTTTCATAGTAAGTCCTCCAGTTCTTTAGACAGTTTATCTACCTCTTCGTTAATATCGAAGTCAACAATCTTTGCATCTTTTGCAAGAAGAGTTGTACCAAACTCATCACCTAATGCATTTCCCTGCAGAATGATTTTTTGAGCAAATAATTTCTTGTTTAGATCTTCAATTAATTTTTCTTCATCCATTTTTTTATATTCATCAAGGGTTTTTCCTAAAATATTTTCAGCTAATTCCCTATTTAAGATGCTCGTTATAGAACCAGTACCATCGTCAACCACAATTTTTACTCTAAAATCCTGTTTACCATCAACTTTTCCATGGATACTGCACACATTATCTATCATAGCTCGATTGCACTCAGGACATCTTTGAATTATACCAGAACCTTGCCTAATTTCAATTATAGTTCCTTCAGCCATAACATCCAGAGCTCCTCTTTTTTCAATAATCATAAAGATAGGCATTTTTTGAATTTGCAAATCTTTTTTTGGAATCTTATTTTTATCAAGTTTTTTGACTGTTGCTTTCTGATCAAATGTTAGTTGAGGTATACCCTTCCACGATTTTACATAACCACCGGTAATTTGTAGAACGTCTTCTTCTTTAAAATTGAAATCATGCCAGGATGTGAATTGAGCCTTTCCAGTTTCATCAGCAAGAATCCCTGAAAAAACTTTCTTAGTTTCACCGTCAACTTCTGTCTCTCTTTCGGTGATTTCTAAAATTCTTGCAGTGACATCAACTGCTCCAATGCCAGATCGAAGATCCTTTACTTTCACAGATTTTGGTTCAAAGGCACTTTCAGGAAGTCTTTTTTTATCAGTCTTTTTAATATCAACTTTGTCCCCAAGATTTAATTGAACATTTCCTTGCCATTCCCTCGTATATGCATTTGATATTTCTACAACATCTCCTTTTTCAAAATCAAGTTCGCTGTTCCAAGCAGTAAAAGACATTGTTCCACTTTCATCACCTAATATTCCATAAAATATCTTTCGGCTTTCACCTTTAACAGTTATCTCTTTAGGATTAACAGCTATTACCCTACAAAGCAGATTAACGCTGCGTTCATTTGGTTTAAGATCTGAAATAAGTTTTCGTTCTGTTGATTGTTCTGAAGAAGTTAAACCAGATTGTCCTCCATATTTTTTAATTAAGGTCTGTTTTGCCTGATTAATTGGAACACCATATTCCATGAATTTACTGAGCTCTTTTTCAACGTCTTTTCTTGAAACTTCAATTTCTGAACCATCCTTAAGAGCATTTAAAATATCATCAATATGAGAATCCAAATCATCCTTAACCACAAATATTGCCTCCAAAAATCGGATAAACTATTTAATATTTCAATGTATCCTTATTTTTATTGCTTAGTATAAGCCCGAGATGTTACCTTTTTTATCAATATTAATATTTTCTGAAGTAGGCTTTTTTGGTAGACCAGGCATTGTTGTAATTTTTCCGGTCATTGGAACAAGGAAGCCTGCACCAATTGAAAATTTGATTTCCCTAACAGTTATCTTACATCCATCTGCTCTTCCAAGAACCTCAGGATTGTCAGATAATGAATATTGAGTTTTTGCAATGCATATTAGTAATTTATCAAGACCAAGTTTCTCGCAGAGTTTTATATCTTGCTCAGCAGCAACAGTATAAACAACTGCTCCAGCACCATACATCTTTTTTGCTATAGTTTCAATTTTTTCCTTGATTGGTTTATTTGTCTCATATAAAAATCTGAATTTTGGTTTAGAATTATATATCAAATCTACAAGTTTTCCAGCAAGTTCAATTCCACCTTCACCACCCTGGTTCCAAATGTCTGCAACAGCAACT
>SMTZ1_10008069_pt1 | contig 10526 bp, 2 predicted proteins | sample DeeMarSWOR136_30_FD_25667 | JGI IMG/M metagenome (IMG submission 25667) | reverse complement strand
CGAACGCACTCTGATTTAATCTTGAGTTTCTTGGATATCAGTGGCCTTGTCAGTAACTCAAATTCGGTGAGTTGTGGAACGGAAGTTGAGAACTTTGCGATTGGCGTCGTCAAAAGCTCGGTCTTCCGTTCCGGGACTTCATATGTATGCGCGCGCAGGGATATTGAGAGAAAGTTTGTGTGGGTTTAAGATTCGGAAGATTTTAGGAGGTTGTTATTTTGTATATTTATTTTATGAAGTTTGTTTTCTGAATATTGTTTCTTCATGTTTTATAAGTTTCTTTTGTTAGTGAAAGATGACGCTGTGACGGTCAAGGGAGTTTTGAGTTGAGTAGGAGGGTTTGCGTGGATCTGCCGACTGAGCTTGTCAAGAGGATGAATGAGTTAATCGAGTTTTTTGGGTTTAATAGTGAGGAGGAGTTTGTTGAGGCCGCTGTCCGGCGCCTTCTTGATGAGTACGCGGTGTTGATTCGGGGAGTTTCTTAAAATCGTTAAGGTGGAACGGAAGCTGAGAACTCTGCGATTGGCGTCGTTAAGGCTGGAGCTTCGATGGAAAGTGGTGTCAGGTATGTTACCGTTTCCATCCGGAAGGCTATGGCAGACAGCATAGATTCTATAATAGAGGAGTTGGGTTACTAGCCAAGTAGGAACTCCTTGGTCCGAAAAGTTGCGCAAGTAAAAAGATTATCTAGGTCATGTAGCATTGTCTGTGCTTGCTAGTTTGACATCTCTTTTGTATTTTTTATAGCGTGTGAAAAAAGTTATAGTTGGAAATTATCTGCGTAGACGATCCGGCTCCGTGTGGGATGAATAGGCATGCCTGGGCCTTTTGTGAAGTGAGCGTGCTCTTCAAGATTAAAGTCTGTGAAGAAGTACTCGTATTCCTTTATTTGAAGACGGTGTGTGCCTTTATCTCGCACGGGGCCAGGTAGTAGAATATCTCCTTGCCAAGTTACATTTCCCTGTTCGATTTGTTTGGCTTCGAGGAATATTTCATCGCCTGTATGCTGCCATCCCAAGTCTCCTTTTATATTTTTAATACGTTCTTCGATGGTTACAGAGACACGGCGGCTCCATTTAATGTCTGGTATAATAGCTGTAGTGCCTAGTACCTTTTCGGAGGCTATATTGTGAGCTGCTTGTCCATGCACTGAAACCCTGGCCAAATCTGGTTTTAGGAAGGTGATTGTTGCTGTTCGGTCGGCTGTTAACTGTATGAATTCTGCGAGCACTATCGGCGATAAATGAGCGTTTTCAATCGAATCTGGTTGATAACGGGCTAAGGCCAGCCGCACAAACGGGAAGTATGTTTCACCTGCATCTATCTCTATGTCGCAGAACCATAGGCGTCGTTCTTTGTCGTACTCTACTTTGTGTGCAGCCACGGCTACTGTTGGTCCTTCGACCTCGGCAATTGTTAGTCCACTTTTCGAAGTTTCAGGGCAAGCTCTCTTGAAATGTTGTATGCTGGGATTTGGATGAGGGTTGCCCGTTTTCCATATCGGGTCTTTGCCGTATTGAGTTACGTAGGGTTTGACTTTACTAGCATTTATAGCGTCAACTATATATCCTTGAACCACGTGAGGATCGATGGAACCAAGTTTTTCTGTAACAACTTTCTTCACAAATTTATCATATGTAAAAATAGGTTGTGGCAGTACAACTCCTAGCATTTCACCCTCCCCGGATGAAAACCAGGGTCGTTCAAGGTAAACTCTAAGTCCACCGCCTATTCGACTTCTTCTCATGCTTTTTTCTGAGTCCCTTGAAATCCAGCCAAACGTGGGTACGATGTAAAGTATTTTAGGAGCTGCTGGTCTAGCCGAGTTTGGTATGTTTATCTTATTTTTTGGACCTATTCTCTGAATTTTTGATAAGTCACTAGTAATCTTTGTGTGGAAGTATTCCCGAAACCTCGAAGTGGCTACTGCGTAATATTCCACCCATCTGTGTTTTGTGTCACCGAATTCATGGCGGGAGATCCTGTCTGGATCAACGGTGACTAGTGCATCATTCTCATCGGGTGCGATCTCAAACCCAAAAGCGTGACCCGAACCGGAGATATTAATCCACTCAGGCTCGGATAACCTGTCAACTGGTTCCGTCCACTCTGCATATACATCGAGCCTGGACGTGCTTTTCGCATGGTTTTTTATCGTCTCTGTGAAAGTTACGTAAGTGTCTCCTATTTTCCTCAATGGCCACATCTTTATTTCGGGTTTCTCTAGAGGTTGCTGGACCGCATGGACTAAATCCATAATGCGGAACGGAGCAATCATCCAGTGTAGTAAATGTTTATCGTCTGCGGTGAGGTTTAAAATCTCACTCTGGCTTAACGACCGCCATATCGCCATCAAATTACGTCCGGTTTCATCTAGAAGGCTAGAATATCGAACTTTTATGCGTTCAGATTTTGGTAGACACACACTGAGAACCCTATTCTGGTACTTTGGCGATGCATCTCCTTCAATAAGTTGGATGCGAAAAGGCACAATATCCGGCCATTCCTCCTCAAACTTCACTGTGAAGGGCTTTCCCTCCATTCCCGGAAGATTGTAGAAGACCACGCCCTTTGCGAGGGGATCTGGAAGGTATGGTAGGATTAGTTTGTCTCCCTTTCTGTAAATATATGCATTTTTTTTACTGTAAGCCTCCTCTGGTAGTATTTCACCACGATGTTTAGGTAGCTCAGTTTCTTTCGGATAGACGCCTATATCGTCCGCAACATCGATTGTCTTCTGACCGGTTGCCATGTCGACTACTTTTGGATCCATGAACGTTCCCTCTTCTCTTAGAGCGATTTTGAAAGATGTGTTTGTATCCCATGTCGGACCAAAAGCTGACTCAAACATACCAAGCTGTTCAGCCATCAGTTGAGAGGTCTTTGGGGGGGTTATGTGTCGGTTGGTTTTGGAGGAGTATGTGTGTTCTGTCTCGGAAAGGGCCTCTAAGACATAATCTTGATTCGAGTATTCTTCTGCGGACTTATCGAAGTTCGAACGGATTACCAGATGCTCGAGGGACTCGCCTTCTGCATCCGTGTGCTGCCTCACAAGGACCGGCGATGAAACTGGTTCGTATCTCAGGTATTCGATTTCTTCAGTTGCATGGTTATTAAGATCTTCTTCGGCGAAGGGAAGACTATTACCAGCTAAATCGACAGCGCGAGCTCTGATTCGATATTTATTACCAAAGCGAAGTCTGGGTAGAGTACCTCTAGCGACACTGTACTTGCTTAGTACTCGTATGTCAGGCGTCGTCTTGACTTCCTCGCGAGCGTAATGGCTGGGTTGTCCATCGACTTCTTCACCCTTGCCTGGTTCAACAATTATCTTTCCTGGTCTCGGTGCAGCGAGGCTCCAGCCATCCCATCCAAAAAGGGCTTCGTGCAGGTAGAGATCGGGTGCACCTTGTTTGTTTGGGTCGTTGGGATCGGTGACATTCAGCCTGGTTGATGTAGCCGCGGTAGCCTTGATGTAGCCCTCGTCCTGGGTTCTCACGATCTCTTCTCCGGGAGACCTGTCAGAACCCAAAAATTTGTGTTCCCCAAGCCTTTTTAGCAAAGAAAACCATTTATCGCGATTGGAATCATAAACGTCGACACGATATCCTCGTAGCAATTCTTCGGTACCAATTTCCATGTTGTCGTTTTCCAGATCTACGTTGAGATTTGCATTTTGACAAAGTTTATCCATCAGTTTAACCGCCCGACCGTTTCGCGCCACGGAGATACCTCCAGAGCGCAACGAGGGCAGGCTCGCTTCCATAGGCGAGTAAGGATTTCGTCTTTCATCAAACCGAAGTTGATCAAGGTTGGCAGCGTAGTCGAGTATCTTGAGAGCCGCACCGTCCAAATCCATTTGATAAATGGTGAACCAATCGTTTTGATCCAGAGCGAGCATCCCATCTACTACCAATGATTGTACAAGAGGCTGAGGCTTCGGAAGGAAACTATTCTCTGTTAGTGTGTATAGTGTGCGTGGACGAACGTCTATATTGACATCTAAGTTTGAAGGAATGACTCGCAGTTCACCGTCTATTGGTATGGTGGGATCTAAATCTATTTCTAGGTCGACGATCAAACCCAGGAGTCTAAGTATGTCCGGAGAGTCACCGAGTAAGGCGATAATCTCGTGGAAGTCGAAGCTTGGGGGTTCAGGGGCATCTGGAACTCTATGTACTACTCCCGGGATCAACGGCTCCCTTTGTTCAGGGCGGTAATAAAATCGATGAGCACGTAGGAAGTCGGATTGAACAGGGTCGAGAGAACTATCAATCCTAACACCTGGTTCGAGAGCTCGAATAGAAAGTTCATTTTCAACTCTAGTCATGAGAACTCTTTCAAGTTTATCTCGAGCCTCTTGTAGATTTTTGTTCAACCTGATTAGTTTATCTAAATGTTGGATAAACTCCGGCGTTTTTTTTGGGTCCGGATCTATTATGCTGGGATGATCTGTGGGCCATTTAGTGGCGACTGTCTTGTATGTGTCTTTGATATATCCGAGTACATTCCTCACAGGTAGTGTACGAATAAATACATTCGAATAATCTGGGGTAGAGAATGACTTTACAGGCGTATCTTCTGTAAATAGTTTATTCCACCACTTCCCATTGATTTCCGCCGTTATTTTTTCTGCTTGTAACTTGGGTCCTGAAGTGAATTCTACTGCAAATTTTGTTTCATTTATGGTTTTTGGCCAGTCAAGAACAGTTGGGAAATCAGCAAGCTTTCCATAACCGCTTGTTCCGGGAATTGTCAGCCGCATTGAGACGAAAACTGACAGTTTTAGCTTCTCATCTTTTATTTCATGGGGCAAGCCCGTCCAAATTATCTTCATCATCTTCATTCTACCTCCCGTGGCTAAGCGAATGCAGTGCAGTACTCCTCCCATGGTTGCACTTCGGGGCTGGTCGGATCAGCTGGGTCGACTCGATAGGGGCTCATCAGCTGGGCAAACGTAGGGTCGCTTCCAGAGCCCGCGAACTTTTTCTCGCATGTGATTGTAATCGACACGCTGAACAACCATAGGTCGATCTCGATCTTCAGCGAGGCACGGCCAACACATTTTCCTGAGCCAGATTCGTATGACATTTCAAGGTAGAGCTCGATGGAAACGGTTACTATCCCAAGTGCCCGTACGTGACCCCGCATTCTGAAGTATCCGGCAAGGGTCGCAACCTCTTCAGGATAGGTTTCCATCTTGAAATAGAGCCCCGCCATAACCGATACGCCGCCGCTGGCCACACCGAAGTCGACGGATGCGTTTGCGCCGAACTCTATGGCCGCTTCAAGCAGGTAGATTCCGTCTGGGTTCAGAGTGATTCCGAAGAAGAAGCCCCCGCCGAAACAGCTAACCGTAAGGAGAGCGGGGTTCTCCCGCTCACAGAACTTGAAGTAGAAAGAGAGGGGGTCTCCTACGAACGGGATCTCGAATCCTGCCCCGATGCTCATGTTCTCAATGCTGAAGACGCCTATGGATATGTTGGGGAGGGCCAGCGTGTAACTCGCCTTGATGCCTGAGGCGTCTACGTCGATGCTGGGGGGGTCACTGAACCCAGTCAACGGGATAAGATCCTTCAGGGTCTCTACGAATGAGAGTGCTCCGTCAAAGACGATGTTTTCAATTTCTACGTCAATGTCTGGTTTCTTTCCGGCTTCGACTGTGAATTGAACTTTCTTGAACTTTAGTTTGATGAAGGTGTAAGGCGCTATGAGCCTGAGTTCGAAGTCCTCCATTGAGCTTGTTATCGAGAAGGTTTGTTTTGAGTTGGCATTATCTTTTGCTTTGGCTTCTACGGCGATCAATAGCCCTTTTGGCGGCGGTATAAATATCGGATCCGATGCGGATATTCCCCACTGCTTTAACGTGGGTCGCCATTCAAATCGTGCATCCAACGCTGTAGCCAATTCAAATCCTGATACAAAATTGTCTATTAGATCGACAGCTTCACCAACAGCATGAGCGAAAAGCAGAATATCAGATATCCGGGCATTAATTACCTTTGTTATGCCATCCGGTATTTCAATTGGTAAAACGAAGTTTTCCAATTCGTTGACTAGGGCGTTTATTATGGGTATGAGATCATCTGGACTGCCAACTTCATTTGTGAGATCTATTATCTTATCTTTGAGGTTCGTGATTTGAGTGTTGAGATTATCGTAGTTAACAGCAATATCATCCAATTCGAGGCGAAGCCTTTCAAGGTCTCGTAGAAATCTCTCGACTTTGTTAAGCCGTTCTCCAATAAATCGTGGTACTTTTAGTAAATTACCAACGCCAAAACCCTCGATAACCTCCTTTAGTTTTATACAGCCAAACATCAAAGCGTTATCTGGGAAAAAGGATGCTGGGTCAAATGTCCCAGCTGCCAGTGTTGAAATACTACCTGCGACTGGGCCAAGGCTTCGTGAGAGTCCTGACATTTGAAGGTTAGGAGTTACAAGGGCTCCAGTACTTTTTCCTTTGCTCGAGAAATCTATAGGTAAGGTTGTTACAGCCTCTAGTATTATTTCACCAATGTTTGTGGTTTGACTAAACCCTTTTTTGAGGTAAACACTGTAATATTTGAACTTTCCAGCCTGACTGATGTCAGATAACTTTCGAAGAGCCGGGATCATCAATTGAGCTTCTCTTGTGACGGGATGAAAGTGTGGCCATTCTTTGGGAAGATTGTTGAAAGTCACTACATTGTAGGGCACTTCAGCACCGAATTCTAAGCTTGTTGTCTCGAAGGAAGTGTCGTCGGGTTTTTTTGTGGGCGCGTATGCTATGAACTGGCCATCGAGGTTTGATTGATTACCATATGGATGTTTAACATCATTCTCATAAAAGTATGCAACATCGTGAAGTCTTTCTTGATTCTCATTAATGTCTTTGTTGATCCAGATCAACGGAGCTGTGAATTTTGTTACATTTCCAGTAATGTCTGTGGCTATTATTTTGAAATGGAATAATTCGTTTCTAACCTTTGCCCAGAAGGCATCTTGTGCACGTGGCCATCCGACTCCCGTGAAGACTGCACTAAGGTTTGGATCATCAAGATCTGGTGTTATCAATGTTTCAAGTTGTACTTTACGTAGCGGTAGTTGATGGGAATAGAACTCTCCAAACCGCTCGTCATCATCCCCGTCGTAATAGAGTTTAGAGTCGCCATATAGTTTCTCTTTTTCTTGGACTACGATAAACATTCTCTGTCTCAAGTAAGCGGGGTTCCCTGAGATATTGGGATGGAATTTGCGTTCAGTGATTTTGATGAGAGATGCACGGTGTCCAAAAGGAAATAGGAACCCGCGGTATACGACCTTGACATAATGGTCTCGACCCATCGTTCCGCGGTGGATCCATTTTTCAACGGATAGAGGAACACCTGCGGGAGGATCCCATGTGCCTTCAACGTCCATCCACGTGCCGAGAGAAGACAGCATTAGTAGGTTTACGTCAATTGGTCTGGGTTGATAATATCCCGGATCTTCTCTAATGTGATAGTTGGAAGACAGGTGCACAATATTTTGTCGATCATAATCATCCAGCGACATCCTGAATTCCGGGAGTTCTATCGGAGTCTCCCTAGGGTCTGGATCGAAATCCCCTCGAGCCCACACTGCCCGGATTATTCGGTTCTCATGAGAAGTCTCGTCTATACCATTTTTGGTGCGCGTGCCTAGTCTAGTGTGCCAAAGCTCTGTACGATCTGCATCTCCTTGTCTTACAGGTTCAGGGGAATGAGCCCAAGCTCCTAGTTTGGACGGAGAGATTATGAGTCTATAAGGTGACTCGATGGCTGTTTCTTTTGGACCTGGTTTCTCAAGCCTAGGTTGAAGCAGTAAACTACCTACTATGGCTTCAGCGACTTCCTTTAGCACGTCTGCTTTAACAAGACCAACCCTGAGTCCTGTTCCAACTTCGCTGGTGTGCTCCTTGCTGTCGATAATTAAATGTTGATCAATGGGTCGTTCTAATTTCGTGAGAGCCTCATGCTTTTGGACTCGGAATGGACCCTGTGCTCGTAGTCGTTGTCTAGCCCTCGTGGCAAGAATTATCCCTTCCATTCTACTGAGGTCCGCCTTTTTCACCGTCATTAAATCCTGATCGAAGAAGATGACTTGTGCTTCAAGCAAACGTGGAGGGAGCGCACAAGCAGGCACACTCATCTCGAATCGTGATATCGCATCCAAGAGGCCGCTGATTGTGTAGGGTATCCTAGTTTCTTTTGATGGCACTTTGAAGACGATTCGGCTCTCCTCGGAGATTCTGGTATCAATGGGTGGAGCGTCTAGTGGGTCCTCCACGGTTTCAACATTCTTAACTTCTCCGGGAATATCTGGATCAGGTATCTCCGCTGGTAGGTTGTTGCCAGCTGACATGAAAAATGCCTTTTCCGCGATATTCTGAGGCGGAAAACCTACGATTATGAGGGCGTCCCCTTCCCCATCAGGGATGAGATATGGTTCCTCTTCTCTGACCTTGAGCTTGAGGTTGACGAAATCGAACTTCAAGACTAGGAGATCCTGCGGCCGAATAACAAGTTTAGACTCAATAACGCGAGGCTCTGAGGGCTCTACTTTGTCTTTAATCCTTTTAGGAAAAATTCGGGAGCGTACACTAGTACGGACATGAGAATCTGGTAGATCTTTAACACTTCTCTTACTTGGTCTCGATCCCCTATTTACCAACGCAGACACCCCAAAAAAGCACTCTACTTAGCGGTGAGGAATAGGTTTGATTTTTTGTTTTGGAATAAAGAAGGAAATGATTGCCTGGTTTTTGGCGAGCAATCAAATAATTAACCCAAATAATTATTATTATTAGTATATATATTTTATGGGTTTCCCCCTAAAACTGTACTTTCACGAAAAAAAGCTGCGGTTTTAGTAGCTACGCACGATGAGGTCGTTTAGTATTTTTAAATGAGCTGGAAGGAGTTCCACTAAGGCAGCGAAAAGGCGCCTCCTTGATAATTGTGCGGGGTTAGTCGGTTAGCTCCCATTTGTAGATCGGTTAAGGAGCGAAGTTGAGTACTTCGCTATTGGCATTGTCAAGTCTCGATCTTCCTTTACTATGTTGAACTATTTTTCAGACGCGCACTTATAGCGCAAACTCGCAACATGAGACACACCATCCATGCAGATGATACCCTCTTCTCTTTTGCTCCATGATTCTCTTGATCTTCGGTATCTCTCGTCAGCCCACTCGGTGTCTCGGAATATCAGAGTCATGTCATTGGGGTTCCACCGGAAAAACGTCTTGTCGTCAACTTCCTCAACGCCTCGGTGTGACGCCTCTCGTCATCCCTGACTTTCTTGATCAACTCCGTGGCGGCTTTGTTTTCCCGTATCCAGATGTTCTTCAATATTTCATCCATCCTTTCCATCGAGCCTCTCTCCAGTTCTACGTGTTCCCTCAGCCCCTCTAACAGCTCCTTTTTCTCTTCTTGTAGGACGTCTTCTCCCTAGAGTATTTCGAGCACTGTCTGACAGATGTCAATGTGCTTCAACGAGTCAAGCCGGATCGTGTGAAGCAGGTGACGCACCGGTTTGTTTTGAGTGTTCGAAGCCGTCCTATCATATAGGTCTATCAGCTTCCCCTCGACTTCCATCTGTTCTCGAAGGAGACAGCAGCCTCCTGTCCAGCTGCCTCCTCTTCCTCGCTCAATTCTCTCACCATTTTGACAACCTAAGAGGAAATTTGAACGGGGTATATTCAAGTTTCCTTGGTTGCCGCGCAGTTTCCTTACTATGGCAGAAAGCACACAAAGTGCGCGGTGGAACGGAAGTTGAGAACTCTGCGATTGGCGTCGTCAAAGGCTCAATCTTCCGTTCCGAGACTTATGTTGGGTTGGGTTTAATTAATATTGTTGTTTAGTTATTTAGTTTAGATTAAATTTTTTAGTGTTTGAATGAGTTGTGTTAACGCTATATTGCAAAAACAAATTAATAAAGTGCTGTAGATGGGTTCGACATTATAAGGTGAATATAAAGGATGTATAGGGTAAATTGCATTTTTTTTTAAACTTACGTGGTTATTAGTTTTTTTTAAAATAAAGGTAATTATCTCATGTTTTTGTTGCGATCTGAGGGTTTTTTAACGTTTTTGTTTAAAGAGATCCTGATTCATAATTATAGGTAATTACTTATAACAGTAAAACGGATTGTTGTTCTGCGATTGGCGTCGTCAAGGGCTGAGTATATTTGGAGAGCGGTGTGAGGTATGTTACCGTCTCCATCCCGAGGGCCATAGCCGAGAACATAGACTACCTCATCGAGGGTCTGGGCTACTGGCCGAGCAGGAGTTCCTTCGTTCGCGAGGCCTGCTTGGAGAAGATCAGGGTGGAGATGCGGAGGCTCGAGGAGCTTCGTGAGGCGGTCGGTAAGATCGACCGGCCGAGGATGGAGGAGGATTCTGGATGAATGACAGGTTGATGGGTGCTCTGGTCCTGCTGGCTAGCCTGGCCGGGCTGGTGGTTTACTTCTACTTGGTGTTCCTGGCTCCTTGGGCGTGGCTGGTGATCCAGGTTTCGGCTTTCCTT
>SMTZ1_10028681_pt1 | contig 10528 bp, 12 predicted proteins | sample DeeMarSWOR136_30_FD_25667 | JGI IMG/M metagenome (IMG submission 25667) | reverse complement strand
GTCTTCTTTACCTTGATCATAAAAGCGGCTCAACCTGATCACTGGCGGCATACTACCGTTGCACCCAACGAATCAAAATATGCATCACGGGTACATTCTTAACCTTTCTGGTTTGCGAACGGAGGATTCCCGTAGGGGTATTGGAATACACGGTCAGGAATTATTGTTTGGGTAGTGTATCTTGTAAACCAGGACGTACCCGTTTGGCGAAGCGTAGGCTCTCTCGAAATACTGCTTATCAGCTATCCTGTACATCAGGTTCGCGATGGTTGATTCGAGGTACTTTTCTGTGGGCTGACCCGTTGTCGCGTTAAGATACTCGTCCAGGTCGAGCTTACCGATCTGTGCCATCCAGGACCACTTTACGTCGTCGCCGACCCTGAGAGACTGGTAGAAGTTGTTCGGGTTGAACGCGTAGAAGACCACGATGTAGTCGGCATCGTACCTCTCAAGCAGCTTTATGGACTCGTTCTGGGGTAGCATCATTATGTTGCCTATCATCGCGAGCTGTCTCTCCGTCTGGGTGGCGCCGTCAGCCATAGTGGTCTTGCCGGCCATGGCCTCGATCCAGTACCCGTAGTCCCACCAGCTGCAGATCACCTCGTCGTCGCCAACGTTTTCCTTCATCCACTCCAAGGCCGCGGGCCAGTCCTTGGAGTACTCGCCGTTGATAAGGTACGGTATCCCGCTGTCTGCGAGGCTAGTGGGAGCGTCAGCTGCAGTCACCGCCCTCCATATGCTGGGCATGAAACCGACGACCATAAACAGGATGAAGAATACGCCGAGATACTTGTTGACTCCGAAGACGGCGCTGCGCCTTTTTTTCCTCCTGCTACTGCCCTCCAGCTCAGCGGTCACGGCAAAGAACGGCTTCGACACCTCGACCAGGCCGTACGCGCCCATGACGCAGGCGGGGGCAGCGAGGATCTGGGTTAGACGCACCATTACCCCTGCGAAGTAGAGGGACGTCAAGAAGAAGAGAGAGCCGTATATGTTCTTTTCGTTCTGGTTCTTCATGGAGAAGAAGGTTCCAGCGGCGGCGAGGACGAGCACCGGGCCGAAGCTGTTGAAGAGGCTAGCCCACGCCACCACCTTGTTCTCCGCGACCGAGTTGTAAAGGGCGTTCTCAATGGAAGTGAAGGGGTTGAGCACCCTGAGGAACTTGTATCCCATGGGTATTCTTATGCCGATAGCCGGCAGGAGGTAGATGGCTAGGACACCAACTAGGATGGAGGCCCCTACAAGGTTCGCGAGGAGCTTGACGTCTACCCTGTCCTTGACGAGCTCGTACCCCATCATCACAGGCACGAGGCCGAAGGCTGCCAGGTTATCTATGGTGAGAAGAGAGTTGACGCCGAGCCTCGGGACCATGATGACTATGAGGAACCCGACTCCAATGGTGAGGCAGTAGCTGAGTAGATGTCTTGTCTCGAACCTCTCCGTGTAGAGCAGTAAGAGCATGTACAGTATCAGGAGGCCGTTCATGTATCTGGCGGCGCCCCAGGATGCGAAGATATAGCCGAGAGTCAGCCCAGATAGCACACCGTAAGCCATGCGGTGTTCCAGCTTCCTATCCTCGTCGATGGACCTCAGGAAGAAGAGGCCGATGGTGACCATCGAGAATATGCCGATAGTCTCGGTATCGAAGAAACCTAACGTGGACCGGCCGATGAACGCAGGGTTCACCGCCATGAATATGGCAGCGAAAAGCCCAGCCGCCTTGCCCTTCAGCTCCTTGCCAAGGTAATAGCTGGAGATGCATGACAGGGAGGCCATGAAGAGGGGAAAGTATAAGCAAACGCGGTAGACGGTGGCTGAAGGTATGAGGGGTTTGATCACCATATATAGGAGTACCGCAGTGAAGGCTGTTAGCCACGTTCCTGCCCATGGGGTACCAGCTGAGGGTGTCGTGCCATGTGCTCCACGACCCGAAGCCGTTCTCCACCACGTACCCCGTGGCCCTGTACTGGAACAGTGGGTCGTAGCCGGTGAAGTACGCCCCGTACTGGAGGGGCATCACCCTGATGAGCGCCGCGATTATCACAACGAGCGTCAGCACCCCTAGCTCCATCGCCGTCGTCCGTTTCAGCCTAAGTGATTTCTTGGATAGGCTGGGCAAGACTTTGGAGGGGCTCCCCTGTGTGTCTTCTGTCAATTTTTCTCGGACTCCGTCATTTAGGATACGATGGGCTCTTATTTAAATTGAGAATACTCGGCTCTCGGTGTTCCACAGATCCTGTGCTCCTCGTCAACGCCTGCATGGATAGGCTTAACAGTCGATGAGCGTCTGAAGGTGTAATGAGCCTCCATTTCTCCACCGGCTCCATAGACCACGAAGGCGTCGAGATCCACGGCGCCTTAACCGAGCTAGACAACGCCGTCATCGCACTGATCTGGTTGGTGGGTGAGAGGCTTGCTTCACGTTACGGGAAACTCGTGCTTGTTTCCAGTAACCTTCCCATCGGCTTCCAAGCGGGGAGACCCCTACTTGGACTGATAGACGAGTTGGCTGGTGAAAGAGATGAGTGACCTAAGGTCTTTTCTGAAGGAGGTAGACGAAGAGGTAATCAGGATCGAGGAGCCCCTCAGCACTAGGTACGAGATACCGGCGGCCCTCCAAAGGTTCGACGGTGGCAAGGTTCTACTATTCGAGAACCCCAAGGAGACAAGTATAAGGGTCGTGGGAGGCGTATGCGGGGCGAGGCACCGGATACTGAAAGGAATGGGGCTCACCGCCGAGAACCTCTACGAACACATAATTCACGCGACTAAGAACCCAGCAAAGTGCAATGTCGGGGACGGTCCCGTCAAGGAGGTCGTCGAGGAGGGCAGCCTCAAGGACGTGCCTGTCTTGACACACTTCAAGGGCGACCCGGGTCCCTACATCACCTCCGGCGTCGTGTACACCAGCGTCCCCGGCGGCGAGCACGAGAACGTGAGCTTCCACAGACTCCTTGTGCTGGACGAGAGGAGGCTCGCCATACGCATCGTGCCGCGCCACCTCTACAGGTTAACGCAGCTGGCCAGGGAGGCTGAGCTGAGAAGCATGGACGTAAGCGTCAGCATAGGGCTCCACCCCGCGACAATGATCGCCGGCAGCCTCACGGCGCCGTTTGGTGTGAGCGAGTTCGATGTGGTGAACAACTTCCACGGAGGCAGCCTGAAGCTTACAAGGTGCGAGCACGTGGACGCCCTAGCGCCGGCGGAAGGGGCCTTTTGTGGACCTCTCGGGCACCTTCGACGTCCAGAGGCAGCAGCCCATCATAGAGGTGGTGGGGGTGATGCACCGCGAGGACTACATCTACCAGGGGCTGCTACCTGCAGGCTCCGAGCATAGGCTCATGATGGGGATGCCTCAGGAGCCCAGGATATGGGAGTACGTGAGGAGTGTAGTCCCCAATGTTATGGGTGTTAACCTGACGGTGGGCGGCATGGGATGGCTCCACTGCGTGGTGAGCTTCGAGAAGTTCAGGGAGGGCGATCCCAAGAACGTCTTGATGGCGATATTCGCGGCGCACCCCAGCCTAAAACACGCCGTGGTCGTGGACAGCGACATCGATCCCTTCGACATGCAGCAGGTGGAGTGGGCAATAGCGACTCGTTTCAAGGGAGACGAAGACCTATTACTGGTGCCCAACGTCAGGGTGTCAAGCCTAGACCCGGCGAGCAACCAAGAGAAGGAGCTGGGATGCAAGGTGGGGATTGACGCGACGCGGCCCATGTTCAAGGACCCCAAGGGTTTCAGGAAAGCCGAGATACCCGTGAGCGAGGAACTCAGGAAGATCCTCAGCAAATACTCTTAACTTTATTATCCATTAACAGTAAATATTTAGTATTAGTTTAATGTACGCAGACAGGGGGATATGCGTCAGATCGGAGTAGCCGTCATCGGGTGCGGAGTCTGGGGGGTTAACCACGCCAGGATCTACGCTGGACTCGACAATGCCAAGCTGTTAAAAATAGCTGACACAGACCCCGAGAGGCGGAGGCTCGCCGAGAAGTTCGACACCGAGTGCTGCGCCGACCCAAGAGACATATACAAGGACGAGGAGGTGGAGGCCGTCTCCATATGCACACCGACTGTTACCCACGCCCGGCTGGCGCGCGAAGCTCTAGGAGCCGGGAAACACGTGCTCATCGAGAAACCCATGGCGACGAAACTATCCGAAGCCGAGGAACTCGTCAGGCTCTCAGAGAAGGAGGGACTCGTGTTAGCCGTAGGGTTGGTGGAGCGTTTTAACCCAGCGGTCGAGGAGACGCTAAGGCTGGCGAAGGACGGTTGCGTGGGTCAGCTGCTCACCGTCCACGCGTCGAGGCTCAGCAGACGCCCCAGCCGAGTGGGAGACGTCGGCGTGGTCAAGGACTTAGCGATGCATGACGTAGACGTCGTGACCAAGGTGCTGGGAGCCCAGCCTGTGTCAGTGTTCTCCTGCTGCGGGAGCCTGAGCCACAGCTTCGAGGACTACGCACACCTCAGCCTGATATACGATGGCGCGGCCTCCGGGTTCGTGGAGGCCAACTGGCTCACACCGAGGAAGGTGAGACGCCTCACGGTGACAGGGTCGGAGGGCGTGATAAGGGTCGAATACCTGTCTCAGCTGGTCTCAGTTGAGAGGCTAAACGAGCTCAAAAGGATCGATAACGGGTACAGGGAGCCGCTGGCACTAGAACTCAGGGACTTCGTGGACGCTGTGCTCGACGACAGGAAGCCCACGGTGACGGGGGTAGATGGCGTTAACGCGTTGAGGATCTGCGAGGCAGCGCTCCGCAGCTCCGAGTGCGGCCGCGTTGTTCAGCTCTCTGAGCTTGGGTGAGTGAGAATGTTGAGGGTGGCAGTTGTGGGGATGGGTTACGTGGGGGTGCCTCTGGCAGCTGTCCTCGCCGAGACCCCAGGCTTCAACGTCGTAGGAGTACAACGCGGGTCGGAGAGATCGGGCTGGAAGATCGATCTCCTCAACAAGGGCATATCACCCTACAGGCTGGAGCCAGAGCTAGGTGAACTATTATCCAAGGCCGTGTCCAGGGGCAGCCTACACGTGACCGACAGCTTCGACTCATGCAGAGACGCAGACTGCGTCATCGTCACGATTCAGGTTCCTATAGACGAGAAGAAGAGGCCGAGGCTCGGGAACCTGAGACGCATATTTGCTGAGGTCGGTTCCCGTCTCAGGCGTGGCGCCCTAGTCTCCCTTGAGTCCACCGTGCCGCCGGGGACCACGGAGGCCGTGCCGCCGGGGACCACGGAGGGGGTCGCAAAGCCCGCGCTGGAGGATGCGAGCGACATGGATGCCGGGAACGATTTCAGCCTCGTCTTCAGCTACGAGAGGGTGACGCCGGGTAGGCTCGTGCACAACATCAGGCGTTTGCCGAGGGTCGTCGGCGGCTACACACCTGAGTGCACCGCGAGGGGCGTCGAGTTCTACCGAAAAATTTGTTTAGCCGGCGTCCATGGCACAGATATAGTAACTGCCGAGACGGCTAAGCTCGTAGAGAACGCGTACAGGGACGTGAATATAGCGTTCGCCAACGAGGCCGCCTTGATAAGCGGATGCCTGGGAGTAGACTTCCACCGTGTGAGGGAGCTGGTGAATAGCCTCCCCCACATCGAAGGAGAGCCGTATCTCAACCCCTTCAGGGACGTCCACTTCCCAGGAGCCGGAGTTGGCGGCCACTGCCTCCCGAAGGACCCTTGGCTACTTCTCCATGGCTACGAGGCGATGGGCGGCACAGGCTTCGAGCCGAGGCTCATCCCTGCGGCTCGGATCGTAAACGACGCCATGCCGGGGCAGGTGAAGAGGCTCGTAATAGATGCTCTATGCGAGCAAGGGGTGAGCCTCTGCCAGGCGAGGATGGTCCTACTAGGCCTCGGCTTCAAGGGGGAAACAGAGGACGCCCGCAACAGCCCGACGCTCGCCCTTTTCGATCTGCTGAGGCACGAGTCTGGGGACGTGGTGATCCACGACCCGTACATAGAGAACTGGGAAGATGTCCCAGTGATCAACAGCCTCGACGAGGCGGTGGAAGAAAAGGACTGTCTGGTGGTGATGACCCGCCACAGCGTTTACGGGGAGATTGACCTTGACTGGCTAAGGGATACCATGAGGAGACCCATAATAGTTGACTGTAGAGACGTGTTCGCCCCCAGCGAGTGCCTCGACAAGGGCTTCACATACAGAGGTATAGGTCATGCAAAGCGATGAGCTGGCTCTACTCGGCGGCGCACCCGCCTCGGAAACCGTGGTAAGGCTAGCCAAGCCGTATTTCGGTGAAAGTTGTCTCGAACGGATCCGTGAGGTACTGTCCTCGGGTATGCTCAGAGAGGGCGACGTCACAAGGGAGTTTGAGGAAAGGTTCTCCCGGAGAGTGGGGGCGCGGCACGGCGTCGCCGTGTGCAACGGGACGGCTGCCCTCGCTGCGGCTTTTTCATGTGCTCTGAACCCAGGTGACGAGGCTGTGGTGCCGGCCTTCACGTACGAGGCCTCGGCTGGCGCCGCCGTCCGATACGGGGCTAGGCTGGTGTTCGCCGACGTGAGTCAGTCCACATTCCTCCTAGACTTGGACAGCCTTGCGGAGAAGATCAGCGGGAGAACCAGGGCGGTTCTGCCGGTCCATCTCTTCGGAAATGTAGGTGAAATGAGGGCGGTGAACGAGGTCGCGGAGGACCATGGGCTATCTGTGATAGGGGACTGCTGTCAGGCCATAGGAAGCAGATACATGGGAAAGGAGCTCGGCGAGGTCCATGACATGTGCTGCTACAGCTTCTATCCGAGTAAGGTGATTACGACCGGTGAGGGTGGCATAGTCACAGCCAACGACCTGGAGCACGCCGAGTGGGTCGAGGGCTTCAAGTCACCCAGACGCTCCAGAGGGCGAGAGCAGTTAGGCGTGAACTACAGGTTCGACGACATCAAGGCGGCACTGGGCCTTGACCAACTGGACCAGCTGGACGCGTTCATATCCAGTCGTAGACGGATAGCCCATGAATATGACAGGGTTGTGGGTATGTTTGAGTGCGTAGCCCCTCAACATGTGGAGCCCCACGTCGAGAGTTGCTTCAACCACTACACGGTCAAATTGGATCTTGAGAGGCTCAGGTGCGGCAGGGACAAGTTCGTCGAGGCGCTAAGGGCGGAGAACATCGAGTGCGGCGTCTACTATACCTCGCCGCTGACGAGGCACCCCCTGTTGGGGGACGGCTCAACGTGCCCCAACGCAGAGGAGCTTAGTCGGAGCGTCCTGAGCCTGCCCATACACCCGTTTCTAAGTGAGCGAAAGATAGAGGCCGTGGCCGAGGCTATGAATAAGGTGGTCAGCCACTTTCTTCGGTGACCTCCCAATTCTGCCTGCGTTCGAGGTACTCGCTGTAGCCGTATCGATGTGTCGCTGGGCTGCCGTAGTGGACCTCGCCTGGGGGCACGTCCCGGGTGACTACGGAGCCCATCCCGACAACGGCCCGCTTTCGCACGGTGACGCCGGAGAGGAGCGTGGCACCGGCACATACTATGGCGCCGTCTTCCACGGTGACTCCCTTGAGCCTCTTAGAGGCTGGGTATGGATCATTGGTGAACACGACACCGGGGCCTATGAACACGTCGTCGCCGATGATGGTCCCCGGCGGCAAGTAGACCATGCCCTGGATGCGGCAGTTGCAGCCTATCCTTACGCCGGAGTCCACATGGCAGAGTGAGCCTATGGTTGTCTCGTCCCCTATGCTAGTGTTGTCGCCTATGTAGGTGAGGTGCCATATCTTGACGTCTCTCCCGAGGCTGACGTTGCGGCCTATGCTGCTTGTTGACGACACTATCTTCACGTCTAGTTAAATAATCGTTGGGGGTGTTTATATTCTCCCGGTTTCCTGTTCAAGTGATTCGATGTTTCTCACGCGCGGCCAGGAGCGTATGCTGGAGGGGGAGAATGGAGACGCCGTCAGGAAGAGCATGGAGCTACTCGTGGCACTTGGCGAAGTCTTCGGCGCTGAGAAGCTGGTGCCCGTGGAGTCGGCTCACATCAGCGGCGTCAGCTACAAGAACCTAGGCGACGCCGGCACCGAGTGGCTTGAGGAGCAAGTCGAGCTAGGCTCACGGTGCCGCGTCAGGGCCACGCTGAACCCGGCGGGCATGGACATGGAGAAATGGAAGGAGATGAACGTGCCCCCAGAGTTCGCCGAGGGCCAGGTACGCGTCATCGAGGCGTTCAAGCAAATGAGCGTCGAACCCACGTGTACCTGTACACCCTATCTGATAGGCCATGTGCCCCGCATGGGGGCTCAGGTGGCTTGGGCAGAGAGCAACGCCGTGTGCTTCAGCAACAGCGTCATCGGGGCCCGTACCAACAGGGAGTCAGGGCCGACGACGCTGGCGTCCGCGGTCACCGGCCTCACGCCCCTGTACGGGTACAGGCTGGACGAGAACCGTAGGCCGGGGAAGATCGTCGAGGTGGGGACGGAGATGAAGACAAGGCTGGACTACAGCGCTCTGGGTTATGTAACTGGGAAGATGCTGGGCAACGCCGTACCATACTTCAGAGGGCTAGAGATCCCCGACGTGGAGTCCATGAAGACCCTCGGCGCCGCGTGCGCTACAAGCGGAGGCGTCGCCCTTTGGCACGCTGAGGGCATAACACCGGAGGCTAGGTGGGCGTTAGAGCATCTTGACGGCGTCGAGAAGGTGACGGTCGAGCGCAGCGATCTGAAAGAGGCGCGTGAGCGGCTTGTCTGCGACCCTTCGAACCCCACATACTGCGTTGGATGTCCCCACTGCAGCCTGAGGGAGATGGCGGAGACGGCTGAGCTTGCGAAGGGAAGGGACCTCGGGGGCAGGCTCTGGGTGTTCACCAGCCGAGGCGTCTACCAGGAGGCGGCGAGGGCCGGCCACGTGCAGACCATAGAGGAGGCCGGTGGAAGAGTCTACAGGGACACCTGCATGGTGGTGGCGCCCCTCTACGAGATGGGATGGGAGGGCGTAGCCACGAACAGCTTCAAGGGAGGCCACTACAGCGTGGCCCACGGCTTCGAGACTATGATCACCACCCTAGACAAGCTGGTGGAGGGGGCTTCGAGATGATCCTCAGGGGACGCAAGGTGATAGGAGGCGTCGCGGAAGCCGAAGCCCTAGTGAGCGTCGACCCCGTCAGCTTCTACGGCGGCGTGGACCCCGAGACGGGGTGCGTCACGGAGCCCGGGCACTGCTGCTGCGGAGAGAACATAAGCCGGAAGGTCTTCGTGTTCCCGACGGGCAAGGGCAGCACGGTGGGAAGCTACGTCATCTACAGGATGAAGAAGCTGGGCACGGCGCCGGCGGCCATGGTCAACGTGGAGACGGAGGCCATCATCGCCACTGGGTGCGTCATCAGCGACATACCGCTTGTCGACATGCTTGACGGCGACCCCCTAAAAGCCATACAGACAGGGATGAGAGTCAGGGTCAACGGCGACGACGGGACAGTCGAGACCCTATAGCGGGTCCCACTGTTAATGACTTAATAGCTTTCTCCCAACATCCTACGGTGCCCTGTTTTGCTTGAGAAGCTCAGCGGGAGCTAGAGCAAGACGAGGTCTACAGGAAGAAGGCCATCGAGTTCAAGGACCAGACTTTCCCCGAGTTAGAGGGGTTCAACCTCATCGAAGGTATGCCGTACCACGTCGTGGAAGGTGCCCCCCACTACTACATCGTCGAGGAGGTTAGCGAACGCCTGTTCCTCCACTACGCCCGGACGCTGGACGAGTCCGCCCTCACGGTGATGGCGATGACCGACATGAGCAAGGTAGACGTCATAGGAGCCCTGGAGGCTATGGCCATACCCGTCTGAACTAGTCTCTGCCTCAAGACAAGGAAGCCCATGGCTGTCATCGGTAAACGGAAATACGTGGACGACGTCTCCGGCTACACGCCTCTGGGCGAGATAGAGATAGTGAAGACTACGGGGTACAGCAAGACCTACCTCTACGCCAACGATATATCGGGGGGCAGCAACGTTCTGCTCGTGGAGCCCATCTCCATCACCGGCGGCAGCCTCCGCAGGGTCACCGAGGAGTTCGCGAGGAGAGACATAAACGTCGTCGACATGATCACCGTCATAGGGAAGCCGGATTATCAGTACGAGGAGGAGATAGCCGAGGCGGGCCGGGAAGTTAAGACCTTCCTCAAGGTCCGCATCAAGAATTACGTAGAGCTGGGGGACGGTCACAGCTACTCAGAGATAGAGGTGGAGAAGACCGAGTGGTTCAGGAAGGCGGAGCCAAAAGTGGATAAGCATAGGGACTGGTACGAGGAAGCAATGACAAGACTTCTTGAGATCTGAAAACGTAGCCCAGATACAGAGTCAGAGTATGGGTTCCACGTTTAATACTGAGCCAAAATGCGCCAATTACAGACTATAACGTCATAAATGATTTAACGACAATATATACTTGGTATCGGTATGGGCAACTACAGCCGCAGGCTTACTAGAATCCAGGCGAAGATGGAGGAAAAGGGGCTGGACCTCGTTGTCCTCGGCGCCAGCCCAGACTTCCAGTACCTAACAGGAG